>Ga0256405_10009466_pt1 | contig 13324 bp, 8 predicted proteins | sample RumenRJG_02DNA_FD_189096 | JGI IMG/M metagenome (GOLD analysis project Ga0256405, IMG submission 189096) | Bovine rumen microbial communities from Lethbridge, Alberta, Canada - RJG_02 | ecosystem: Host-associated > Mammals > Digestive system > Stomach > Rumen | place: Canada: Alberta | collected...
CAGATAGGGATCCTTCGCGCCGTAGTCGTTGGAGATGGAGCCGAAATAACCCCAGGCGATGATGGTTCGGGCTCCGGCGTCGTAGGCGGCCTCCGTGGCTTCGACGATCTCCTCCTCCATGCCCCGGGGAGTGTTGTAGGTCTGGATCCAGACGTTGTGGTCCTTGCCGAACTGCTCCGCGGTCTCGATGGTTTTTCTCGCGCCGTTGTAGACGAACTCATAGGGGTTGACGCCGGTATAGCCCCAGTAGGGATCGGAGCCGATGTTGCCGAGGGACTCGATCCCGCCGATGCGTCCCAGGGAGGACAGATTGATGCCGATGCCCTCGGACAGCATGACGCAGACGGCGTTGGTCAGGCCCTTTGCGGCGGCGTAATCGCAGATGTCCCGGAAATAGTCGGCGATGGTGTCCAGGCGGAAGGTCTCGGCGTCCGCGTCGAGCTCCTCCGGCATGGGGCGGCCGTATTTCTCCTCGAACGCCTTCCGGCACAGGGGACAGGCGCAGGAGAAGGCCTTTCCCTTCATGGGCAGGTGGGGCTCGTCCCAGAAGATGGTCTTCGCGCCGGTCCAGGCCACGGTGTCGATCCACTCGTGGACGAACTGCCGGAAGGAGGGCTGTCTCAGGCAGACGCGCACCGGGTCCGGCTCGCCGTTCGAATAGATCTGATGGGCCTCGGGATGATAGGACAGGAAATGGGACTTGTCCCCGGGAGGGCCTCCCAGTCCCCAGTTGTCCATCCAGACCTCCAGCCCGGCCTCCTCGGAAATCTCCACGATGTCCTTCATGACGCGGCGGTGGCGGTCCCAGTCGGTATGGGACAGCATATGGACCACCAGATTCATGTGGTTGTCCGCCATGTCCCGCATATCGTTCTCCACGTGGTGGAGCATACGGCAGCCGTGATAGGCCGCGCCGGTTCTCAGGTTCTGCATAATGTCCTCCTTTTGAAAGGTAGGAAACGCTGACGCGTTTCCATTTTCATGTCCCTGCGCAGGACGGGCGCCGGGAGGGACACCATCTCATGGCCGCCCACTTTCACGAAGTGAAAGTGATGCCCCATCCCGAGGGTCCCCCTTGGCCATATAGCATAAGCTGACAGCTCGTACCTGTATCGAAAATCGAATGTTTATCCCATGTCCACGCATGGAGAATGCAAAGCATTCTCCTGGAGTTGCTTCGCAACTCCGGCGGACCACGGTGCGTCAGCTGAAACATGCGTGAAACTACGTCAGAGACGCAGTTTCACGGTTTCCTCGGGGACCTCGGAAACAGCGATCGAAGCGCGCATGACAGGGACGCGATGGGGATAAACTATACTGTTTCTTCAGCGTCGCGTTTTTTGTTTTTGCGGTCGTTGTATGTGCAATCTTTATGTTTGGATGAGGATGTGGGCTTTTTCTTTGATGTGGAAGGCGGCTTCGTATTTCTGTTCGTAGGGGATCCAGCGGGATTCGAAGAGCTTCAGCCGTTCGGGGCCGTTGCGGGCGAGGATACGCCGCCGCTGTTCATCGGGATCGGTCTCCATGAAGCAGATGAGGTCCGCGTAATCCCCGAAATACGGGTGGCAGGCGTAGGCTCCCTCAATCACCGTCAGCGGCCCGCGGGGCAGAGTGACGGTCCGGGCGATGTCCATGATCTCATGGGAAAAGACGCCGTAGGTGAGGGAGGGCTCGGTGAGGCGGTCGATCACCTCCGCCTTCAGCCGCTCGTAATGGATGGTACCGCCGGGCTCCGCGTACCGTTCGTCCGAGCGCATGTCCCGGGGCAGGTAGAAGTCGTCCGTATGGATCACCCGGGCGCCGTACCGCCGGGCGAGAAGGTCCGCCAGAGTGGTCTTCCCGGAGGCGCAGAAGCCGTCCAGGGCCATCACCGCGGGCCTCCTCTCCCCGATCAGCCGGAACAGGGGAGCGAAATCCCCCTCTCCCGCCGCCCGAAGCTCGATCCGGGATCCGTTCGTCGGAGCGGTCATCTTGTGGTCTGCTCCTCCACCAGCCGTCCGCCGCAGTAGATCTCGCGGAGCTTCGGCTTCTCGATCTTGCCGGTGGGATTGCGGGGCACGTGGGCGAAGATGATCTTCCGGGGCCGCTTGTACCGGGGCAGCTCCAGGCAGAACTCGTTCACCTCGTCCTCGGTCAGCTCCATGCCCTCCTTGACCTCGATGATGGCCGCCGCGATCTCGCCCAGTCTCTCGTCCGGCAGGCCGATGACCGCCACGTCCTTGATCCTGTCGTGCTTGCGGAGGAAGTCCTCGATCTGGACCGGATAGAGGTTCTCGCCGCCGGTGATGATGACGTCCTTCTTGCGGTCCACCAGATAGATGAAGCCGTCCGCGTCCCGCTTGGCCATGTCGCCGGTGTAGAGCCAGCCGTCCTTCAGCACCTCCGCGGTGGCCTCGGGATTCTTATAGTAGCAGGTCATGACGCCGGGACCCTTCACGATAAGCTCGCCGACCTCCTCCCCCTCCACGGGCTTCCCGTCGGGGGTGACGATCTGCGCCTCCCACATGTAGCCGGGGATGCCGATGGCGCCGACCTTATGGATGTTCTCCACGCCCAGATGCACGCAGCCGGGACCGATGGACTCGGACAGGCCGTAGTTGGTGTCGTACTGGTGATGGGGGAAAACGGTCTTCCAGCGGCGGATCAGGGACGGAGGCACGGGCTGGGCGCCGATGTGCATGAGTCTCCACTGATCCAGCCGGTAGTCCTCCAGTTTGATGTCGCCCCGGTCGATGGCGTCCAGAATGTCCTGCGCCCAGGGAACCAGCAGCCAGACGATGGTGGCGTGCTCCTGGGAAACGGCCCGGATGATGCCCTCGGGAGAGACGCCCCGGAGGATCACGGCCCGGCTTCCGGAGATCAGGGACCCGAACCAGTGCATCTTCGCGCCGGTGTGGTACAGGGGCGGGATGCAGAGGAACACGTCGTCCCGCTTCTGGCCGTGGTGATGCTGCTCCACCTGGCAGGAGGAGATCAGGGAGCGGTGCTTGTGGAGGATGGCCTTCGGGAAGCCCGTGGTGCCGGAGGAGAAGTAGATGGCGGCGAAATCGTCCTCGTCGTACTCCACGGCGGGAGCGGTGGAGGAGCAGTAGGTTACCATCCGGTCGTAGCTGTCGGCGAACTCCGGCACGGGCTCGCCCACGAAGAAGTAGTTCTTGATGAGGGGCAGATCCATGAAGACGGACCGGACCCGGTCGGTGAACTCGGGACCGAAGATCAGGACGGAGGCGTCGGCCAGCTCCGCGCAGTACTTGATTTCCTCCGCGGAATAGCGGTAGTTCATGGGAACCGCCAGCGCGCCGGTCTTCAGCACGCCGAAATACACGGGGAGCCACTCCAGGCAGTTCATCAAAAGAATCGCCACCTTGTCGCCCTTCTTCACGCCCCTGGTCAGGAGCAGGTTGGCGAAGCGGTTGGCCTTCACGTCGAATTCCCGCCAGGTCATCTCGCGGCGGTAGCGTCCTCCGGGAGCGGCCTCGATGAGGGAGAATTCCCGCCAGGTGAGGTTGGGGTCCGGCTGGTTCTGGGGATTGAGCTCCACCAGGGCCACCTCGTCGGGATATAGCTTCGCGTTTCGTTCGAGCAGATCGGTAATGACCATCGTTCAGATTCCTTTCCGTTGTGCCGGGGGAAAAACAAAAGTCCCCCGCTGAATGTCAGCAGAGGACGGACGGCGCGGATTTTCATCGTTCCACGCATAACGCCGCGGTACCACCTCAGTTCGCCCCACCCTCGCGGATGAAGCCTCACGGACTCCGGAACGGGTCGGACCCGCGCGTGAAGTCCACGGCCGGTAACGGCGGTCTCCGTCGCAGCCTACAGGAAGCGCCATACAGTCATATATAATGAAAGATGCGTTCGTTCGGTGCGCCGCTCGGGAACCGTATTCAGCCGGACCCGCCCGCGGCTCGCACCATCCGCCGCTTCTCTGAGGAGCACAGGACCCGCCCTACTTTCGTTCCGTCAAGGCGTTTGAAGATAGGGATATTATAGCATCGAAGAAGGGGTTTGTCAAGGGCGGAAATTGTGAACGAAAATTAAATTCGACATGAATAAAATTCCGCTTTGGGGTGAAAAAGGATTGACAAGAGCCCTGCTGTATGATAAAATCAATTTGACTTTCAAATCGTTGTTTCGACTAAACGGAAAGCGTTTGAAAGTACATCCATTTTTATTTCAGGAGGGACATATGTCACAGTTCAAAAGACTGCTCAGTCTTCTGCTGGCGGCGGTGCTTTGCTTCGGGCTTCTCCCGGCAGCGGCGTTCGCGGCGGAAGGAGCGGCCGGTCTCGGGAATTTCGTGAAGCGGAATGCTTGGACCGACGGGATTTTTTCCGATGTTGAATCGGATGACTGGTTTTACGAAAATGTAAAATCGGTGTATGAATACGGCCTGATGGTCGGCAAGGGAGAGAACACCTTCGATCCCGCCGGAAACGTCACCATCGCGGAAACGCTGACGATTGCCGCCCGTCTCCACTCGATTTATACCACGGGCGCAGAAGCGTTTGAAGCCAGCGATCCCTGGTATGCGGTCTACGCCGATTACTGCCTGGAGGAAGGCATCTGCACCACGCTTCCGGACGACATGAACGCCGCGGCACCCCGCGCTGTCTTCGCAGTCGTTCTGGCCTCCGCCATTCCGGACGAAGCGCTTGAAGCAAAGAATGTCGTCGCAGACGAAGCGATTCCGGACGTCTCTCTCACTGATTCCTACGGAGCCGCCGTGTACAAGCTGTACCGGGCGGGCATCGTCATCGGCGGAGACGGCGAGGGCACCTTCGATCCCTTCTCCAACGTGAAGAGAAGCGAAGTCGCGGCCATTCTCACCCGTATGATCGACCCCTCCCTGCGGATGAGCGTCACGCTGGGCACGGTTGAATCCGCTGAAAAGCCCGTCGAGGAAAAGCCGGCGGAAGCTCCTGCAGCAGAAAGGCCTGCGGAAGAAAAGAAGGACACCAAGCCTCCGTTTGACTGGATGGCATGGAGCGGATGGCTGAACAGGCTGATGGGGAATGGCAACACCGGCGGGAGCCAGAACCAGAATCAGCATACGGATACCTATACCGTGACGTTTGACGGGAACGCGGAGGATGCGGAGAATGTACCGGAGCCGATAAGAGTAGAATCCGGAAGCGCGGTACAGAAGCCGAACGACCCCACCAGACCGGGATATACGTTCGGCGGATGGTACACCGATGCGTCCCTGACGAATCTCTTCGATTTCAAATCTCTCATAGTCTCGAACATCACGCTTTACGCAAAATGGGAAGAAATCACAGCCCCTCCGGTCCTCCCGACCGTAACGTATACCGTCACCTTTGAAGCAAACGGCGGAAGCGCCATTGACGTTCAGACGGTATATGAAGGTACCACAGTGATCAGACCGGCTGATCCTGTTAAACAGGATAATATATTTGCAGGCTGGTATACCGACGCCGCCTTAACTGTGGAATTTGATTTCAGCACTCCTGTCACGGAGGACTTCACGCTGTATGCCAAATGGGAGCCCATGTCCGTTGTGATTACAATCAATGACGGCGGTTACGCCGATAATGTTGTAAACAGAACGATCACCGGGACGGTGGTTTCCAATGTGGAAATCGTTTCTATCGATTATACACTTGTATCCGCCAACAAAACGGAAAACGATGTCATAGTGCTTGACGGAAACAACGCCTTCTCGACAGACATTCTTCTCGAGAATGGAGAGAATACGTTTACGGTAACCGTAACCACAGCAAACGGCAGCGTTACCACAAAATCCGTTGTGCTGAAATATGACAGCGGGTATGTGTTCGATGATGTTTATGACATTGATGACCCGCGGCTCATCAAAATCCCCGTATGTTTCGATGAATTTGGAGAACCGAGCACTTTCCTCGTGGCAAACGTTCTGGACATTTATTTCTACCCTAACACCACGTTTGAGGACAGAAAGGACTTCGTGGAGAATACCATCGGTGCGGAGATGGTAGGATATCTGAATTCCTACGATATGATGGAAGCCCTGATGCCGAATCCGCTTCCGCTGGCATCGGATATCGGTTACACCGGGGAGACCGACCTCCATCAGATTACCGAGGATGAGTTGGAGAATTACGCAGATCTTCTAACAGCATATTATATCAATGTTGTGGAAAGCATCAGCCTTGAGTATATTTACACTGATGTTTTGGAAAAAACAATAACGAATGACACCTGGAATGGGAATACCTCTCGTGACTTCTGGCTTGATGTGATTGAAGCGTATGACGCCTGGGATTATGACAATTCCGCGAAGCGCGATTTTCTCACGAACATCACCGTTGGTGTAGTTGACAACGGTGTCTTGGATGACCACACCGATCTTGACGGAAGAGTGAGAATCATCTCCGATGATGATACGCCCGAAGACCATGGCACTCATGTTACAGGAATTATCGCTACTACCGCTGATAATAATGAAGGCATTGCGGGCATTGGGCATAATAATATTTCGGTGGTTTTTTATGACGGCGATGGTGAGTCGGGGGGCCAATTTCTTAAGGGATTAGCACGTACTGTAGAAGCCGGTGCCAGGGTTATTAATTTCTCAAACGGAGCTGGAAGTATAGTACATGGGAAACCACGCAAAGATAAAGAGATAAAAAAGGCTGGAGAAGATTCTTCAAAAGCTATAGGCAAACTGCTTGAAAAAGGGAATGACTTTATCGTTGTCAATTCCGCAGGGAACGGCGACGATAGGGGACAGGGCATTGATCGTGTTCAGAAAATGCGTTTCTGCGCCATAAACCGGGATAACTGCTACATAACCGGACCTATTGCGAAGAATTTTGTAACAAAACCGGTGACATCAAGTGATATTATGAATCGCATTATAACCGTTGCGGCAATTAAGGAGCCGACTGAAAACGAGATAGCCAATGGATCATATACCCTGACATCTTTTTCCAACGGCGGTACGGGTGATCTTGCAATTGTTGCTGCGCCAGGGGAAAGCATACTCAGTACTGTCTGCAATGGTGGTTATGACGAGTTTTCCGGCACATCCATGGCTGCTCCCATCGTTACAGCGGTGACTGCACTCACCTGGTCAGTCAATTCTTCTCTCAAGGGCGACAGGGTGCAGGATATCATTGTGAGCAGCTGCACGGGTACCGTCGCGGCAAACACTGAGCGGTGGAGATGGACTCAAAGAGATAATAACGGCCAAATAGTGCATGATGCATTCGGCAATCCGCTACCCGAGCGTGATGCGGACGGAAATGATATCTGGTACCATTCCACCATAACCGAAACCCAACACATTCATGTTGTCAATGCAAAGGCAGCTGTCGAAGAAGCCATTGCAACTCGTGCCACTATTACAGGGAGAATTGTTAATGCTGTAAACGGACAGGCAATTCTTGGTGCCACAGTAATCATACATAAGGGTGCCGACGCGGAATTCGGAACGGTCGTCGGAGATGTCGATCAGTCAACCGGATGGGAAGTTTATCATTTTGATTCCGACATGGCCGGTTCCGTCACTCTCCCCAAGCTTCCGGACGGGAAGTACACTTTGGAGATCCGGGCTGACGGGTATGTGGGAACCACTGTGGAAATCCAGGTAATCCCCGGGGGGATTCTTGAAACCTCAACAATTGGAAACCTACTGCCCATATTCCGGATCAATCAGAGTTTCGGCACGATTGCTCTTTCCCCGTCCGTAGCCTCTGATCAGTATCAGGTCATTCTCCGCTGGACCGGCGAACCCTCCGACCTGGATTCCCACCTTGTAGCGGATTCGGTCAACGGAGGATCCTACCATGTTTATTACATGAATATGAATCCCAGCCCCAGCTATGCAAACCTTGACGTCGACGACGTAGATTACGAAGGACCGGAGACGATTACGATCACCAATTTCTCCGGCCTGAGAAATGTGAAATACGCCGTTCACGACTACACCAACAGAGGCGCCGGTTCCTCAAGTGTTCTCTCCAATTCCGGCGCAACAGTCACTGTCATCAAAGGCTCCCAGCAAATCAGGACATTCTCCGTCCCGACCGGAAAGGGCGGCACCGAATGGGATGTGTTTGCCTTTGATGCAGCCGGAAATATTGTTCCGCTGAATGTCATGAAGTATTGCTCCGATCCCGGAAATGTTCTGAAGTAATCAAAAGTTTTCTCTGATGAAATGGGAGGCTCGCTTTCACAGCGGGACCTCCCATTTTTCTCCGGTCAGTTTCTGAGGAATCTCCTTCCCCGCCCATTGATTTTTCCCTGCAACCGTGCTATACTGTATTCATCAATAAAATGATAGCCTGCGAGGTAATCCATGAAAAAACGTCTGATTTCCCTGCTGCTCTGCGCCCTGCTTCTCTGCCCTGCCGTATCCTGCTCCCAGCAGACGGAAAACGCCGCATCGGATGAGACCGCGACCGCCGTTTCCACGCCCTCCGCCGACTCGCCCGAGGAGACGGAGCCCGCCCCGGAGGAGCCGGAGATCGTGGAGGACAACCTGCCCGACAAGGACTACGGCGGCTTTGCCTTCAACATCTACACCCGCTCCAACACCACCCACTACGCCTTCCTCACCGAGGAGCTGAACGGAGAGGTGCTGAACGACGCCATCTACGAGCGGAACCTGAAGGTGGCGGACCGCTTCAACGTGGCCTTCACCGAAACGGAGTACTCCGACGAGGTCATGGCCCAGAACAACGTGCAGTCCGGGGACGATACCTTCTCCCTCATGAACGTGCGCTGCACCGCCGCCGACACCATGGCGAAGAAGGGCATGTGCTTCGACATCAGCACCTTCGAGTACATCGACCTCACGAAGCCCTACTGGGACGACGAGCTGACCCATATGATCGGCATCGGGGACCGGCAGTTCACCGCCATCGGCTCCGCGGACCTGACGGTCATCGACTTCATGAACGTGATGCTGTTCAACAAGAATCTCCACGAGCAGTTCGGCTTCGACAGCATCTACGAGCTGGTGCGGGAGGGTAAATGGACCTTCGACCGCTTCGGCGAAATGGCCGGCGCGGCCACCCAGGACATCGACGGCGACGGCAGCTTCACCAAGGACGACCAGTGGGGCGTGCTGGGCTGCGCCAAATACCTGCACTGCTCCTTCCTCCCGGCGGGCGGCGCGTGGTACATCTCCAAGGACGAGAACAACCTCCCCGTCTTCACCATGCCCACGGACGAGCACTTCCAGAACGTCTTTGAAAAGACCTTCGCCGTGCTGAACGACAACAACGCCTGGTACAAGACCTCCGACGACACCAACGAGGCGGTGGCCTACCACGAGCAGTTCCGAAACGGACAGGGCCTCTTCATGGTGACGCTGTTCTACTACATCGAATCCCTCCGGGACATGGACTACGACTTCGGCATCGTGCCCTTCCCGAAGTACGACGAGGCGCAGGCGAACTACTACGGACGGATCTCCTTCTTCGACACCTCCGTGATCCCGGTGACGGTGCCGGATCCCGAAATGTCCTCCATCGTGCTGGAGGCGCTCTCCTGCGAATCCTTCAACAACGTGGTGCCCGCCTACAAGGACGTGGCGCTGAAATCGAAGTTCGCCCGGGACGAGGATTCCTCCGACATGATCGACATCACCATGGAGCACCGGATCATCGACTTCGGCGACTCCTACTTCCAGGGCACCATCCGCGACGGCTTCGTGGCGGGCATGTTCATCAACGACAAGCGGGACCTGGCCTCCTCCACCAAATCGGTGTCCAAAACCGTGGCCAAGAGCCTCGAGAAGATGATCAAGGCCTACGAGGAGGGCGAGGGCTGATCTCCGGATGCTTTGTAAAAGGACAGCGGTGTATGAAACCGCTGTCTCTTTTTTCTCCCGGAAACCGGGAATCCCTCCTCCGCGCCTCCATTGCGTCCCACCGTCGGTTGTGATAAGATGATCCTGCCGGCAGAAAATCCCGCCCTCAGACATTCCGCGGACCGTGGGCGGATCATTCAGTGAACGACGAAAGGAAATCATCATGTCTCATTTATCGGAAACCATTGCGGCGGTGAGAAGAGCCGCGGGAGAGACCCAGACCGCGCTGGCGGAGGCCCTGGGTATTTCCAACCGGACCGTCTCCAAATGGGAAACGGCCGAAACGGAGCCGGACGCCGCCTCCCTTGTGGCTCTGGCGGAGCATTTCGGCATCACAACGGACGAGCTTCTGGGGAGATCCGGAGGGCTCCGTCCGGTCTATGAAAACGCCGGGAGCTTCGGGGAGGCGGGTACGGCCTGCTTCGGAGAGGCTCTGAACAGCGTTATGCAGCTGACCGAAACCATCACCCGGTTATGTAAACAAAACTGGAGCCGGGACGGGGCGAACGACGCTCTCAGAGAACCCGTCCTGCCCTCCCCTCTCTGGGACGAGCGGTTCCCGGGCTCCCGCAAATCCGGGGCCACCTGCTCCGCCGTCTTCGCCGAGGCCGTCAAATCCCGGGACAACAACATGATCCTCATGCTGCTGCCCAACGAAAACAACTTCGCCTGGATGGACGAGGGCGCGGAAGCGCTGGCCAAACGGTTCGCCGTCCTCGCCGATCCCCGGGTCATCCGGCTCCTGCGGAAAATGTACACCCCGGACTTCCCCGAGACCTTCACCCTGGAGTATCTGGCAGAGGTCGGCGGGATCTCTGCGGAGCAGGCGGAGGATCTTGCCGGGCTGCTCCGGCTAGAACCCGAGGACGCGGAGCTGGAGGAGGGACCCGTCCGGATCGCGCATTTCTACTACGGAAGCGCGGCTCTCATGGGAGTGCTCTGCGCGGCATACGAGGCCTTCCTCGGCGAGGAGTACTGGTACCACGCCTTCAACGACGTGTACCGCCCGGTCAGGTCCTTCGACGGGGAGAGCGGAAAGGAGGGGACGGTATGACCTTCGCGGAATCGATCCGCCGGTACCGAACGGCGGCCGGACTGTCCCAGGAGAGCCTGGGGGAGCGGATCGGCGTCTCCGGACAGGCGGTGAGCAAATGGGAAACGGCGGACTCCCTGCCCGATCCCTCCCTGCTCCCCGATCTGGCCGACGCGCTGAACGTCTCCATCGACGCGCTCTTCGACCACCGTCCCGCCGAGCCCGATCATCTCTATAGGGAGATCACGGCCTGGCTGTCGTCTTATCCGGAGGAGGAGCGGACCGGACAGCTCTTCCGGATCATGGCGGCCTCCTTTCAGTCCTACTTTCATCCGTACTTCGGGGAGGATCCCGCGCCCCTGGAACCGTTGTCGGAGGAGGAGAGAGGGGATCCCTCCCGCGCGCCCGTGACCCGTTCCTACCAGATCAACCGGCAGGAGGGGAACGGGGTGCTGTACGACTGCGACACCTTTCCCTTCCTCTCCCTGACGCTGGAGCCGTCGGAGGGCTGGGCATCCGTCCTGCGCGACGAGCGGATCCCGGGGTGGTTCGCACCTCTTTCGGATCCCGACGTTTACCGCTGCCTCCTGACCCTCTGTGCCGAGGAGCCGTCCCACACGGAGCTCTCCGTCCTCATGAAGAAGAGCGGCGTCGATCCCGCGCGGGCCGAGGAGGTCGGGGCGGCTCTCGCGAAGATGGGCGTTCTCACCGTGGAAACCGTGACCGTCAGCAGGCGGGAAAGGCGGATCGCGAATCTTTGGAACATGAGCATGCGCAACGTGATCGTCACCCTCATCGCCTCCGTCCGGGCCGCATATCTGAGGAACCGGGGCCACCACCGCGGCTCTCAGTTCCGGGACCGGCCTCTGTTTGAAAAGAAACCGTCCGAATGACCTGTCAACCCGCCGGGGGTTCGCTCCCGACGGGTTTTTCGCGCTGTTTTCGTCCGGCGCTTTTCAAACCGGCGATTCTGTGATACAATGGAGAAAAACAACCATCCGGAGGCATCCCATGTCCGACACCGCTCTTCTGCAAAAATCCCCGATCCTTGAAACCCGGCGGCTGATCCTGCGCTCCTTCCGGGAGGACGACGCGGAAACCGTTGTCTCCATTCTGCGCAGTCCCCTCTGCGCCGAAACCTATCTGCTCCCCGATTATCCGACGCCGAAGGACGCCCTGCCCCTCTGGAACCGGCTCCGGGACCTGTCCGCCGATCCGGACCGCTTCGTCTATGCCGTTGCGCTGAAAACGGAGGAAGGAGACCGTCTTCTGGGCTTTCTGAACGAACAGACCCGGGAGGGCGGCGTTGTGGAGATCGGCTACGTGCTGCACCCGGACTTCTGGAACCGGGGCTATATGACGGAGGCCGTGGGCGCGGTCGTCGGGGAGCTGTTCCGCATGGGCGCGTCGGCGGTCCGGGCCGGTCACTTCGAGGAAAACGTCTCCAGCCGCCGGGTCATGGAGAAAAACCACATGGAGCCCATCCCGCAGACGGAGGAGCTCGACTACCGGGGCCGCGTCCACCGGGTACTTTACCGGGAGATCACGAGGGAGGCGTTCCTCACCCGCAAAGAGGAGGACCGCCGTGGGTAAGCCCGTCATCGTGACCGAATACGATCCCGGCTGGCCGGAGGAATTCGGGAGGATCCGGGCGGAGCTGGACCGTACGCTCACCGCCCTCTCTCCCGGCATCCCGTACCGGATCGAGCATGTGGGAAGCACCTCCGTCCCGGGCCTCTCCGCCAAGCCCGTGATCGATCTGGACCTGGTGATTCCGTCCATGGCGGATTTTCCGGCGGTGAGAAACGCGCTGGAGCGGGCGGGATACCGTCACGAGGGGGATCTGGGCATTTCCTCCCGGGAGGCCTTCCGGTATGACGAGAAGCCCCATCTCATGACGCACCACCTCTACGTCTGCCCGGCAGATTCCCCGGAGCTGCACCGCCACCTGACCTTCCGGGACCGGCTCCGCTCCCATCCCGACGAGGCGGAGGAATACGGGCGGATCAAAACGGAGGCCGCCGCCCGCCATCCCGACGACATGGACGCCTACATCGCCGAAAAATCCCCCTTCATCGAAAAGATCTACCGCCGGTGCGGACTGATTTCCCCGGTCCGTCCGGCCTCTTCCGACGATGTGCAGCGGGTCGCGGAGATCCTGTCGTTCTGTTACCGGATGAACTTCTATCCCATCTTCCGGGACGACGATTTCTATCTAGGGCACATGCGGGTGGACCGGACCGCGGATCGGCTTCGGACGGAACCCGGGTTTCCGGAGCAGTTTTTCGTTTACGACGACGGCGCGGTCAAGGGCTTCGTCCGGATCGACGGGGAGGAGCTGAAGAATCTGTTCGTGGAGCCCTGCTGTCAGGGGAGCGGCATCGGCGGCGTTCTGGTGGAGCACGCGGTCCGGGAGCTGAAGGCAAAAACCCTCTGGGCATTGGAAAAAAACACCCGCGCTATCCGGTTTT
>Ga0256405_10009467_pt1 | contig 13324 bp, 10 predicted proteins | sample RumenRJG_02DNA_FD_189096 | JGI IMG/M metagenome (GOLD analysis project Ga0256405, IMG submission 189096) | Bovine rumen microbial communities from Lethbridge, Alberta, Canada - RJG_02 | ecosystem: Host-associated > Mammals > Digestive system > Stomach > Rumen | place: Canada: Alberta...
TCCGCCAGGGCGTCGATCTCCTGCCGCAGCATGCCCAGATAGGCCGCCTCCCGCTTCTTCGACCGACGTCCCTTCGCGGCGTAGATCTGCCGGGAAGCGTAGGCGTCGTAAGAGATCCCGAAGTCCGTCGGATCCCGGTGCGGGAAGAAGGACAGGGTGTATTCGTATTTCACTTCCCCGCCCTCGCTGGTGACGGTGAGGGTCACCACGGCGCCCTTCCGCTCCACCTCGTTGTACACGCACTCCGCCGCGTAATACCGCTTGTAAACGTCGAACGTCATTTCTTATTCCTCCGTTCTGTGAAACATCCGCTCCGGGATATGGCAGTAACCGCCCGGATTCTTTTCGAGATACTTCTGGTGGTACTCCTCGGCGTCCCAGAACCGCTCAAGCGGCTTCACCTCCACCGCAAGGGGACGGCCCGCCTCCCGCTCCACCCGCTCGAACACGGCGCGGACCGCGGGCAGAAGACTTTCGTCGTCGTAGTAGATCCCCGTGCGGTACTGGATCCCCTCGTCCTCCCCCTGCTTATTGACGGAGAACGGGTCGATCACATCGAAGTAATACCCCAGGAGGGTCTCGACGGGAAGGACGGTCTCGTCGAAGTCCACCCGAACGGTCTCCGCGTGTCCGCTGTGCCGCTTCTTCACGTCCTCGTAGGTGGGATTGTCCGTATTCCCGTTGGCGTAGCCCACCGTCGTCCTCTTCACCCCGGGGAACTGATCGAAGTATTTCTGCGTCCCCCAGAAGCATCCGCCGGCCAGATAGATCGTTTTCATTCCGATTTCACTTCTTTCCTCTCCGCGGATTCCTGCTCCGCCGCGTTCCGGGTCAGGTCCCGGACCCATTTATGCCTTGCAAAATGCGCAAACACCCAGGGCAGCTTGCCCAGCTCGTCCAGGCAGGTGCAGGCGTACACCATCAGCACCGGCCAGTGGAACACGAAGGCCCCGAGGAACGCCGTCGGCAGGGCGATCCCCCACATGGCCACCGCCAGGGAGTACATGTCGAAGAGCGTGTCCCCGCCCGCCGCGAAAATACCGTTGATGACCACCGTGCAGATGCACCGGGCGATCATATACACCGCCATGATCACCATGATCCCCGTCAGCATCCGGCGCGCCTCGTCCGTCAGGATCACGAACCGGACCACAAGAGGCGTCAGCGCGAGAATCACGGCGCAGGAGAACAGGCCGATGAGGGCGGAGAGCACCGCCAGACGGTCCCCGTAGAGCCGTCCCCGCGCGAGATTGCCGCTCCCCAGCTCGTTGCCCACCAGGATCCCGCCCGCGGACGCCACGCCGTTGCAGAAGCAGCACATGAGGTCCCGCACCACGGAGGCGATGGAGTTGGCCGCCGCCGGATCCGTGCCCAGATGCCCCATGACGGCGGTGTAGGCCGTGAAGCCGATCCCCCACATGAGGGAGGCCCCGAGGATCGGCAGGGCGCATCTCCGGAAGTCCCGGCTCAGCCACCCGATCCGGAGGAAGAACCGGTCGGCCCGCGGTCTGACGAAGTCCTTCCCCATGGTGGAGCAGAGGGCCCAGATCAGCTCGATCACCCGGGCGATCACCGTGGCCAGCGCCGCTCCGTCCGCTCCCATGGCGGGGCCGATCAGCCCGAAGATAAAGACGGCGTTGAGAACGATGTTCAGAACCACCGCCCCCGAGCTGATCCAGGCGCTCCGGGCCGCGTGTCCCGTGATCTTCATGATGGACAGGCAGCACTGGGAGATCCCCGTCAGGAGATAGGACCAGGCCGCGATTCTGAGATAGGACGCGCCGATTCGGATCAGCACGGCGTCCTCCGCGTACAGCCGCATGAGGGCCGAGGGGAAGAAGAAGCATCCGGCGAAGAACAAGAGGGACACCAGCCCGTTCACCCGCAGGATCAGGGAGAAGATGTCCTCCACCGTGCGCCGGTCTCCCTTGCCCCAGTACTGGGCCCCGAGGATGGTTCCGGCTCCGGTGACCGTTGTCAGCACCATGTTCTGCACGAACTGGATCTGGGTTGCCAGGGACACGGCGGACATGGAGTTCTGCTCCACCCGTCCCAGCATCACCGCGTCCCCCGCCGCCACGGACGCCAGCATGAAGCTCTGGAAGGCGATGGGCAGCGTCAGTGCCGCGAGCTTTTTCAGAAATACCTTGTCTTTGAATAAATCGAGTTTCATAAACGGATGGATCGGTCTCCCGGGCCTTTATTTCTGAATCTCTCTTCCGGTATTATATAATTTCGGCGGGCGTTTGTCAAGAAGGACGGAGGAGCGGCGGCGCGGAGAAGAGAACGAAAAACCGCGCCCGGATCCCTCCGGTTCCGGTCATATGCCACAAATCCGGCGAAGGCGCGATCTTTTTCCTCCGCGCTCTTGCATTTTCGGAAAAACGTGCTATAATGAATCTGTTGAAACAGGCGGATCCGGGGACCTCTCCGGGCTCCGCCGCCAAACACCTCGGGATGAGCGCGGAGTCGTCCGCGGACGGGAAAGAGAACGCCGGTCATGGGCTGAGAGCCGGCTGCCGTCCGGATTCCGCATTTCGCTTCCCGGGCGGTCCGACGTTCTGCCGGGCCGCGGGTGGACGGGGGGAAACGGCGTTTGCCGCGGTAGTTCCGTACGCGTGGGCGCGTTAAGCCCGATTCCGGCGGTTCGGCCAAACGGTCCGCCGGTCCGAGCGCCGTGAGCGATCACGGAATACGGGTGGTACCGCGGCGTCTGCCGTCCCTGTGAGAAGCGCTGTCCGACGGGCGGCGTACAGGGCATTTTTTATTTGCCGGAATTTGCTCCGGCTCACGAAGCAGAAAGGAACATTGACACATGAGAGAGACCCTCGAAAAGATCAGGAAGGAAGCGCTGGACGCCTTGTCCTCTCCCTCCGCCGAGATCGAAGAGCTCCGCATCCGCTACCTCGGCAAGAAGGGCGAGCTGACGGCGGTCCTGCGCGGCATGGGAAAGCTGTCGGCGGAGGAGAGACCCGTCGTCGGTCAGCTGGCCAACGAGGTCCGGGCGGAGATCGAGAAGAAAATCGACGAGCTCAACGAAAAGAAGAACGCCGCGCTGCTTGAGGCGAAGCTCCGGGCGGAGAAGCTGGACGTGACCGTTCCCGGCGATCCGGTGCGGGCGGGCCATTTCCATCCTCTGGCTCTGGTGCAGAGGCAGCTGGAGGACATCTTCCTCGGCATGGGCTATTCCATCGTGGACGGCCCCGAGGTGGAATACGACTACTACAACTTCCAGGCCCTGAACATCCCGCCGGATCATCCCGCCCGGGACACCCAGGACACCTTCTATATCTCCGACAACATCCTGCTCCGGTCCCAGACCTCCCCGGTCCAGGCCCGCGTCATGGAAAAGACCCAGCCCCCCATCAAGATCATCTCCCCCGGCCGGGTGTACCGCTCCGACGCCGTGGACGCCACCCACTCCCCGCTGTTCCATCAGCTGGAGGGTCTGGTCATCGACCGCGGCATCACCATGGGCGACCTGAAGGGCACCCTCGAAATGTTCGCCAAGCGGATGTTCGGCGAGGAGACCCGGATCCGCTTCCGTCCCCACCACTTCCCCTTCACGGAGCCCTCCGCCGAGGTGGACGTCTCCTGCTTCGTCTGCGGCGGCTCCGGATGCCGTCTCTGCAAGGGCGAGGGCTGGATCGAGATCCTCGGCGCGGGCATGGTGCATCCCAACGTGCTCCGCAACTGCGGCATCGATCCGGAGGAGTATTCCGGCTTCGCCTTCGGTCTGGGCATCGAGCGGATCGCCCTCCTGAAATACCACATCGACGACATGCGCCTGCTCTACGAGAACGACATCCGTTTCCTGAACCAGTTCTGATTTTCGATCCCCTCACTTCACGATTGTTCTGAACGGAGGCAATATGTTTATCATCGGTATCGCCGGAGGGACCTGCTCCGGCAAGAGCACACTGGCGGACAAGCTGGCGGGACATTACGGGGACCGCTGCCGCGTCATGCACATGGACTCCTATTTCCGCAAGCCCTCCCTCACCACCGTCGCCCCCATCACCGGCAAGACCTACGTGGAGCACAACCATCCGGACGCCCTGTATCTGGACCGGCTGTACGCCGATTTCGAGGAAAACGCCGCGTCGGACGAATTCGACATCCTCATCATCGAGGGGCTCTTCGCCCTGTATCTGGAGCCCATCCGGTCAAAGCTGGATCTGAAGCTTTACGTGGATCTGGACAGCGACGAGCGTCTGGTGCGCCGGATCCGCCGGTTCACCTCCTTCGGCCAGACCTTCGACGAGGTGACGGACCGGTATATCGACACGGTGCGGTTCCGCCACAACGAGCTGATCGAGCCCACCCGCTGGCACGCGGACATGGTGGTCAACGGCAACGCGGGACAGACCTCCGTGGACATCCTCACCGCCTACATCGACTCCCGCCTCGGGTGAACAGAAACGGAGCGAGCGGATCCCGCCTGTTCCCCCTCATCAGTCAGCTTAGCTGACAGCTTCCCCTCCCCGGGGGGAAGCCTTATGAAGTGCAGCGGAACCTGACACAAAGCGGCTGCCGTAAAGCATTGCTCATCGGGAACCTCCTCCGTAAAACCGCTTCATGACGAAGTTCCGACGCACACGGTCAGCCTTCCCCCCTTGGAGGGGACGGTGGCCCGAAGGGCTCCCCAAAGGGGCGGATGAGGGGGAACGGATTGTTACCGATCGCTCCTCGGCGGGACGCTCCGTTGAATAGTTTGAATTATCAACAGAAAGGGTATTGATACTCTATGAATCTCTCCATGAAATGGCTGGCGGACTATACGGACGTCAGCGACGTGACGATCAAGGAATACTGCGACAGAATGACCATGTCCGGCTCCAAGGTGGAAGGCTGGGAGGAGCTGGGCGCGGACATCTCCGGCGTGGTCTGCGGCCGCATCCTGAAGATCAGCCGCCATCCCAACGCCGACAAGCTGGTGGTCTGCCAGGTGGACGTGGGCGCGGCCGATCCTATTCAGGTAATCACCGCCGCCACCAACGTCTTTGAGGGAGCCACCGTCCCCGTCGCCACCCACGGCGCGCATCTGCCCGGCGGCGTGAAGATCACCAAGGGCAAGCTCCGCGGCGAGGTCTCCGAGGGCATGTTCTGCTCCATCGCCGAGCTGGGCCTGACCACCCACGACATGCCCGGCGCGGTGGAGGACGGCATTCTGATCCTCGACCACGTGGGACTGGCCGACATCCCGCTGGGCGAGGACATGGTGAAGGCTCTGGGCCTGAGAGACGTGGTGGTGGAGTTCGAGATCACCTCCAACCGCCCGGACTGCCTCTCCGTTCTCGGTCTGGCGCGGGAATCCGCCGTCACCTTCGGCAAGCCCCTGAGCCTGCCTCCGATCAAGAAGCCCGCTCCCTGCCCGGACGGCGACTCCATTGAGAACTATCTCTCCGTGGACGTGCAGAACACCGAAAAGTGCTACCGCTACTCCGCCCGCGTGGTGAAGAACGTGAAGATCGGTCCCTCCCCCCTGTGGCTGAGAATGAAGCTGCGCTCCTCCGGCGTGAGACCCATCAACAACATCGTGGACATCACCAACTTCGTCATGCTGGAGTACGGCCAGCCCATGCACGCCTTCGACTACAAGTGCCTCGACGGCTCGAAGATCGTGGTGAGAAGCGCCAAGCCCGGCGAGGAGTTCGTCTCCCTCGACTCGGTCCCCCACACCCTCGAGGACTCCATGCTGGTCATCGCGGACGAGAAGAAGCCCGTGGCCCTGGCAGGAGTCATGGGCGGCGAGAACAGCGAGATCACCGACTCCACCGCCACCGTGGTCTTCGAATCCGCCACCTTCCATCCGGGCTCCGTCCGCAGAGCCGCCCAGAAGCTGGGGATGCGCACCGAGTCCTCCTCCCGCTTCGAGAAGGGGCTGGACTCCGAGAACACCATGCCCGCCCTGGACCGCGCCTGCGAAATGGTGGAGCTCCTCGGCGCCGGGGAGATCGTCAACGGCACCATCGACGTGTATCCCGTCCCGAAGGAGCCGGTGACCCTGCCCCTGGATGCGGACGTCATCAACGCCTTCCTGGGCGTGAACCTGACGCAGGAATACATGGCCGAGACCATGAAGAAGCTGGACTTCGGCGTGTCCGAGGATCTGAAGACCATCACGGTGCCCTCCTTCCGGGACGACGTGCGCTGCATGAACGACGTGGCCGAGGAGATCCTCCGCATGTACGGCTACGACAAGATCACCTCCACCCTGTCCCAGAAGGCCCGTCCCACTCTGGGCGCCAGAACCGAGCGGCAGAACTTCGACAACATGATCCACGACATGCTGGTGGGCATGGGACTGGACGAGATCGAGACCTTCTCCTTCATCAGCCCCTCCTGGTACGACAAGATCCGCCTCGCCGCCGACGATCCGCGCCGGACCTGCGTGGTCATCTCCAACCCCCTGGGCGAGGACACCTCCGTCATGCGGACCACGACCCTTCCCTCCATGCTGAAGGTGATGGCGGACAACTACAACGTGAAGAACCGGGATTTCAAGCTGTTCGAGCAGTCCCGCGTCTATATCCCCGGAGATCCCGCCGTGCTTCCCGCCGAGCCGGCGCGTCTGACCCTGGGCTTCCACACGGAGAAGAACGACGCCTTCTACACCATGAAGGGCTATATCGAGGCGGTCCTTGCCGTGGCTGGAATTGAAAACGCCGAGTTCCGCGCCGTGGACACCGAGCCCTCCTTCCATCCCGGCCGCTGCGCCGAGGTCTATGTGAACGGGAACCGCATCGGCATCTTCGGCGAGGCCCATCCCGAGGTCCGTGAGAACTACGGCATGGACGGCGGCGTCTATCTGGCCGAGATGTCCGCGGACGCGCTGTTCGAGAACCGCCGCCCCGCCATCGAGTACACCCCCATCCCGAAGCATCCCGCCGTGGAGCGCGACTTCTCCTTCGTCTGCGACGAGGAGGTGGAGGCGGCGTCCGTAGCCTCCGTCATCCGGGCGGCGACGTCCCTCGTATCCTCCGCGTCCCTCTTCGACATCTTCCGCGGTCCCCAGATCGGAGCCGGAAAGAAGAGCATGTCCTATGCCGTCATGCTGAGAGCCGCCGACCGCACCCTGACCGACGCCGAGGCCGACGAAGCCACGGAGAAGATCCTCTCGGCCCTCGCGGACAAGCTGAACATCCGCCTGAGATAACGCTCCCGCAAATCCCATCAACGAAAGGAATTTCACCATGCCGACCTATCCCATCACCATCGCGGGCGTGAAGCGCGAGCTGCCCATCTGCCCGCTGAACGAGAACCTCGCCATCGGCGCCTTCGTCATCTTCGGGGATCCGGAGCTGACCACCGCCGCCGCGGAAGCCATGCTGGCCAAGGCCCCCGCCTACGACTACATCATCACGGCCGAGGCCAAGGGGATCCCGCTGGCCCACGAAATGGCGCGCCTTGCCGGAAACCAGAAGTACTTCATCGCCCGCAAGAAGGCCAAGGCTTACATGAGCGGCGTCTTCGAGGTGAAGGTGCAGTCCATCACCACCGCCGGGGAGCAGAGCCTCTTTCTGGACCGGGCGGACGCCAACCTCATCAAAAACTCCCGCATCCTCATCGTGGACGACGTGATCTCCACCGGAGAATCCCTCCGCGCGGTGGAGGAGCTGGTCAACGAGGCCGGCGGCAACATCGTCGGAAAGATGGCGATCCTGGCCGAGGGCGACGCCCAGACCCGGGACGACATCATCTACCTGGAGAAGCTGCCCCTGTTCAAGCCGGACGGAACGATCCTCGAAGGAACGCTCCACTGATCCCGAATCCGAATTCTTCAGCCGGACTGCACCGACGTGCGGTCCGGTTTTTTGTCGTGTGTTCACACGATGAGGGAGGGCTTTCGCATTTTTCCATTCCCGGAAGTTCATTCGGCAGAGTAACTATGCATGCAGTGGAAATCCGCAGATTAACTGCTTCACAGAGAATCACGCCGCACAATGTCAGCCTTCCCCCCGCGGCGGGGAAGGTGGCCCGAAGGACTCCCCAAAGGGGCGGATGAGGGGGTACGCATGAGTTGCAATCGCTTCAATGAACCTTAATCCAACGCCCGGCCTGCGCAGGGTCATAATTCGGAAACGCGGAGCCTTTGCTTCCTTAGTCAGCCGCGGGGCTGTCCGGATCGGGATTTGTATTAACGCAGTATGAACCTTTCCTGAACCCGCGCGGGAAACGATTGACAAACCCGGCGGAAAAGAATATAATATATTCTGAACGGTTTTGCGCTGTCCGCGGCCGTTCCCAACACTATCATTACTGTTATCCGAGGCATACATCTATGGACGAAAAAACCGAACGCGGCGGTATCTCGATCGAGCTGGAGCACATCTTCCCCATCATCAAGAAATGGCTGTACTCCGAGAAGGAGATCTTCCTCCGGGAAATCGTCTCCAACGCCTGCGACGCCATCACCAAGCTCCGCCGGCTGAACTCCCTGGGAGAGGCGGACGTCGATCTCTCCGGCGCGAAGATCTGGGTGGAGCTGGACAAGGACGCCCGGACCGTCACCGTCATCGACACCGGCATCGGCATGACGGAGGAGGAACTGAAAAAATACATCTGCCAGATCGCTCTCTCCGGCGCGCTGGACTTCATTCAGAAGTACGAGGGCACCGAGAACGACACGCAGTCGAACGGCATCATCGGGCATTTCGGACTGGGCTTCTACTCCTCCTTCATGGTGGCCGACACGGTGAACGTCATCACCCGGTCGTATCAGGGCGGACCCGTCGTGAAATGGACCTGCGGCGAGGACGGAAACTACGAGATCACCCCCGACTACGAGGATGAGGAGAATTATCTCAGCGATTTCGGCACGGCCGTGGTCATGCACATCAACGAGGAGGGCGAGGAATTCCTCTCCGCCTCCCGTCTGAAGGACATTCTCGACAAGTACTGCGCCTTCATGCCCGAGGAGATCTATTTCGACGACGGCGAGGAGCACACCCACAAGGACGAGAACGGAAACGACGTGCCCGACGAGGACAAGCCGGTCAACGACACCCATCCCCTCTGGCTGAAGAACCCCTCCGACTGCACCGAGGACGAGTATAAGGACTTCTACCGGAAGGTGTTCCACGACTGGAAGGAGCCGCTGTTCCACATTCATCTCAAGGCCGATTATCCGCTGAATTTCAAGGGCATCCTGTACTTCCCCCGCATCGGCAGCGAGTTCGACAGCCTGGAGGGACAGGTCAAGCTGTACTACAACCAGGTCTTCGTGGCGGACAACATCAAGGAGGTCATCCCGGACTACCTTCTGATGCTCAAGGGCGTGCTGGACTGCCCCGAGCTGCCCCTGAACGTGTCCCGGAGCTATCTGCAGAACTCCGGCTACGTGCAGAAGATCTCACAGCACATCACCAAGAAGGTGGCGGACAAGCTGAACTCCATGTTCTCCACCGACCGGGAGGGCTACGAGAAGATCTGGCGGGACCTCAAGACCTTCGTGGAATACGGCTCCCTGAAGGACCGCAAGTTCTACGACCGCGTCAAGGGCTCCGTCCTCATGGAGACCACCGAGGGCGCGTTCCGCACGGTGGAGGAGTATCTGGAGACCGCCAAGGAGAAGCACGAGAACAAGATCTACTACGCCACCGACGTCACCGCCCAGTCCGGCTACGTGAAGATGTTCCGGGACGCCGGCATCGAGGTGGCCGTGTTCGACCGGATCATCGACACCCAGTTCTTCAGCGTCATCGAGGAGACCCACGAGGGCGTGAAGTTCGCCCGCATCGACGCGGAGATGGCCGACGTGCTGAAGGGTGAGGGAGAGAAGACCGAGTACCCCGCCCTCGTGGACCTGTTCAAGGCGGCCGCCGGAGACAGCACCAAGGTGACCTTCGAGCGCTTCAAGGATGAGGGCACCCCCGCCATTCTGAACGTCCCCGAGGAGATGCGCCGCATGAGCGACATGATGAAGCTCTACCGCATGGGCGGCGATTTCCCGGTGGAGCAGACCCTGATCCTCAACACCGCCTCCCCGCTGATCCGGAAGCTGAACGACATGGCGGCTCCGGAAGAGAAGCCGGAGGAGGGAGAGGAGAAGACCGAAGCCGCTCCCGTCAGCGGTGAGGCGAAGGCCCTGGCCCGTCAGATCTACCTGCTGGCCGCCCTGTCCCAGCGTCAGCTGACCGCGGACGAGCTGGTGGAATTCCTCTCCCACAGCTACGATCTGCTGAACCGGACGCTCTGATCCCGTGGCGGACGACAGCAGAAGAGGATCCCGGGATCCGTTCGCCGCGAATCTGCGCTTCCTGCGGGACCGGGAGAGAGCGCTCGGCACCCTGGAACGGATCCAGATGGAGGAGGCTGTGAGGGCGGCGGCGGGGACCCTCTCCTCTCCTCCGACGCCCGAGGAGACGGCGGAGCTGTTCGCCTCCCTTGAGGGATCGGATTTCGCGGACTTCTGCGCGGCGGTGAGCAGGACCCTGGGAAAGCCTCGCGCCGCCGGGAAGACCGGAGCCTCCCGCCGGGATCCCGACGGACCGGAGCCCGTCCGGATCGCCTATCTGCAGAACGCCTTTTCCGACCGGGCGTACCGGATCTTCTCCGCCCATCTCGGGGGCTCCGGCAAAACCGCCGCCGTCTACTTTCCCGGCTTCCGGGAGGTGGCGGAGGAGGTCTATTCGGGCCGCTGCTCCTGCGCCATTCTGCCCACGGCCAACTCCGCGGACGGGCAGATCCTCTCCTTCCGGCGGCTGATCGGGCGGTACGACCTGAAAATCACGGCGGCGGCGGACGTCTCCACCGACGGCGAGCAGACCATGCGCTTCGTCCTTTTGAGACGGAGGCTCCCTCCCCCGCCCTGGACCGCCTCTTTTCTGGACCTCTCCGCCGTACCCACGGACGAGCTCTCCGCCGGGGCCCTGCTGTCGGCCTGCGAAAGGCTCGGCGCGGCGCTGGTCTCCGTCAATTCCCATCCCTCCGGCACGGAGGAGGACCGGAACGTGCTGGATCTGACCTTCGATCTGAGGAGGGCGGATCCCCTGGCCCTGTACCTGTATCTGGAAGGCTCCCACGTCCGGTATGAAGCGGTCGGGAGCTACGAGCTGCTGTGATACAGTCCATCTAAATTACTGAATTCAATCTAAAAAACCAACTATATGGGTTTTGAACGCTTCATGCAGAGTGCGATGGGGTGGGGATCCAATGAATCCTCAGTTGACAAGAACAGCCCCACCCCCGAGAATCCCGGAAGGGATTCTCGCTATGTACGGTTTCAGCTCGCGTACAATAACTCTGATAAGGTTGGATGTCTGTATTGATGTCTCAAGGATCAGTTGTACTGTATTGGAGCAGACTTCACATTTCCCATTTCAAAGTTCTTTGCCAGGCTTTCTGCGAAAGAAAGCCGCGTCTCCCCCTTAGCATGAAGTATATCAACCGAAAGGAAGGCATTATGGAAGACTACAGAATCCGCTATGAGGCGTGGCTGGCCTCCGACAAGCTGGACGAGGCGTCGAAGGAAGAGCTCCGCGCCCTCCGGGACGACGAGACCGAGCTGAAAATGCGCTTCGGCTCCACCATGGAATTCGGCACCGGCGGCCTGCGCTCCAAGCTGGGAGCCGGCACCAACCGCATGAACTTCTACACCGTCGCCCAGGCCACGGAGGGCGTCGCCCGTCTCATCGAATCCCTGGGAGAGGACGCGAAGAACCGCGGCGTGATCCTGGGATGCGACAGCCGCCATTTCTCCGCGGAGTTTGACCGCCGGTGCGCCGAGGTCCTGACCGCCCACGGCATCCGGGTCTATCTCTTCGACGAGCTCCGTCCCACGCCCATGCTGTCCGCCGGGGTCCGGCACTTCGGCTGCATCGCGGGCATCAACATCACCGCCTCCCACAATCCCGCCGCATACAACGGCTACAAGCTCTACTGGGAGGACGGCGCCCAGCCCACCGGCGACGTGGCGGAAAAGGTGGCGGACTTCATCGCACACTCCGACATCTTCGAGGACGTCCCGACCCCGGATCAGGCCCGGGAGGAGCTCATCACCATGGTGGGCGCGGACTTCGACGAGTTCTTCATTTCGAAGGTTCTGGCCGAGCAGGTCTATCCCGACGCGGTGAAGCGGGACGCGGACGAGCTGAAGGTGGTCTACACCCCTCTCTGCGGAGCCGGTTACCGGATGGTGCCCGAGGTCCTCAGACGCATCGGCGTGAAGCACCTCTATCCCGTGACCTGCCAGATGACGCCGGACGGCTCCTTCCCGGGACTGGAAAAGCCCAATCCGGAGTATCCCGCCGCTTTTAAGGAAGGCATCAGAATCGCCGAGGAGGTTGACTCCGACCTGATCATCGCCAACGACCCGGACTGCGACCGCGTGGGCGTCATGGCGCGGGACAAGAACGGAGAGTTCAGGTGCATCACCGGCAACCAGATGGGCTCCCTCCTGTTGGACTACATCTTCTCCGCCCTCGAGGAGCAGGGGAAGATGCCTGCGGATCCCTACGCCGTGAAGACCATCGTCACCAGCGAAATGGCAACGGTGATCTGCAAGGCCCATAACGTGGATCTCTACAACGTGCTGACCGGCTTCAAGTTCATCGCCGAGGTCATCGCGGAGCACGAGCGGCAGGGCCGGGGCACGTTCCTGTTGGGCTACGAGGAGAGCTACGGCTACATGAAGGGCTCCTACGCCCGGGACAAGGACGGCGTGGTGGCCTCCATGCTGATCACGGAGATGGCCGCCTGGTACGAGCTGAAGGGCATGACCCTCATCGACGCCATCGAGGCCCTGTATGAAAAATACGGCTTCTACACCGAGAACGCCGCGGAGATCTATATGGAGGGTCTGGACGGCGCGGACCGGATCCGGGGCCTCATGGAGAAGCTCCGGGCGGCGGAACCCTCGGAAATCGCCGGATCGAAGGTGGTCAACGTCCGGGACTATCTGACGGAGACCTCGAAGAACGTCCTGACAGGCGAGGTCACCGGCACCGGCCTGCCGAAATCCAACGTCCTCTACTGGATGACGGAGAACGGCTGCGTCGTGGTGGCCCGTCCCTCCGGCACCGAGCCGAAGATCAAGTTCTATATCCTGGCAAACGGCAGGGATGAAGCGGAAGCCGCCGCCAACGCGAAAGGCTGCACGCACTCCCTTGAGGACATGCTGGGCATGGCGCACGACAGTCTGAAGAAGTAAGGTATCGTGTGTTCACACGATAACACGATAAGAGGAAGGAAATGCTTCACGTTTCCTTCCTCTTTTTGTAAATTATACTGTTTTCTTTCTATAAAGCTATCTATATGGGTTTTGATCGCAAGATGTAGAAGGCGAATCGCCTTGCGATGAGCTCGCGTACAATAACTCTGA
>Ga0256405_10009468_pt1 | contig 13323 bp, 12 predicted proteins | sample RumenRJG_02DNA_FD_189096 | JGI IMG/M metagenome (GOLD analysis project Ga0256405, IMG submission 189096) | Bovine rumen microbial communities from Lethbridge, Alberta, Canada - RJG_02 | ecosystem: Host-associated > Mammals > Digestive system > Stomach > Rumen | place: Canada: Alberta...
CGTGGGGTAAGGGGATGGTGGCTACATATTGATGTTGTGCTGTTGCTTTTTACTGAAAGCTGCTACTAACGACTCATAAATCTACCCTTAATCGTGTATTGGATGATAGTTGCGGATTTTAGGTTCTTTTCTTTCAGCTCTTTCTTCAGTTGATCCAATTGCTCTTTTAGCTCTTTAATCACTTTAGCAGGTTCAGAATCTCCTACAACACCACTATCTGTATAGCCATTGGAAATAAGGATTTCTTTCAGCCTTATCACCTCTGCCTCCAGATGCTTTGCATACTCAGCCAGTTTACCCCATTTCACCTGATCCTTCCTATATGCATCAATGATATACTTCATCCTTACCTCGTAAGGAATTTCATCATCACCCAATATTTCCTTGGCCGTCTTAAGCTTCTTCTTTATCTTCTCCCTCTTTTCTTCAGGGTTCTTCTTGTCAATAACTTCCTTCAGTTTGTCTAGTTCACTATTAAATTGCTTTTGTTTTTCTTTCAGGTCATTATAAATTTCCTGCAAGTCTTCTAAATCCAGATCTTCAACATCGTTGATGTATCTGAACGTGAACAAACCACCCAATGCTTTAAAACTTACACTCATATTCTATCATTTTTCGTTTTCGCTTTCTTCTTCATATCCTTCCCTCCATTATAATATTGTATATATGAGACTGACGATTTCGCTGCAAATATAAAGAAAAAAAAGATACCGTCAAAATCGCCTCGCGTGCGCGCGTACCCCTATGATTACGCGGCCGCGTTGGAGGTTTCTCAACTGCAAGAAGAAGAATTATGATTATTTAACAAAAATCATCGTTGAAGCACGGTAAATTAGGATTTTAAACGCACAATTACCTGCCTCGAACTTATCAAAATTCGTGGTTAAGTTTGCCGCTTACCCCTATGGTCGCTTTGTTTACAAAAAAGTTAATCAATATTTCGAAATGCTCTTTAAGAATTCTCCCTATAATTACCTTTTATTGAAGTTACATTAGAAGCAGAGACTTTGTGCCTACAACAATCTATTACTATGACATTTTCTAAGTTGGATAATTGTAAATCATCCAAAATCCTATATAATCTGCCTTTCTCATTTTCATTAAAATAAGACAAGACCACAATTGTCTTAGTTGTATTATTTGATTGTTTGTATATTTCAACTTGGTTCTGGAGATTTTGCCTTAGCTTTGAATTTGAAGCAAGTTTGAATTCAATAATTGTTTTATCTTTGGAGCCTTTTGATGCCGTAAAGTCAACGGGGCCTCGCCCATTATTGACCTCTGCATTGAAGTCAAAGCTAGTTGTTCTCCATATCATCTTAAAGAGTTTTTGTAAGCACTGCTCCTTACATTTGGAATTAATCAGTATTCCAACATCATTATATTCTATATACCTTTTAAAATCATCTATTCTTTTAAGAGATTCCATGTATGAATCATTTGGGTATGCGTCCTCACCTCTATAACCATTGATTTCATTTAATTTGTTCAAATCATTGAAAAAAGAAACTTGATTATCCATCCATCTTTTAATGACTTCTACGAAAGGATAGCTTTCATATTGCTCTACCAATAGACGATTGTTGAATAAAAACTGTTGGCGAACATACTCATAATAATATTCTGTTAATTCTGGGGTTCCAAGTTTTGTAATATTCTCCCCAACTTTGATTAACAAACTTGCAGTTAGGTCTTTGAGATAGTCAAGGAGTTGCTTGTTAGAAAATAGGTAATGACAAACATTTCCATTGGGATCGTGCTTGTCATATACCATGAGAGGAGACCTATTTCGAAAATCATCTCTAACATCTTTTAGAAAAGGTAAGTCAAACGGAATAAGATTTAGCCAGTCATCATAGATCTTACATAAAGTTGCAATAGGATCTACCTTTTCTTTTTCTATGTATAACTTGTCAAATATACCATTGACAAACTCCCTTACTTCTTGTCTAATACTACTGTTATTATTTACCAACTGCCTAACAAAAGAAACATAACTACCCAATAGAAAGGGTTCTCCAAATCCATCTGGGAAGCATCCAAAGCTTTCAATCGCCTTATCAATATATTGAGAGAGTTCAACTTTCCATACAGCACTTGATTGTCTATTAATAATGTGTTGATATGTAAACAATACTTTGTCTGCACATTGTTCCGCAGCCTCTCGAAAATCAGAGCGATTAAACTCTTTTAATGACAAAAGTCTTTTATGAGCTTCACAGCAATTGGGGAATATCTGTACTCTCTTCTTTAATTGTCTTATTATCTCTTTTCGTGTTTCCTGACAACTATCACATAATCTGTAATCGTGTTCTCCTTCTGTCGGCATAATTGAGAAAGGTAGAGCATAATAGGTACATTCCCCATAGGAGAAGTACCTATCACCCGCTTTTTGTATGTGTCGCTCCTTGAGATAAATCGCTTCTATACTCTTCATCACTTAAAGAGGAAATATCGTTTCATCACCACAAATATTTCGTATCTTTATACGTAGAGGCTTGCGTTCATCAATAGTACGAATAGTTCCATCCCAGTATTCTTTTGTTTCCTTACCTCCATTACGGCGAACATGGCAGTTTTTTTCTATTTTCACCTCTGCGTCGCTATGCCACTCGTCACCATCCGAAGATGTACAGTCTAGGCTGACCCATTCAATGGTTTCCAGTTCGGTGTCACTCAGCAGTATAGGTTCAAACTTCACCGTCTTATCTTTCGCTTTCAGCGCCTGAAGCTGCTTCTTGTTGTTATACTCATTGATTTTGTTGTTCACGCGCTCACTATGGAAGCATTTTACCTTTACCAGCCAAACCTTTGTCAGCAGATCTTTCGTTATGAGTTCTGGCTCAGAAAAATCGGCATCGTCTTCAGCCATATATTCACTGAGTAGTTCCTTCAAGTCACGCAGATCAATATCCACCAGCGGGTTTCTGCGCTGACTGATTATCTGGGCTATTTCTTCTGGGTCTTCAATATCAACATAATAGACCACAACACGCTTTACATCGTCAGGCACATACATCACATGGCGCATAGCAATCTCCGTCAGCACGCCTTTGTCAAGTGTTCGCTCATACTGTTCGAGACTTGGCAGATAGACGGGCATCTTGCCATACTCGCCACTGACGATATAGCCTGCCCAGGGAGCACCAAGTGAACTGTCCTTATATAGGCCGACCATCTTTTCTAACTTGTCCTGTGTCTGTGCAGGATTACGATAGAGACTTACACCATCCTGCACCTTCATTTTTTGGAATTGTGCGCCGAGGTTCACAAGTCTGTCGCGAGTGGTCTGAATGCTGTTGATGTTGACGTCGCAAGTTACAAATCTGCGGCCCAATTTCTGAGCTACAGCAGCAGTCACGCCACTGCCTGCGAAGAAGTCGGCGACAAGCATGCCTTCATTGCTGCTGGCCTTGATGATGCGCTCCAAAAGAGCTTCGGGCTTCTGGGTGGCGTAGTCTCCATCATCACCACTAATATCAGTCCAAATTGACTGCAATTCAACACCCTCCATATCATCAACATATTGTTTGAAGTTTGGGGTACCTTTTCCACCATTTGCCCATATAATCCTTCCGATTGATTCTAATTCGTCCAAAGCCACTAGTGTATTCTCTTGGGCTTCTTTACTTAGTTCTTTTCTGATAAAACTCGGAATAGTCCAATGTCTTCCTTTTCCTGTGTATGTAGGATTATACCCTTTCCACTCTGCTCCAGAAAGGCCATTTCTAATACCAGGTGCAGTCAATGGACTATCTCTCCACAATCGTCCATCTGGATCTTTGTTGGTAAAGGTGCTTTCAATATATTCTTTTGTATATTCGGTGTACTGGGTATTCCAAATTAATTCATCTGGATTGTTAGAATATAAAAAGATAACATCATGTATATGGTTATATGTGGTGCTACCTGCTCGTGATGTGGTTCTTTTCCATATTATTTCATTTCTAAAATTTTGCTCTCCAAATATTTCATCGAGCATAATCTTAACATAATGTCCTATATGGTAGTCGAGATGAACATATATGCTCGCCACTTCACTCATGACGCTTTTAATAGCCATAAGGTTTTCATACATCCAGTTCAAATATAATTCTTTAGACCAGATGTCACTATACATAGTCTCTTCTATACCGTCTAAATTATCCTTACCTAATTCGGAATTTTTAAAGGATTTGTTCCGCAGCGTTACTTTCTTGGCATAGTCAGCTCCGCTGGCAAAGGGCGGATCGATATACACCAAATCCACCTTAATGTTTTTGTTTTTCAGGTAGGCACAGGTGGTGAGGCATTCGCCTTGAATCAGTATATTGTCTTTTGATCCGCCATTAACAGATTCTGTACTTATTACGTCGTATAGTGGCATACCTCGCATCAGACGTTTGCCGACACCGTCGGAATTGCGATAAAAGAGTGTACGACGTGTGCGCTGAAAATTGTCGAGAACGGCTTGTCCGTCAATCACACTTGCAGGATAGGGTTCATATTTGATGGCCATATTTTAATGTTGTATTTTAATCGTTGAAAAAGTCTGTTATTTTATCTCTGAGCATCTGGCTATGACTGCCTTTCAGATTCTCTGGCAGATGAAGGAATTCGAAATCGGGATAGCCTGTATGGTTGGAGTTATCAGCTAAAAACTGACCTTGCATGAATGCTTTTTTCTCTGCGAAATTACGTTCAAAGCCTTCACCTTTCGTCTCAACAATCAGAACGCGGCGCAGTTCCCCCTCCGCATTACGTTGCAATACAAGGAAGTCAGGAACATATCCGCCAACCTCGTTCCACGTGCCGTCAGCCTGCTGTTCATAGCACTCAATCTTAAACTCCGTCAATTCATCGTCACCGTTGAAGTATATCTCCAGTCCACGTTCTTTCAACTCCTTCAAAGGAATGGCGCTGTCTTTAAAGAAATCACGTTCCAAACTGCTGTCAAAGCGATAAGGCAGATAGTGATAGGAGTATTCACGCTCTGGATGTTGCTTCGTTGGGTCAGGAATGGGTTGCCCCAGCAGTTTGCTCATCTCTTCGGCATGACGGCTGAGTTCTTCCTGCTGTTCTGGCGACAAACAATCCAATTTGATGATGGCATCAGCCTCTTCTTGTGTTGGGTAATACTTTTCAAGGCTATTTACCTCTTTAGGCTGTTCTAACTCTGACTTGGCAACAGCCAGCAGTTTGGCAGTCTTTGGTATCAATTCCTGTTCCTGATGGTAGGTTTTCTTGGGTACGAAAGCCAAGCGTACACGGCTGCGTACAGCATTTTGGTCTATATCATCGCGATAGTATCTCAATCCGTCACGTTCGTATGTAATTTTGATGAAGATACTTTCCATCTGTGCCCTAAAAACTTGCATTTTGCTGACGGGGGTCATATTGAAGCATTCCTTGGCTATCAGATGCAGCCATTGGTTCATCGTGGCATAACCACCGTCAGCAGGTTGCTCGGTGTAGCTATCTAATGTTGTGTTTTGCCAATCTTTCTGTTTGATTTCTATTCTGGGCTTCGAAACGATGATGTTGTCTTGCGTCAGCAGTTCTGCCGTGCGAGCCTCACTCTCATCGGCAATCTTTGAGGTGCGCTCAATCTTCATCTGATAGAACTTCACTGGGGGAACATTCAGGAGTTCAGGCCCTGTACGGTCATAATGGCGAATCGTGCTCTTAGGTCGTCCGCCTGATATAATCAACTCATCAATACTGGTATTCTGAGTCTTGTCAAACTCGCTGTTCAGTTTCTTATAGTTCCATTCGTTCAGCCATATCAGCGCATGCTCATCGCTGTTCTTGATAACTTGGCGCAAGCAACGGCAAGAGGTCTGAAGTACTAAGTTGGTTGGGCAGGCACCCTTCTGCGACAATATGACTGAGGTGAGACTCTTGCAGTCCCATCCCTCCTGTCCAATTTTGACAAGCAATACTACTTTCTTGCGACTGATAGGAGTGTCAAGCAGTTCGAATTCCCGCTTGTCTTCAGCAGAAACAGAATATTTCTTGTTGCCCCCATGAAAACGTAGAATCGACTTATTGGCATCCAGTCCGTGTTCGGCACAGATTGAAACCACTTGGGGGTAAACCTCTTCCTCTAACTGTTCTATAGAAGTGCAATAGATGGCCACCTTGGCGCAAGTGCCGTTTTCATAGTCCTTATCGCCATACTGAATAAGGAATTCATTCAGTCCATTACGTATAATGTCTTCACTTGTACCATCTGCTAATTTGATATCTGGACGCTTGAGGAAGTTACCAACAGCCCAAAGCAAAGGATAATGATAGACGACATTCGAGAGATCGGTGTTCTTCACCGTCACCTTTCCTATCTGCACAGGCTCAGCTGAGTCGAGATAGGGCGTACCAGAGAAACCTAGCATATACTTAAAATCGCCAGTCTCAGCCCATTTGGTTACCACGCCTCGCAACTTTATATCTTCGCTAGCTACGTGGTGAACCTCATCAATAAATATAGCCATACCAGGAATCTTACCGATGATGGTTCTCAATTCATTTGCCTGGATAATCTGGTCGTTTTCACTCCTTTGTTTCTCATCACCCCTGAAAAGGTTTGGGTCAAGTGCCTGTTTGTCTATACGGTCAAGTATCACTTTTTCAGCATTTGTAAAGGCTACAAGACCCATCAGTTCGTCCCCATAACTGGAAATTAGCTGGTTTATCTTCTGTGCATTGGGATTCCTTACCATATTGCTGCCACGAGCAGTACTGTCCTCATCGAGTATCTCAAACTTGATAATGCGACGTACTTCTGATGCAACATCTTCAGGCAACACCCAAGTCGGGTCAAATTCCATGATATTCTTCAGACTGGGCATAATACTTGTTTTCTTACCAGAAGGCGCCAAAATCATGAAATTATGTGCGTACAAAGGATTATCTTCCTCTTTTATGGCAAAAGACAAATCGATATAGATGAATGCTGCCATCAAATAGGTTTTCCCAGCCCCCATAGGCAGACTAAACAGGTAGTCAGGATATGTAATGCCATAAAACAAATCCTGAAAAGCCTTTATGCAGTCTATAGTTCCAGCATCATCCAACAGGTTCTCTTCAAGCTCATTTGACAGATTCTGTCCCTTTTTATTGTGCAAACGGGCATATTCCAACAATGCAACAGCTGCCGGAGTGTTTCGCAAAGTCTCCATAGAACGGGCTGTTGCTTTCAATGTCTTAATCGTCAGCTCGTCAGTAAAAACACCATCACTAAATAATTTCCAAAGAGGGGCGTTCTTACAATACAGTTTAAGGAACAAGTATGTCTTGATGGCTTCCAGTTGAGCATCACGCATCATCCCCCGTTGCTCAATGTATTTGAGCAGGTCTTTGATGGTGCATTCGTCAGACGCCAGCCACTCGTTACGCTTCTTTTCTATGAGTTTATAAAACATTCTTTATTATTTAATGCTGCAAAGGTACATAATTTATTTGTTTGAGCCAAATTTCCCATTTAAATAATTCATAAATGCTGAACATGTTACTAACATATACTTGGCTTCATGATAGCTTGGGATATATGCCCCACTCTCATCCATCAATTCATGACGTATGCCACTTTGCTTTTCATTTACATAACTATAAAGATTGTCAAAAGCGGCTTTCAACTGCGGATGCAATTTCCCCTGCTTCTTTTCTAAAACAAATAATGCTTTCCCCAAATCATTTTCTCCCGTCATTTCCCTACAAAGAGCCCCAACAGCAGATATTGATTCTTTTATTGAATTCCTGTAATCTGGATTTTCTTTGTCTGCGAGGTGTTTTAACGCACTATTCAAATGTTCTTTTATGTTTTCTTTTGCGAAATAAAGAGTTTCTTCTATACTACTTACTTCTTCTTTAGAAGTTATTGGAGTCACTAAATTATTGATTATTCTATATCCGTAATTTAAACGTTCAAATGACCTATTAATTGAGTCAATGAAACTTGGCATCTTTTGTTGTCTATTAATTTCTAACTTTTCTAACAGTTTAAGTAAATACTCAATCAAACTGAGTTTTTGATGCCATTCATAATGGCTATTGTCAATGATATATAAAGTTATATACCCTTTATTGAATTGATTTTGATCATAGGTGCATTCCTTTTCATTTAGGAAATACACCCAAACCATTTTATCTAAAGACTCAAAAAAACCAGGGTTCTCTTCCCCATAATTATATAGGCAGTTATATATGGAATTCTGCACCTCCTTTGGCATGCATTCAACAATAAGAGCATCAGAGGGCTTTATATATCCATGTCTTTCAGAAAATAGCTTCATACTTATAATATTATGTTCTCTTTCTCTTTCCTTATCTCATCTAGTACCTTCCCATTATAAGAGAAATACTTGGATCCTTGATAAGCACCAGAGGTATTGCGATGTTCTTCTGGCATGAAAGTGCCAACAAAGGGTGATAGTTTATATATACGTCCTTCGTATTCGATGCTGTCATCGGAGGCTACTTTTACCACAAGGCCCGTTGGGTCGAAGGTTACTTGTTCGCCAATCTTGATACCACACATAGAGAACTTGAAACGGGGGCGTTTTACCTCTCGCTTCTTTGGTTCCTTATATTCGCTTTCCACGATGGGTTTGTTATCTTCGTAGAGTGTCACTTCGGCATCGTCTATCGCACTGGCGATATCGCGGAAAATATCGAGGGCCATCTGTGGGGCCACATTAAAGAACTCGCGGTTTTGACGGATGCGCAGATCGGTGAGGCGATCAATGGTCTTATGCACCAACTTCTCCACCTCATTGTATTTCGTGGTCTTCATTGTGGCAAATATCTCGAAAGGTAAGGGAACGGCAGTATTATCCAGTTCCTTGCTTCTCACATCCACAGGACGTGAGCTCTTGCCAATCTTCACCCAATCTTCACGAAAACTGGGATTTGTCAGTATATAAACGTAACCTGGTTCTTTGTTGTTCATATAGATAATCTACACGCTTTTAGTTGTCATGTGCAAAGATACTCATTTTTATCCACTCCACCAAACTTATGGGCAAAAAAAGTTTTTGGTGTTTTGGGTATTTGGGTTTTTCTAAAAAAGTAGGTGTTTAAGCTAGGTAGAAAGGAATGGAGGGAAGGAAGGTAATTAGTATTATATAGATTAATTATTATATATATTATAATATATATAATAATTAAATATAGTATTTATAGTAATATGCGAATATATGATTTTCCAAAATACCCAAAAACCCAAAACCCCAAAACGTTTGCTAGTTGTAAACTATTTTTGAAAATCATATATAATTTTCTGACAGCACATTCGGAGTCCTCCTTGGGAGGACTGGAAGGGAGGCTTGAGCGGATTACTAAAAACCCTCGGGCGGACGGCCAGAGGGATTATAAGCACAATTTTGAGTGTAAATTATTTATCAAGGCACTCCCAGAACGGAGAAGATGATAGACACCTCGGCAGGGAGGAATGTGCGACGTGATAGTACTGCTAAGGAAGCGGTTTGAGGGTTATCCATGAGGAGTGCCTTTAGTTTCTTCCATGCTGAGCGAGGCAAGATAGCAGGAAAATATGCCTGTGCCAGCTCCATTCGGCCATATGTTCTAACTGTTTCTTTCATATTGCAAAGTTACTGATTTTTCCTGAATTATCCAAATGTTTTGTTCAAATAAGTAGCCATAAGTGGCATTAAGTATCCATAAGTTTCCATAAGGGGATTGCAGGACTGAAAATGCTTGCAAGCGCACGAAAAAAGTCGTAACTTTGCATTGTCTTTAAGAGACAAACGAGTTAAATAACATTATCAACAATTTTAAACTATTTTTATCATGGCAAAAGAAAACATTGCTTTTTTGGTGAATCTCCGCAAGAACATTGTGGAGGGTTCAAAGATGGAGGGTCGTTACTATCCTGAAGCAGAGTCGAAGGAGGCACTGACCACCAAGGGTTTCGCCAGGCACGTGGCTGATCACGGCGGCATGGTGACTTATGAGTTTATGCAGCTGGTGTTGGCTTCTATCGTGAAGTGTCTGAAAGAGATGATGTCTCACGGTCAGCCTGTGAAGTTGGATGGCCTCGGCACGTTCCGTCCTACCGTGACTTCTGTTCCTGGCGGTGCTGCCACCATTGAGGACGCGCTTCGTATGGGTGTCAACAACTTGGTGCAGGGTGTGAACTTCGTGTTTATTCCTGAGAATGCCCAGGGTGAGGAGATCACTTCTAAGAAGTTTAAGGATCAGTGTTCTCTCCAGTTCGCTTACCTCGTGGAGACCATCAAGAAGAAGATCAACGGCAAGGACAAGTCCTATACGCTGCGTACCCCGCTGTCGGCTTGGGATATCGTCCAGTCGGATGATAGCTCTTCGGCAGGCAACAGCTCTTCGGCAGGCTCAGAGACCGTGGAGAATGGTGGCTCAGAGACCGGAGGTAATGGTGGCGGTAACTCCAGCGGAGGCAGCGGCATCATCCCTACCCCAACAGATCCTGAAGACGATCAGCCCCACGATTGATTTCAACTTGGGGGCAGTTCGGCCTAAGGGCTGTCCCCAGTATTAAATTAAAAAGGTAAAAGGGTAAAAAAGAAAGGAGGAAAATATGAATAAGAAAGAGACAACCAAATTCATTGTTCAGTTGATTGCATCGATTGCTTCGGCTATCCTGACTGCATTGGGCGCCACGTCATGTATGGGCTATTAACCAAGAGACTCCCCGACCTTATTGGCCCGGGGAGCCTTCATTAATGTGCATGAAATACAAATATTGCACTACTTTAGTGCAGAATTCGGCAAAATTATCTTCTGCATGTTATAATCAGCTTGCAACCCCAACCATATATTAGCATTGGTTCCAAGTGCTGCCTCAAGCATTAAGGCATATTCTGTTGTTACGGGTCGCTTACCGTTAAGAATCTCGTTAAACACGGTATACGATACTCCCATCTGCTGGGCCAACTTCTTCTGAGTAAGTCCTCGCGCCATGATTTCGTCCTTAATCATCTCTCCTGGATGTATCAGCTCTGATGACATCATCTCATTGGCTGTTTTGCCATTCTTTATTTTCTGTTTCTTAACCATTTTGAAAGACTTGTTTGAAAATATCAATTTCTCGTTTGGCTATGCCGAGATGGATGGCTTTGGTCTTACTGCTTTTTGTTTCTTCCATTTCGTGGCGGCGATGATGTCAGCTATTTGCTGGGCAGAGATATCATCATAATCATAGGGCATTTCTATCTCATTGCCAGTTTTACTATCGTGATGATAGTAATTAAGCAATGGTGCAATATTGACATAATCCGTCTCTTCAGCCATCTTAATCAGTCGGTTGATGGCGTCATCACACGTCACTCTGATACCTTCCTGCCATAAAGTCTCAATAATATTAAACACATCTTGTGTATAACCATAAACACTGTAATACAGGCTGAAATACCAATAACCTTCAGGTACATCAACTTTATCGTTAGCCCAAGACGTCCCATCCTTCACTGCGGCTAGATGGATCCTGGCATAAGCCACATCCAGACAATGAAACGTAGAATTCCTTCTTTCCCATTTAACGTAATCTTCTTCACTGTCAAGATCCAGTCCTTTTATGTCTCGGCCTTTACTGTTGTATGTTTCAAAAAATACCTCATCTGATAGATTTTCAAACTTTGATAGAGGTTGTGGAAAGAAGATTTCTTTTGTTTCATAAGCGACGTATGCGATTCGCCAAATGTGCATATAGGTTCTCAACGTCATTTCTTTATATGATGTCATCGGCAGAGCCTTATATTTCTTGAAGACTTTCACTACGTGTTGAGGGTTTTCAAACGTGCGATATTCAGGACAAATCTTGTTCAGTGCAGACCTCTTGATTCTCCCCTTTCGCTTTGAAAAAGGAAGATGCTGCTCTACATAACGGTTGTACTCGTCAGGATTTTCGCAGATGCGATCTACCAATTTGTTGATATAAGCCTCTAATTTCAACAGAGATTTTTCAACGTGCCCATACCATGCATGATATTTTCTTTCTCCTCCAACATGGGCCAGATTTTTAAGAACAATCAATCTTTTTCTGCCATAGCCAATCAACATGTAATGAAAGTCTTTGAAATGAGACGTACTTATTTGAAACCAATAATTGCCGGCATTATCAGGTGTTTCTTCTTGATAATGTTTCCCTGGAGCCTTTATCTCAATCCAGAGCGTTCTTCTAGCATCAATGCCCATCACCTTCAGCCGACGCATCGTCTTTTCTATCCTCAACATAACTTCAAGCGAGGCATCGTCTATCACTATCTCACCAAGATGACTTCCAGGCCCAAGCCACATCAAATCTTCTAGATCTTTGTACTTTAGTACTTTCAAATCGTAATTCATACTTCGTTTCTTTTGGGTTATACATTAATCTATCTACAGTTTCAATAGTTAGACAGCACAAAAGAAGTGTGAGCCTGTCAACTAATCTTGCTGAAGGCCTTCGACTGCCCGAATGTTAGATTAGAAAACAGCTCACACCCTTGTATGACGTAAGGATACACCTATACTATCATAACCCAGGGAAGAACGTCTTTACCTTTCCAAACATTCATGAGAGTTGTCGAAGTTCTCAGCATGGAAAAAGCTAAACGCTTCCTATGTCATGTCTGCGACGGATTGTCCATCACGATTGCAAAGATAAGCATTTATTTTGAGACTAAGTTGATTTTGCGCCATATTTTTTTGCAAAAAGGTGTTTTTCTATAAATGGATTTTGATAGATTCCTTGGTTATTTCAAAAACAAGCATTACCTTTGCACGGATTTTTTTAGACAATGGATAAGTACGCCCTTTTTTTCGATATCGACGGGACACTGGTGAGTTTCGAGACGCACCAGATTCCTCCCTCTACGATTTTGGCTCTGACGCAGGCAAAGGCTAACGGTCATAAGGTGTTTATCGCCACAGGCCGACCGCCGATCATCATCACGAACCTCGGTGCCATCGAGCATCTGATTGATGGCTACGTGACAACCAACGGAGCTCTCTGCTTCATCGGCGAGCAGACGGTGTCGTATCATGCGATACCCCAAGATGCCGCCCAGTTGATTGTAGATGACTCGCGTGAGAAGGACTACGGTCTGATCGTGGTGGGTGAAAGAGATGTGGCGGTGCTGGATCCGAAGGGTGACGTGGACCGTATCTTCAGGCAACATCTGGCTGTAAAGAACCTGGAGTTGGCTAAGCCCGTGGAAGTGGTGCTGCAACAAAGGGTGCTCCAGATGACCCCGTTCTTCCCTGAAAGTTATGAGGCTGAGTTGATGGCCCGCATCCCGACTTGCACCTCAGGGCGTTGGCACCCGGAGTTCACGGATATCACTGCCAAGCAGGCGGATAAAGGCCAGG
>Ga0256405_10009469_pt1 | contig 13320 bp, 12 predicted proteins | sample RumenRJG_02DNA_FD_189096 | JGI IMG/M metagenome (GOLD analysis project Ga0256405, IMG submission 189096) | Bovine rumen microbial communities from Lethbridge, Alberta, Canada - RJG_02 | ecosystem: Host-associated > Mammals > Digestive system > Stomach > Rumen | place: Canada: Alberta...
TTTCATGTACTGCTTGAACTCTTTCTGGGTCACCTCATGGATGCAGACATAAAGATCCCTGATGGTTACAGTCCTGCCATCAATAAAAATATGCGAATCTTCGACAATACCATCAATCATACCTCCCTTCACCATCACAAAATCATCCTTGAGCCAGTGAGCGGTAAGGGTAATGTTTCCGGTTATCGGAGTTGCGAAGTCGAATGGATTTCCATCCTTGTACCAGCCCATGAAGTTGAATCCTGCATATGTAGGTGCAGGTGTCGGCTCTGTTGCTGTATGGCCATCCCTTACAGACTGGCTTGCAACCGCACTGCCGCCCGCAGAGTTGAATGCAACTGTATGTTTTATCACAAGATTCCAGTGGGCAGTAAGTGTTATGCTTTCTGTTATCGGGGTGTCAAAGTCGAACGGGGTCACCCCATTGTACCAGCCTGCAAACTCACTGTCTGCTTTTGTGGGGTCTGGAGACGGCCTTACTGCCCTCTCTCCATCTGTCACCCCCTGTGTGGCAACCGCACTGCCGCCGGCCGGGTCGAAAGTCACAGTATATGACCCTGCCACTGCATGTCCGCCCAGACCGGGCACTGCTGAAAAAGCACCTTCTGATCCTGCAGGAACCTGGATAGTTGCTGTAGTTCCATCAAGCAGTCCACTTCCCATATTGGCAGGAGGTGTGGTGTCAAGGAATGCAAGGCTTGCAAGACTGGTGCATCCTGAGAACGCCCCGTCACCGATATTCTGGACACTTGCAGGGATGATCAATGTGGAGATACCTGTGCAGCCTGCGAATGCATTGCCTTCTATAGTTGTCACTGTATCAGGGAGTGTGATGCTTGTTATGAAGCTGCAGTTCTGGAAGGCTCCGGCTCCGATTGCTGTAACACTATTTCCGTCAATAGCAGGCGGAATATCTATGCCTGTGAGAGTTCTTCCCTTCTCTGTAAGGCCCTTAATCTTGAGATTAGAGATGCCCGGCGCCTTCTGCACCCCGTTGAGGGCCGGAGCCGGTGAACCACCGCCCAACTCCTCGACAAGGAATATGGCTGCCCACTTTGCATAGAGGGTAAGGCTGTCTCCTTTATATTTTGCTCCAGGGGCATAGCTCTTTCCTGAGCCGTCTGACTTTGTGTTCCAGCCGTCGAAGAGGTATCCTGCCTTGGCAAGGCTTCCGGTGTTGCCCTGGATAGACTGTGAGGAATCTCCACTGCCATGCTGTGCGGCAGGAGCTGAGCCCGACTCTGCTCCGTTCTCGTAATATGTTATGGCGAATGACTCATTTACCGCATCGTCAGCACCACCGCCTCCACCGCCACAACCGGCCAGGAAGAACACTGTGCAGAGTGCAAGCAGAATCGCCATCATCTTTCTCAATTTCATAGGGAACTCCTTTGCTGTAATAAAAATAGATGACCTATTCTACCCCCCCCCATCCGATTGTCAAGAGATACGGCGAATGCACCTGAAAACAGAGGCTTTGGGCATCATATTCTATCTTTTTTTCAACTTTTTTCTCAAAAATTGAAGCAAAATGAACATTTTTTGCGTAGATAAGGCAGGAGGAATTTATGTGTGATAATTCCAAGGAAGCTTTAATTGCAAAGTATACTGACAAATCACGATACAAACCAGAACATATCTACGGAGATGTATATGTAGATAAAGCTAGAATAGAATTATCAAAAACAAATGACGAAGAAAAAGAAATATTCTACAGGGAACTTAATGCAGCAAAACGCTTTTCAAAGCATTTTAATTGTGAAGTATTTCTCTTACCACCAGATAAAAATGGTCATGCTATTTATTTAGATAAACATTCAAATCCCGATTCAATCATAAAAGGTTTATTTATTGATTTTAAACAAGCAAAAAACACTGATACTTCAATAACAAGACAACTCGAGAGAGGGCTAGGACAGGCAGAAGGAGTAATAATTACAATAAATGGCGATACCATAATAACAAAGGTAGTACAATGGCTTAATGGAAAAATAAATACTATGACAAAGCCCTATGATGGTTTTATTGTGGTCGTAGAAAACAACAAAGGGAGCTATTGGATATTCACTATAAGAAGAAAGAGGCTCTCTATAGAAGAGAACCTCTTTTCGGCTGCCCAAAGGCATTCACCCCCAGGCAATTAAAATATACTACCTGCTCGGTGAAATGTCAATATTTCAATTGTCAAGGTGGCAAATGTATACTACTATTGAAGAAAGGAGGGATGTCATTTGTCTATTCTGCTTATAAGTGTACTGATGCTTTCCTACTTTCTCCTGCTGCTTGTGGTATCACGTCTGGTATCCGGCAAAGAAAACTCCAATGAAGCTTATTTCACAGGAAATCACAGGGCTCCATGGATGGCTGTGGCCTATGGCATGATAGGAACCCTCCTTTCCGGGGTCACATTCATGTCTGTCCCTGGATATGTTCGGCAGAGCCAGTTCACCTATCTTGGGGTGGTAGTCGGTAATTTCATAGGTTTCCTCATAATCGCACTTATTTTGATTCCATTGTATTACAGGCTGCATCTTACTTCCATCTACAGTTATCTTGGAGAGAGGTTCGGTGCCAGGACCCAGACCACAGGAGCGTTCCTCTTCATGCTCTCAAGGCTTATCGGCTCAGCCCTGCGGCTCTATATCGTGGTATTCATACTATACGAATTTGCATTTAAGGAATCAGGTCTTCCTTTCTGGGTTCTGGCTGCAATCATCCTGTTCCTCATACTTCTCTACACTTTCCGTGGTGGAATCAAGACAGTGGTGTGGACCGATGTGCTCCAGACAACCTGCATGCTCCTTGCCATAGCAGGAATTTTATATCTCCTTAAGACAGGGCTTGGATCATCCTTCGCTGAGGCATTCAGAAAAGCAGGAGCAGCCGGAAAGATGAGAATATATGACAGCGACTGGCGATCTGCTACCTTCTTCTGGAAACAGCTTGCATCAGGTATCTGCCTTACCATCACCATGACAGGACTTGATCAGGATATGATGCAGAAGAACCTCTCCTGCCGGAACGCACGGGAATCCCAGAAAAACATGTCTATCACCGCCACACTGTTTGTCCTCATCAATGCCCTTTTCCTGGGGCTGGGAATACTGCTCCTCGCCTATGCTGATAATAATCATATCGTCCTTCCTCAGAAATCTGATGCCATCTTCTCAACCATTGCACTGTCAGCAGGATCAGTCTCTTCAATCCTGTTCATGATAGGTCTGGTGGCGGCAGGTTATTCCAGCGCTGACGGTACAATCGCAGCCCTCACCACCACATTCTGTGTGGATGTCATCGGCTTTGAGAAGCGCAAGGATCTTTCCGAGGAAAAGAAAGTGAAGCTCCGCAAGATGATGCATGTGATATTCACCACCTGCTTCTTCATCATAATCGTGGGGTTCAGGCCGTTCCATTCCGATGCCCTGATTTCCACAATTTTCATGATAGCAGGGTACACCTATGGCCCCCTCCTTGCTTTGTTCTGTTTCGGCATGCTGATGAAAAACCGCAGGGTTTATGACAAGGCAGTCCCCTTCATATCAGTCATATCGCCAGTGGCAAGCTATCTGATAAACCGCTACTCAAAGGAGCTTCTGTTCGGCTACACCTTCGGTTTCGAGATTCTTTTATTAAATGCTCTGCTGGCCTTCGCCGGACTGTGCATCTTCAGCAGAAAGAATGATTGAGAAAAAACTTGACAATACGTATAATTTTTAATATTCTATACGTATGAATGTCAGGACAGATTCAAAACTTACATTACTACTTGATACCGATACTATTGCCCGGGCAAAACAGTATGCAGCCCAGCAGGACCTCTCCTTATCCGCATTAGTGGAGACTTTTTTCACCCAGCTGACAGCCACACAGAAGCAGGAACATCGTTACAGTCCTATTGTTGAAAGCCTTGCCGGAATAATTCCAGACACCCATGAGGCTGATGATGCTGAATTCTTAAAACATCTGGAAGAAAAATATGAATAGAGCCTTTGTTGATACAGATGTCATCTTGGATCTGCTGACTCAGCGGACACCATATTTTCATTTTGCCGCACTTCTTTTTACATTTGCCGAGATGAAGAAGATAATCCTCTATACCTCCCCCAGTGTATTTATCAATGCCTTTTATATACTGCGTAAACATCTGGGTATAGCAGAGGCTAAGAAAGCCCTGATGCGTCTCAGGCTGCTTATCCATGTGATTGATGCTGATGAGAAAATAATTGATTTAGCATGTTTATCTGACTTTTCTGACCTGGAAGATGCTGTACAGTATTATACTGCACAGCAACATCGGCTGGGTACACTTATCACCAGGAATATCAAAGATTATAAAGTAAAAGATATGATTATCCAGAGCCCAGAAACCTATCTGGTTTCTAAGGGCTGGGTATAAAAAAGGAGAGCTTTCAGGCTCTCCTTTTTTCAGAACTTATATCCGAACAGGCGCAGCATATCCTTCCGGTCTTTCTTGTCGGCATCGCCCTCAACGCCCTTAGGTGCAGATCCGTCGATGACACCAAGGATACCGTTGCCCTGCTCTGATTCAGCAAGCACAATCTGCAGCGGGTTTGCAGTTGCGGCATAGATATTCACCACCTCGCCGCAGGCCTGGATCTGCTTAAGGATATTGATAGGGAACGCCTTCTTGATAAGCAGGTAGAAGGTGTGGCCGGCCTTTGTTGCCAGTGCATTCTCCTTGGCTGCCTCCACCAGTGAAGGCTCGTTGCCGCCGGTGCGGACCAGACAAGGACCTGATGCCTCATTGAAGGCCAGTCCGTACTGGATGCCGGGCACTGCAGAGACAATGATCTCCTCCAGGTCCTCCACAGTCTTGATGAAATGGGACTGTCCCACGATGATATTTGAATCCTCAGGAATCACTGCCTGAACAGCTTTGATCTTAACGTCCATAATCACCTCACTTCTGCTTGTCTGCAAGAATGATGTCCAGGTTCAGCTCGCATGCGGCACATGGCACCTGGATACCCCAGTTCTCAAGAACCACAGGATTGATCTCTCCCATGATTCCCACTTCCTTTCCACCGGAGATGACCTTGGCACAGCGTCCTGTGATGAACCGCGGATCCTCGGCCTCCCTGAGGGTGTACTCTGCTCCGATGTAGTAGAACAGTGCTGTAATCTGGGAGTTAAGGGTGTTGAATGTTGTATCCTTGTCAGCAGAGAGGAAGCCCAGCGCATTGATTGTGCTTACGCCGTAGTTCTCCTCTGGGTTGATGAGTGCAATCTTTCCGATCTCAAAGATGTTATGGGGATACACTGCGTTGCTGGAGATAGACTCTGAGTTCAAAAGGCATGGCAGGACAGATGGACGTACAAACTCGAAGTTCTCGCTCATTGGGTTTGCAATCTGCACAACCTTCTCCGGTGTGATGTTCATCTTCTGGATGAAGTCCTTTGCAGAGCCCAGATAGCAGTATGTCATCTCCTGATATCCCAGGCCCACCATGATGTTCTTGACCTGGCGGCCGAACTGGGATTCGTCAGAGATCTTTCCCTTTGTGAAGTCAGACGGCATCTCAGGAACAAAGTTCTTAAGGTTCCTTCCGATCATGATATCCTCGATAGCATCCACAGAGTGGAGGAAGTCGTTTCTGTATTCCGGCGGATAGACTGTGATGATGTCGCCCTCAACCTTGGTCCTGCTTCCCATCTTCTGGCAGTATTTAGCAGCCTCATCAGCAGTGAACTTCTCGCCCAGCAGCTTGTTCACATAAGCCACGTCAACAGTGACCGGCTCCTGGAAGTAGTATGGAATGGTCAGCTCTCTTCCGAAAGGTGTGTCATATGGATATACAACCTTTACAGGGAGCACCTCGAAGCCGGAGTCGTACAGATCGCAGGCTACGATTGATGCAGAGAGAACCAGTGAAGGCATATCAGTTCCGGTGATCTCCACCACCAGGTTCTTGTCGCCCACTTCCACTGCGCCGCTCTCGTTGGAGTTGATTACAGGAGGCATGCTCAGGGTGTTGCCGTCGCAGTCAGTGATGTATGGGTATGCCGGGAAATCCTTGATGATATGGCCGAACTCGATTCCTTTGGGATGCTTCTCCAGAATCTGACGCAGTGTCATCTTCTCTTCAAAGCCCAATGGTGCGAACTTGGTCTTGTCAGGGTCTGCCGCATAGTACTTGAGAGGGAACTTCAGCATATCGCTGCGGAAAACACCCATGGCTATGGACTTTCTCTTGCGGCCATAGTTCCAGCACAGCTTCTCCTGGGTCTGGATAATGTCCTTGAGCCCTTCCTCGGAGATTCCCTCCTTGCCTTTCACCATGAAGCATACTTCGTAAGGGCGGTAATCCTTGATGGATGGGTCCACGTGAACTTCCCGTCCCCCGTTGTCCTTGATGTCACCCTTGCGGGAGAAGAAAGGATACTCAGGAATCTTGCCACCCAGGTACAGCTTCAGAAGCCGGCCGAATCCTGCGGTGGACCACAGGTCTGGGCGGTTTGTATCGTTAAGCTCGATCTTGAGGGTGTCTCCATCCTCCTCGTCAAGCTCTGCCTTTGCGCACTGGATCAGGTCGATGAACTCCTGTCCTGTGACCTTTTTCCCCATATATTTGTAAAGAGCTTTTGCAGAAACTTCAATCTTTGGCATCTTATTTACTCCTTCTTAAGCGTACATTCTCGATATCAGGCGAGAAAAGCTCACGCAGGTCGTTGAGGCCCAGTGACATAAGGGCCATTCTGTCGATTCCGATACCCCATGCCAGCACAGGCACATCCACATTCATAGGTTTGGTGACCTCTGGTCGGAAGATTCCTGCACCGCCCAGCTCGATCCAGCCCAGCACAGGGTGCTTGACGTGAATCTCAACAGAAGGCTCTGTGAACGGGAAGTAGCCAGGAACATACATAACCTCGGTGGCTCCGGCAAACTCCACAGCGAACATCTTCAAAAGTCCCAGCAGGGTCTTCATGTTCACATCCTTGCCCAGCACAATTCCCTCGGTCTGGTAGAAGTCGGAAAGGTGGGTTGCATCAACCTTGTCGTAACGGAAGCACCGTGCGATTCCGAAGTATTTGCCCGGAATGTTGGCCTTGTGGAGCTGCTTTGCAGAAAGGACTGTTCCCTGGCTCCGGAGGATAAGGCGCTTTGTGAAGTTCCGGTCGAACTCATAGCCCCAGCCCCGGCTTCCTGTGGTCCATCCGTTCTTGTGAACCTCTGCCACTCTGTCCAGGTATGGCTGCTCTATCTCTTTTGCCATTGTAGGTGTCTTGACGTGATATACGTCGTGGATATCCCGGGCTGCATGGAACTGTGGCATGAAGAGGGCATCGCAGTTCCAGAACTCAGCCTCCACCAGCGGTCCGTCATATTCTTCAAAGCCCAGGGAGACCAGCTTGTCCTTGATGCTGTCAAGGAATACGGTATATGGGTTGTGGCGGCCTATTATAAGCCGTGCAGGAGGTGTATTCACATTGTAGCTTCTGAAAGCCTTGCCCTTCCAGTCGCCCTTCTTAAGCATCTCAGGGGTAAGAACACCGATCTCATCACCAGTCACTCCCTTGTCCTGGAGCATTTTCTTTGCATCAAGACCGGCCTGGGTGAACTCGTAGACCAGATCCTCCCGCTCAATCACCTTGAAAGGAGCAGCTGCAGCACCGCGCTTCTTGCTGACAGTGGCCATAGCCTTCTTCTCGTCGTCGGAAAGGTCGGAATCAAGAATCTGGTTCCCTTTCTCAAGCAGTGCTCTTACAGCTTTCATGGAAGCAGATGGCTCGCCGTTCTTCACAGAAGCCTTCTTCTCGGCATCCATAGCCAGAATTCCCTCTTTTGAGAGCTGACCGAATGCAGTTCCCACATCCTTGTTCTCAAGCCCAAGTGCCTGTGCAATCCCAGGCAGACTCATGGCACCCTTCTCTTTGACCAGAGCCAGGATACGCTCTGCAGGGGTTCCCTTTGCCTTATATTCAGCTCCAAGCTCAGTAAGCTCGTAGATAGTCCTTAATGTCCTGCTCTTCTCCTTGATAAGCTCCTTGCCTGACAGCCAGCTGAAGATCTGGTTGCTCTGGCTCTCGAAGCCAAGCTGGGATCCGATCTGTTCTGCAGTGATCTCGTCTCCCTTATAGTTGAGAAGAACTTTGATTTCCAATGGATGAAGGTTCTTTATGTCGATTTCCATTTTTATCTCCTGTCCTTCCATTATAGAAAAAATCCGTAACTTATAGAAGAGATTTAATAAAATAATTGTTTTATATTACTAGTTATGATACTATTCACCCGGGGGTCACATAGCATGAAAGTTTATGATTTTGACGAGACTATGTTCACCGGCGATTCAGAAGACCGGTTCTTTGATTATATATTCCATCAGAAGGGATTCTTCTGGTATCACATCAACTGGTGGTGGTGGGAGATTCTCCTCAGGCTCAAGATAATCAACAAGACAACTGCACGCCAGGGACACTACAAATTCCTCCGCAAGATCAAGAATCTGGATGAGGTGCTTGAGGGCTACTGGGATTCCGTGATGAAGTACATGAAGCCCTGGTATATGGCTGTCAAAGACCCGGAGGACATCGTGGCAAGCGGTACACCTGCGTTCCTGATGGAACCTGCAATGAGACGGCTGGGGCTAAAGCACCTGGTTGCCACCGATATGGACAAGCATACAGGCAAGATAGTAAGCGGAATGTTCGCCATAGGCCCATACAAACTGGACAACTTCAAGAAGCAGTTCAGCACTGATGTAATCGATGAATTCTACAGCGACGCCTGGTCCGACCATTTCCTGGCCGAATGTGCAAAGAAAGCTTATGTTGTCCATGATGACGACCAGCTCACTGAGTGGAACGAATATTTCAGCGCTCACCCTGAAAAGAAAAAATAATACGAGTCCCGATGGAAACAGCACGCTCATAAGAACGAAGCTGTTTATTACTCTTTTTCTTTACCCAGCAGACAAAGCATAACAGCCTTGATAGTCCACTTGCGGTTTTCGGCCTCGTCCCATACTACAGACTGAGGCCCATCTATTACATCCGGCGTAACCTCGTTGTTACGGACTGCCGGAAGACAGTGCATAAAGACACTCTTCCTGCCTGTCTTGGCCATAAGACCGGCATTCACCTGGTAAGGCTTGAGCAGCTTGATGCGCTCTGCAAGCTTGGCCTCCTCACCCATGGATGCCCATACATCGGTATAGATTACATCTGCACCCTTCACCCCGGCATCAACATCGGAAGTGATAACCACAGTGGAACCAGCTTTCTGGGCAAAGCCTTCTGCCAGCTTGACCAGCTGGTCCTCCGGATGGAGTTCATCAGGTGCCACAATAGCCATATCCACACCCATCTTAGCACAGCCTATCATCAGGGAATTAGCCATATTGTTCCGGCCGTCTCCCACGAATGCAAGCTTTTTTCCCTTGAGTGAACCGAAGTGCTCTTCCAATGTCATAAGGTCAGCCAGCACCTGGGTCGGGTGGAAGTCGTCGGAAAGTCCGTTGATCACAGGAATTCCAGACACTTCTGAAAGAATTTCCACATGCCTGGTCTTGAAACCCCGGAACTCGATGCAGTCGAACATGCGTCCCAGAACATGGGCAGTGTCCTCCACAGTCTCTTTTACGCCAAGCTGGATATCGGCGCTGGACAGGAACACAGGGTGACCGCCTTCCTCGCCGAATGCAGTCTCAAAAGAACAGCGGGTACGGGTAGAGCGCTTCTCGAAAAGAAGGGCAATAGTCATACCCAGAAAGCGCTGCTTGCGGATTCCTCTCTTATGCTCATCCTTGGCTTTCTTAGCCACATCAAGAAAATAACGGATCTCCTCCGGTGTGAAGTCTTTAAGTGATATAAGAGATTTACCGCACAAATTCATACTGTACCTCGCTTCAAGCAGATTTCTGCTCCGTGATTATCTCAGGCTCTTTGTGTCCAGAGACAACTTCTTCTGTAATAACTACTTTCTTATGCCCTTTGATAGAAGGGAGTCGGTACATGACATCGGTCATGAAGCTCTCCACAATAGCCCGTATTCCCCGGGCTCCGGTCTTATGCTTTATAGCCTGCTCTGCCACTGCATCCAGTGCACCATCGGTGAACTCCAGCTCTGCATCGTCCAGCTTAAGCATAGCCACATACTGCCTGATAATGGCATTCTTAGGCTCTGTGATAATCCGTTTTATATCCTCTTTTGTCAGATTGTTCAAAGTGACTGTTATAGGTAGACGTCCGATAAGCTCAGGAATAAGACCGAATTTAACCAGATCATCCGGCTGAATCTGGGCATAGAGATCCTCCAGGTTCTTCTCGCTGCTCTGGCGGACATCGGCACCGAATCCCATAGGATGCTGAGCCACACGGGACTCTATGATTTTATCCAATCCTACAAAGGCACCGCCGCAGATGAACAAGATGTTCTCCGTATTGATTTTTATCAGCTCCTGATTAGGATGCTTGCGCCCGCCCTGAGGTGGCACTGATGCCTGGGTTCCCTCTATAATCTTAAGTAGGGCCTGCTGTACCCCCTCACCTGATACATCACGGGTAATGGAGACATTCTCCCCTTTCTTGGAGATCTTGTCTATCTCGTCGATATAGATGATTCCCTTCTCGGCCGCAGCCACATCATCCCCTGCAGCCTGGATAAGCTTGAGAAGGATATTCTCCACATCCTCGCCTACATAGCCGGCCTCGGTAAGAGTGGTGGCATCTGCAATTGCAAATGGTACATTAAGCTTCTTGGCAAGGCTTTTGGCCAGAAGAGTCTTTCCAGTTCCGGTGGGGCCTATCATAAGGACGTTGGACTTGTCCAGCTCCACCCCTTCTTCGACTTTATCTTTCTCAAATATCCGTTTGTAGTGGTTGTATACTGCTACAGAAAGCACTTTCTTGGCCTGGTCCTGACCTATAACATAGTCATCAAGAAATGCCTTGAGCTCCTCTGGGGTAGCATCCAGCTGAGGATTGAATGTGCTCTCTTTTTTTCCGGTCTTGTTGTTATGGGCATTCTCAAAAATACCGGAGCAGATATCAACGCAGTTCTCGCAGATATAGCCTGCTACACCGGGTATCAGGTTTCCCACCAACTCTTCGGACATGCCGCAGAAGCTGCAGTAGTTGTGCTTATCTTTTGCCATATCAAGCCCTGTTCATTACCTTGTCGATGACACCATATTCCTTGGCTTCAGAGGCAGACATAAAGTTATCCCGCTCCAGGTCGGCAGCCACACTCTCAACGCTCCTGCCGGTATCCTTGGCAATGTATTCGGTGAGCATTTTCTTGAGCCGCAGGATCTCCCTTGCCTGGATGTTTATATCCTTGGCCTGTCCCTCGGCACCGCCCCAGGGCTGATGCATCATAACGCGTCCGGATGGAAGGGCAAACCGTTTGCCTTTGGCTCCTCCTGCCAGAATTACGGCAGCCATGGAAGCGGCCTGTCCTATGCAGATAGTCTGCACATCCGGCTTGATGTACTTTATGGTGTCATAAATAGCAAGCCCGGCAGTTACGATGCCACCGGGTGAATTGATATAAAGGCTGATATCTCTCTCGGGATCCTGGGACTCAAGGAAAAGGAGCTGAGCCACCACCAGGTCGGCAGTAAGGTCGTTGATCTCCCCGTCCAGGAACACTATCCGGTCCTTTAAGAGCCGTGAGTAGATATCGTACGAACGTTCGCCGTTTCCTGTCTTCTCAATGACGATAGGAACCAGTGTGTTGTCTTTTTCTGTCATACTCTGTCAATCATGCCTTATGAAGGAAGTCCAGATATTTGATCTCTGCACCCTTCTTGATCTTTGCATTCTTAATCAGGAAGTCATAGGTCTTTCTGTCAATGATACCAATCTTGAAATATTCGTTCATATTGTTCTCTTTGACATATTCCTTGAATTCCTCAACCTTCATGCCGCTTCTGCCGGCTTCGGTCTTGATCTCTTCCTCAATATCCTCTTCTGTGGCTTCGATTTTCTCTGCCTTGCTGATCTGAGCAATGATGATCTGGCTCTTTACAGCACGGAGTGCCTCGCCTTCCCATTCCTTTGCCAGGTCGTCCTTGGACTTGCCTTCCATTGCCAGCATCTTCTCAACCTGCTTCTCGTCACCGCCGAACCGGTAGATGAAGTTGGTCCACATGGTGTTGATCTGGTTGTCAATCATTGCCTGCGGCGGATCAACTTTGGTAGACTCGATGATCTTTTCCATGATTGCACGTTTCTTGTCATCGGTCAGCTTCATATCTGTAACGCCGTCGAGACGCTTCTTCACATCCTCGATAAGGTCTTCCTTGGTCTTGAACTTCTCGTTGATGTCCTGCGCCAGCTCGTCGGTGATCTCAGGCAGCTCCTTCTTCTTGATGCTGGTAACTTTTACCTTGATGCGCACCTTGCGGCCTGCCAGGTCCTTGTATTCGAAATCAGGAGCATACTCCTTCTCGATAATCTTCTCTTCCTCTTTCTTCATGCCGATGACATCATCATCCAGCTTGTAGTAGTTGTAGCCGGTGCCTACTGTGAAAGTGAAATCGTCACGCTTGGTTCCGGTAACTTCCTTGTCATCTGCATCCACCTCTACATAGTTGATGGTGATTACGTTATCCTTGGCAACCTTGCCGTTTGTTCCCTTCTTCTCGGTTACAATGGCATTCTGTTCCCGGTACTTGTCCAGCTCACGTTCAACATCAGAATCCTTGATGACTACCTTTGGAACTTCAATCTCCACACCCTTATACTCACCAAGCTCCACCTCCGGGAATGTATCGTACTCAACAGTGTATTCGATATCCTTGTCCAGAGCCAGCTTCAGATTCTCCTCGTCCTTAAGGGCCGGAGTAACATATGGAAGAGGTTTCTTCTCCACATCCAGCAGTGCCTCCTGAAGGCTCTTCTCAATAACATTGAAACCAGCTTCGTTAACCAGTGAATCTCCAAACTTCCGCTCTAATACAGAAGCAGGAACCTTTCCGGGTCTGAAGCCCTTGATATGTGCTGTCTTGGAATACTTAGCCAGAAGCTCATCGTACTCCTTCTTTACAAATTCCTTGTCAACTTTGACAGAAAGCTCAACTCTTGACTTCTCAAGACACTTAATTTCTTTACTTGCTACCACTTTTTGTCCTCTTTTGTAAAATATTTAAAAGGTTAATATAAATAATATATAAAATTTTTTATCTTTTGTATATCCCTATAATAGAACTTGTTTCAGGTCTAATGGCAAAAAAAAAAGCAGCTTTTGCAAGCTGCTTTATGAGCGGGAGACGGGAGTTGGACCCGCGACATCCACCTTGGCAAGGTGGCGCTCTACCACTGAGCTACTCCCGCGTACGGCATCCTTCTCTTTGC
>Ga0256405_10009470_pt1 | contig 13318 bp, 7 predicted proteins | sample RumenRJG_02DNA_FD_189096 | JGI IMG/M metagenome (GOLD analysis project Ga0256405, IMG submission 189096) | Bovine rumen microbial communities from Lethbridge, Alberta, Canada - RJG_02 | ecosystem: Host-associated > Mammals > Digestive system > Stomach > Rumen | place: Canada: Alberta | collected...
GTCATATCAGCGACTACACTGAGTTGCTTTTGCCAACTAATATCTTGGCAGAAGGCGGCTTTGTGGATATGCTTAACAATACAGAGTTTATCAGCGAGGAAGATTACCATTCCCCAGAACTCATTGGATGGCTGTACCAGTTCTATATCTCCGAGAAGAAGGACGATGTGTTTGCTTCATTTAAGAAGGGAAAGAAAGCTGAAGCAAAGGATATTCCTGCAGCTACTCAGATATTTACCCCAAATTGGATTGTGAAGTACATGGTGCAGAACACCATTGGACGTATCTATCTTGACAACAATCCATACGAGGAAGACGTTCAGAAGAACTGGAAATACCTTGTTGAACCAAGTGAGCCTACTCCTAAAGAGAACATCCTTCACTATGATGACCTGAAGGAGTTGAAGTTTGCTGACCTTGCATCTGGCTCAGGTCACATTCTCAATGAAGGCTTTGATATGCTCTATGACCTATATGTGCTTGAAGGTTATAGCCGTAGTCAAGCCATCGAAAACATCTTCCGCTACAACCTCACAGGTGCTGACATCGATACTCGTGCCAAACAGTTGGCACAGTTCGCCCTGTTGCTGAAAGCCTGTCAGAAAGATAGTAGCTTTGCCGATGCTCACATCATGCCTCGTGTATTGGATATGCCAGAACCATATCCATACAAAGACAACCTGCGTGACACGCTTCCTCATTTCTTCCTTGGTGGTAATCAGGAAATGATTCAGGAGGTATGCGATGCCATTGACTTGATGGATCAAGCCAAGAACCTCGGCAGCATTATGAAGTTCAATATCTCTGAGAGAACACGAAATGCTATTGCAATTCGCGTTGAGGAATATGAACATCAGGACATACTTCCACAGACGATTCTACATCTGTTACCATACATGCGGATTATATTGGCTCTGACTGAGAAATATTCAGCATTGGTCATGAACCCTCCATATATGGGAAATGGAAACATGAATAGTTCTTTATCTGAATATATAAAAGAACATTATCCAGAAGGGAAATCAGATTTATGTACTGCATTTATGATAATGCAATCAAATCTTACTGTTGACAACGGATATTATTCTAATATAATTCCACCATCATGGATGTTTATATCTTCCTTTGAAGATTTACGACGTAAGATAATTAATAATCAAAGAATTCATTGTCTGTTACATCTTAGTAGAGGTGTATTTGGGGCAGATTTTGGTAGTGTATCGACCGTATTTCAAAACTGTTATCTGAAAAATGCACACGGAACATATTTTCGACTAATTCAAAGAACATTTCAAGAATTTGATCAGAATCATTTAAGATTGTTATTTGAGAAAGTTCTTTCAAATCATGATTTTCGCTTTTATTTTCCTGGTTATTCTAAAGATGATAAAGAAATCAATTATTGTCAACATGGTTCAAGACTATATTATTCAAATGTTTTACAAAACGATTTCTGCAAAATACCGCGCTATGGATTAGGATATTGGGCAAATAATAACATAAAAGATTTATTTGTGAATCTACAATCATTAAGCAAGACCTCAACTGCCAAACAAGGTCTTGCTACTGCGGATAATAATAGATTTGTAAAAGAATGGTATGAGGTTAGTTTTTGTAAAATAGGATTTAACTACAATAATACAGAAGAAACAAATGATGGAAAGCATAAATGGTTTCCATATAATAAAGGTGGGGAATCTCGAAAATGGTATGGAAATCAAGAAGAAGTCGTAGATTGGGAATTTGATGGAAAGAGAATAAAGAACAACTTCGACGATAAAGGGAAGTTAAGGTCAAGACCTCAAAATACTAACTACTATTTTCTTCCATCGATATCTTGGAGTTTACTATCCTCAAATGGAATGGGGTTTAGAATTTTTCCAAAAGGATTCATCTATGATGTCAATGGTATGAGTCTATTTTCTAAATTGGATGTTTATAAACTGATGGCCTTTCTCAATTCAAAATTGAGTAAATACCTTTTGGAATTTATAAACCCCACCATGGCATGTCAACTTGGTGATTTATTGCAACTCCCATCTTGTATAGCCGATGTTAATGTTGAATTGGTGAAAGAAAGTATTCGTATCAGCAAGTTAGATTGGGATGTACATGAAACATCATGGAATTATTGTAATAATCCAATTTTTGAGATTTGCGCCAGATACAGGAGTAGTGATTCGGGGGTGGGAGCTTATCGTATTGAGGATTCTTTCAAAGAATATCAAAAGATATGGAATGAAAACTATAATTCCCTACATAATAATGAAGAAGAGTTAAATCGCCAGTTCATAGAACTATATGGTCTTCAAGATGAACTTACTCCAGAAGTTCCGTTGGATGAAATAACCATACTCCAGCAGGGAGAAATATCGATTGAGGATAATCATTTGAAATGGAATGCAGATGTTATATTGAAGCAACTTATCAGTTATGCCATTGGCTGCATGATGGGACGCTACTCTATCGACAAGCCAGGACTCATACTGGCCAATCAAGGTGATGGTCTGGAGCAATACAATGAGCGAGTTCCAGACTGCCGCTTTGAGCCAGATGATGACGGCATCATCCCATTGATGTCAGCACAGAGCGACTTTGCAGACAATGTTACAATACGCTTCAAGCAATGGCTTGTAGTAGCCTTTGGTGAAGATACCTTGGTGGAGAACCTGAACTTCATCGAGAAGTGTCTTGGCAAGAGCGTTGATGATTACCTTGTGAAAGACTTTTGGAAAGATCACAAGAAGATGTATCAGAACCGCCCAATCTACTGGCTGTTCTCATCAAAGAAAGGAGCTTTTCAGTGCTTGACATATATGCACCGTATGGATGCCTACACAGCAGAGCGCGTCAGGACAAAGTATCTCCTCCCCCACATCGAATGGCTCATTCAGAAGCAAGGAGAAATGGAGGCTAATGCTGCCAACCTCAATGCCCGTGAGCGAAAAGATTATGACATCATTTGCAAGCAGATTGAGGAGTGCCGTGAATACCACGACCGCCTCCATGTGATTGCAGACAAGCAGATAGCTTTCGACCTCGACGATGGTGTGGTAGTAAATTATGCCAAATTCGGGGATGTATTATGTAAGCTTAAATAGTAACAATATGGCAAATATATTCATAAATGACAATCTGAGATTAAGCAGACTTGGCCTTCAGGTCAAAGACTCTGAAAGTCAATGGACAGACCTCCATTGCCAACAGGGACGACTTGATGGTGCTTGTGTGGTTTATAGCGTTGTCATGTCTTTACTTAGTATCGGATATATCAGCAATAACGATATAGATGTCAGCAAGAATCCCAATCCAGACAAAAGGAAAGGGAAAGGAAGGTTGTTGAGCAGACTTCTTGATGAGAATGGTCTTGTCAGAGATGGGTATTATTTGCGAACAATGACCAAACTTCTTCGTGAATCATGTCCTGACCTGAAGATAGGATATCATACAAAGGAAGACTATTTCCTGTCTATAATCAAAGATAGCGTTGAAAACGATACCCCTGTTGTCATTTGTGTAAATAACAATGACATGAATCATGGAATTACCGTTGTTGGAATTGAATATGACAATAATGAAAAAGTAACCAAGCTGTTATGCCTTGATCCTGGTTTCAGTATAGCAGACACGTCATATTGGAACTGTATAATTGATGTTTCAAGAAAAAGCTCTGGCGAATATCCTTATTGGTACATAACAGCAGACATCAAATCAAAAGTAGAAATACTGGAGATTATTACAATTAGTGAAACAAATGAAGATTGAATAATATGAGTGCAGTACAACAAAAAATATACGACTACTTCGAGAGAGACCCAGAGTTGAAGGTGCTTTTCATCTTCAATAACGAGTTTTTGGCAGCTGAACTTCAAAGTTTAGAATGGCGTACTGGCTATCGATATGTTGATTTCAAGGGTGATTGGTTCACCGTCAAATACAACTTGGATAATGATTGGCAGTACGATAAAGTCATTTTGATGTTCCATCAGCCTTCACCATTGGAAATGAAGTCTCTACAAGCTACGTTCCCATTGATGGACTTATTGGTAGCCAACATGGAATACCACAGTCAGGACTATGCCGCTTTTATCCAACAATATGGATTGCCGGACACTGATAAGAAGATGGTACGCTTCATTGAGAAGAACATCATGCAACTACTGTCCGATAAGATGCAAAAACTGTTTGCATCATATTACCAGGACAAGAGCATAACCACAGATAAGTTTATTCGTGGCTTCCTCAGCAGTTATATGGGGCAGCAGCGCATCTTGGATTGGGATGCGATTATTGTCCGTCTGTTACTGATGGGACGTGAAAGTGAACGTCAGAAGCAGATTGACTTCTTTGTTAAAGTAAGGGGAAGTAGAGATATTGGTGAAGCTCTAAAGCAGAAGTTGATAGATATATTTGGCGTTTCTTATGATGAAAATACAGAAGCCAAAGTAGAGAACATTGTGAAGGTTTTGAAATACAATGCTATTGTTCAGAACCTTGCACCTGTTCAGGCTGACAACTACAAACAGAGTCGTATCAATGACAGTCTGGCTTTACAGCAGATGAATCGCATCTTAGAACTGGCTCTTAGTCAGGAAAAATCTGCAAATGCACTGATGGAACTCTTCGATGAGTTAGGTGCTGACATTCGTGATGAAGAACTGATACGTTGGTACGGAACAGAAGCGAACTTCTACTTTGTTCCGCAACGTCTCTGTTTGCCTATTATCCAGACGCTTTTGGAAAAGAAAATTGAGACTGAACCAGAGATTGTGGTCAATAGAATTGAAGACCTCCTCGTCAAACATAATGACCACGGAACAATGGCACAGGTGATGGACTACAGCCTTTTGGTTGCTCGTCTCTATCAGAAAGCCTTATCTCTGGGGTCTTTGACACTTAACACTCCTGATGAGTATGTGATGCGCTATCAGGAAGACTACTATGTGATTGACCAACTTTATAGACAGGCTGAAGAACTATATTTCAAGATTGATCCTTCATGTGAAGTTTTCCCAACTATACAACTTACCAAAAGCAAACTTGACCAGAATTACGCCAAGCTCTGTAACCGCATGAACTTGGAATGGACACGTTGTATTAAGGATGCAGGTGGTATGAGTCAAGTTCACCTCTTACGGCAGCACAATTTCTATGAAGAGCGTATCAAGCCTATTCAGAAGAAAGTTGTTGTAATTGTTAGTGATGCCTTACGCTATGAGGTAGCCCAGGAATTGATTGGAGAGTTAGCACGTTCAAGACATGTTGCTACATTGAAACCAGCACTGGCCATGCTTCCAACAGAAACGAAGTATTGTAAGCCATCATTACTGCCATATAAGGAATTGCACCTATATGGTCAAGGTGATTCTCAGGACATGGTAGTAGATAAAAACATTCTCAACACTACAGAAAAGAGATCAGCTCATCTTCAGAAGTACAGGGATGGAGCTATCTGTGTGCCGTTTGAGACAGTTGCAGAATATAATATTGATAAGAACCGTGAAATCTTTAAGCATTCCTTGGTTTACATTTTCCATGATGTGATAGATAAGACTGGACATGATGGCAATGCCAAGCAAGTAACCCAAGCCTGCAGAGAGGCCATAACGGAACTTGGAACAATGATACCAAAGATTCATGCTTCATATAATGTCACAGAAGTCTATGTTACCAGTGATCACGGTTTCCTGTTCAATGACATTGATTTTGCTGATAAAGACAAGCATAAGATTACCGAAGAAACAATGGAACGTAGTTCTCGCTACTACCTGACACATTCCGACAAGGAAGTGAACGGAATTGTCAAGTTCCGTCTTGAAGATGTATCTGGCATAGAGAATAGCGGTGAAGTATTTGTCGCTGTACCACAAGGAACAAACAGATTGGCTGCACCATCAGGAGGCTATATGTTCACTCATGGAGGTGCCGCTATGCAGGAAATCATAATTCCTGTGATTACAAGCCGCCAGGAACGAACTGACAGCAAACAGCCAGTCGGTGTAATGGTACTTGACCGCAAATTGTCTATGCAAGCATCACGCCTGAGATTCAAGCTTTTGCAAACAGAAGCTGTCTCAATGGATATGAAGGAAAGAATTGTAAAGGTAGCACTTTATTATAATGACCAACCTGTAACTCCTGTCAAAGACATCGTGCTTGACAAGACCGATCCTTCATTGGACAACAGAAAAATTCAGGTTGACCTTACACTCAACAAGAATGTTGATGCCAAGGTTCTTCAGCTGAAGATATTTGATGTGACGGATGAACTTAATCCGCTCATCAAGGAGAATGTAACTAATAACACTTTGATAGAAAACGATTTTGACTTCTAACAATATGGAATTGCAACAGAAAGTTATGAACGCCTTTATCGGCAAGGTGGTAAGAAAAGATCTGGCATTCCTCGTCAAGGGAGGATTGCCCGTGCCGACCTATGTATTGGAATATTTGCTGGGACAGTATTGTGCCAGTGATGACGAAGAAGTAATCAACGACGGACTTGAAAAGGTTAAACAAGTCATAAAGAACAATTATGTTCATCGTGCGGAAGCCGAGTCCGTAAAAGGCATTATCCGTGAAAATGGAAAGCATCGTATCATTGATAAGGTGACTGTCATTCTTAATGAGAAGAGTGATGCCTATAATGCGACTTTTTCAAACTTAGGTCTTTCTGGAGTACCTATTGGAACCGAATATGTGCGTAAGAATCCAAAACTTCTTTCCGGCAATGGCGTTTGGTGTATTGTTACGATAGGATATATTTCTGGCGAAGATGTGAAAGTTCGTTGGGAAATTCAGAATCTGAAGCCTATCCAAATATCGAATATCGACCTCGATGAATATATAGAGCAGCGTAAGAACTTCACCACAGAAGAATGGCTCGACTTCATGATGCACACTGTAGGTTTGAATCCAGAGCACATGAACCGTCGTGAAAAGTTCATTACGTTGGCTCGCTTGCTACCTCATGTGGAGAACAACTTCAACTTCATGGAACTTGGTCCGAAAGGTACAGGTAAGAGCCATGTGTTCCAAGAACTGTCACCTTATGGTGTTTTGGTCAGCGGTGGCGATGTAACTTCAGCTCGTCTTTTCGTCAAGATGAGTGGCAACAAGGAAATCCTTGGACTTGTTGGTTATTGGGATGTTGTGGCATGGGATGAGTTTGAACAGCAGAAAGGTCGATCTGTTGATGCGGTGCTGATAGATACCATGCAGAACTACTTAGCCAACAAATCATTTAACCGAGGCAAAGCTACTCACGAGGCATCTGCCTCCATGGTATTTGTCGGCAACACCAAGCACACAGTACCATATATGCTAAAAAACAGTCATCTGTTTGAGTCAATTCCTACCTCATTCGTCAAAGGTGCTTTCCTTGACCGTATTCATTTATATAATCCAGGATGGGAAATAAAGATGTTGAAGAAGGATAGCTTCTCTAAAGGATATGGTCTCATTACGGATTATATTGCGGCTGTCCTCCACGCCATGCGTAATGATGACAGAACTTCTGTTCTGAAAGAGTACGCAAAGTTTGACGGCACATTGTCTGAACGTGACCATTTGGCCATCCGAAAGACGTTCTCCGGCATGACTAAGCTTCTATATCCAGATGGTAAGATGACCGATGAAGAAGCCTACGAGTTAATTGATTTTGCCGCAGAATGCCGTAAGAGAGTTAAAGACCAACTCTATGTGGTAGATGAGACTTTCAAAGCGGAACCTGCCGTTTTCAAATACATCAATTTGAAGACTGGTATGGAAATCAAAGTTGAAACTCTTGAAAGAATCAGCAATGCACACCTCTTCCCAACTAATGTTTCTGAGAACCCTGAAGAAGGAGAATTGAATGATGGTGACACTCAGGCCATGAATCAAGGGATGCCCCAAACAGATAACGGTGACGGGAAACGTCCTCGTATTCCTATTCTTCAGGAAAAGAATCTGTCATTCCGTATGGGACAAACAGGGGTTAATTACAAAAAGCTTTTTGCAACCTATCTGGCGGAAGCAAAAGAGATAACAGTGGAAGACCCGTATATCCGTGCTCCTTGGCAGATTAAAAATTTCATGGAGTTCGTTACCATGCTTATTGAGACTCGTCCTGTAGATGATTTGAAGCTTCATTTGTTCACCAATGAGGAAGAAGAGAAAATCCCTGACCTGATTGATAAATTGGATGACATCAAGGATGACCTTGCTGGCTACGGTATTGAATTTGATTACAAGCTCCGTGATTTCCACGACAGATGTATTAAGACCGATACAGGATGGACTATCACATTGGGACGTGGACTTGATATGTTTGAGAAGTATAATCCATATTCAATCGAGGCATTGCGTCAGGATAAGCGTAAATGCAAGGAGTTTATGGTAACATATATGAAAACAAAAAATGTTTAATAGATAAATCCATATCACTCTATATGTTAGGAAATTGGTTTTCCAATTTACGATAATGCGTTGGAAGGACACCAAATAGCAATTAGAAAATGGCTGATAACTCAATAAAATTTGATAGGTATCACAAAAAGGCACTGAAATGTATTGCCGATGGAGAAAACCTCTTCATCACAGGTAAAGCCGGTACAGGTAAAACGACTCTTTTGAAAGAAATCAAAGAAAGATTTCAAGGTAAAAAGGTGGTTGCTGTATTGGCTCCAACTGGCGTGGCTGCAGAGAATGCAGAGGGCTTTACTATGCATAGCTTCTTGCGATTACCCTTAAAGCCATATTTACCTCAACATAAGGTTCTTCCCAACCTCTATCAATTGGATGAGGGTGGTGCGGATGTTGTACGTAACATCGACATTCTTATCATAGATGAAATAAGTATGGTCAGATGTGACATGTTAGATGCCACAGACATGATCCTCAGACATTACAGGAATAGCAGGAAACCATTTGGCGGTGTACAATTGGTTATGTTTGGTGACTTATACCAGTTGTGTCCCGTCGTTAAGAATGATGAATGGGAAACTCTTAAAGAATACTACAAATCATTGTACTTCTTCAGCTGCTATGCCTTTCAGAAACTGAAATACAAAGTAGTTGAATTGAAGAATGTCTATCGACAGGATGACCGTGACTTCATTGATTTGCTCAATAACATCAGAACTGCCAAGGTTCAATTAGAGGATATTCATGAATTGGATGCGAGATTTGAACCCAAATATGTTCCGAAAGTCAAGGATAATGTAGTCACCTTAATGACTCACATCAGAATGACTGAGGATTGGAACGATATGATGTTCTCCAAGGTAAAAAACAAATCAAAAACTTATGATGGCAAAGCCCGGAATTGGTTTGGAGAAAGATTCCCTGTTAAATATCATCTTGAATTAAAAGTTGGTGCCAGAGTTATGTTCCAAAGGAATGACAACAATGGCCATCAATATGTCAATGGTACTCTCGGCTGGGTAAAAGCATTATATGACGATTCCATAGTTGTTATAAAAGACAATGGTGAATTGGTCAATGTAGAAAGAGCAAAATGGGAGCAATACGATTATTTTGTTGACAAGAAAACAAAAACCATCTATACTGAGGTTTCTGGAACCTATACCCAATTTCCATTAAAACTGGCATGGGCAGTGAGCATACATAAAAGCCAAGGCTTAACATTTGATGAAGTAGCCATCGATGCTGCCAAATCATTCACTTTTGGTCAGGTTTATGTTGCACTCAGCCGATGCCGCACATTAGATGGTATTCACCTGCTTTCACAAATCCCATCACATAAAATCATTGCAGATGATGTTGTAATACAGTACATGGATTGTATTGACAAGGATGGAAATGTGAATCTACCAGAAGAGTTTGAGCCTATCAAATATGAAACTGGAGCCTTGGAATTAAATGTACGACGTTCCGTTTTTTGCAACATTAGGGATGGCGTGAAGAAGCTGTACAAGCATACCATATATGATAATGAATATGCACAAAAGATGTTTCTACACAAAGGGAATAAAGTGTGTATTAACAAAATCTTCAGCTCTGTAAAAAAAGAATGGAGTTATTGGGACACTAATGGAGGTCATTGTCCTTTTGTGATTAGGCAATATAAAAAGGCAATTTTTATATGTCATGACATGGGACAAAAGCTATATGTAGATATTGACGGAACAACAGAAGTATATCAAACTGTCGATCCTGATGGATATGATACATGGGCATTCAAATTCAGAATAGGAAAAGTCAAAAAGTCATTATAACAAATGGATGAGATAACTACCCCAAGACCGCAAAATGCCGTCGTAAAGTATTACAAGCCATCTGAGTTGCTTGGCATGTTTACGTCCTATTTATCACAACAGGACGTAAATAGGCAGGTCATATATTTGCAGGGTATCTATTTGAAGAATCCGAAGCATGATCCTCGTTGGACATCGAGGTATGACATTCTTCGTGATGAGAATACCCAAACGGAAATAACCCTTCAGATACCTCACAAACTTTGTGAAGACCTGAAAGATGGCAACCTTGTAACAGTAGGTGGTGTTCTGGGGCGTAGAGTACAGAACAATAGCCATATCCAGCTAATGCTTGTTGTTAGTCGTGTGGAAGTAGTTCAGGAACAGGTCATAGACGAGAACGAGATTAAGAGAATGGAATTGCGCCGCAAGAAGGCAACTACTGGTTTTAGGAATGTTGATGTTCTTCTGGAACAGTTACTATATACTGACCAAAGGCCCAAAATCGCACTTCTGTTTGCAGGCACCTCTATCACCATGACTGATTTCATTCAAGGTGGTGGTGATATTGCTAAGGCTGCTTTTGACTTTGCAGAGTTCCGAGCTAATTTTTCCAGGACAGCCGAGCTTGCAAACACTATCAAGGGAATAGATGCCCAGTCCTACTCTGCCATTGCTATTGTAAGAGGAGGAGGCAGTGGCATCGAAGCCCTCGATGAATTAGACATTCTCGAAGCTGTGGCAAATCTGAAAACACCTTTTATCTCTGCAATCGGGCATCCAGACGAGAAATTGTTTATCAAAGAATTGGCAGATAGAGAGGTTTCTGTGCCTAATGATTTGGGACATTACTTCAAGGACATGATGGAGACTGTCAATGAGAAGAAAACGAAATCTCGTGCAGTCTTGACCGAACAAATCAAGAAACAGTTCAAAGATCAACTGGAGGCTGGCCAGAAACAGAACAAGGAACTTCAAGAAAAGCTGTCAAAGTTGACTAAAACTCAGGAAGAAACTCAGAAACAGCATAAAGAACAGGTCGAAAAGGCCAACAAGCAGAATGAAGAGTTGCAGAAGAAATTGACTGAGATAAACAAAGCCAACGAGACTGCACAAAAAACTCATGCTGAGCAACTGGGAAAGCTACAAGTTCAACTGAAAGCACAGACTGAGGCAAGTACCAAACAGTCGAAAGAGTTCAATGAGAGCCTGAAAAAAATGCAGGACACCAATGGTCAGCTTCAAAAGACATTGGAAAAGATGACTGCTCAAAACACTCAAACAAGTAAAGAGTTGAATGAAGCTAAAGATAAGGCAAGACAGTTAGAGAAACAACTTACTGAAGCTTCTTCTAAGAATGGTAGTAATATATGGATGATTGTTGCAATCATTGCAATTATTGCATTAGTTGCAGTTTTAATAATCAGATAGAATGTGTTTTTGAACCATAATTTGGGACACAGTACAACATATATGAATACAAAATAACATACTTTTCAAAAACAATAAGAAATGAAACTATATCATTATACAAGTTTGAAGAAATTCTCCTTGATTTGGGAATCAAGGCAGCTAAGATTATCATCTGCTCATGTTCCATCAAACAATGACCTTTTTGAGAGGATGAAGTCTGTTTCAATAGATCCCTCAAATATTGAATTAGTTGAAGATGTGCTTATTGGGGATGGTAGTAAAAAAATTGTCAATTATCTAAACGCCCTGAATTTATATCGACAAGCAAGCTTTGCTAAAGACTATAAAAATAAGGAAACTGGTGATATTGTTACATACGGGTGTCTATCTCCTATGATGTGGGGACAATATGCTGATTGCGGGAAAGGTGTATGTTTGGAATTTGATAGTGAACATCTAAAGTTTAATGACGACACTGTTACAATACATGCTGATGAAGTTGATTACGACGAGGATGTTTCATCTTTCATAATAGACGAAGAAAAGATGACTGCCATTTCTGATCCTATTTCATTTATTGAACAGCATATTAAAGAATTATATTACCACAAACATATTCATTGGTATTATGAAAATGAATATCGAGTAGTATCAAGAGTAAATTCAAATAAGGACATCCTAAGCATTTTGATTAAGGATTGTCTGACTCATATCTATGTACCAAAGTATAAAGGAGACACATGCAATTTTGTAAGTTCGCATGTTGGAAAAGAGTTTCCTATATCTTATCTTGCCACTGAAGAAGAAAATGGGAAAAAGAAACTATGTACCAGACCCTTCAATTATTAGTCAAGGGGTTAGTTTTTGGACATTTGTAGAATAAATATGATAGCACAATATCCTCAATTCCGAGGTTGTATATAGTTTTGGCGAATAATAAAGAAACTACGAGTCGTGAGACTCCATCATTATTAAGCGCAGACATCGGTGACTTATTCAAGTGGACATCTTTGAATTTCCGAGGTTTCAGACGCTGAATAATAGCTAACGCTGTTAGGAGCAATTTACCGTGAGGTCAGTTGCTCCTTTTTTGCGTCTGTTCGTAAAAAATAATAAGAAAATCACACTTTATTTTATCTATGCAGATAGACTGCACAGATAAAATCTACCTTTGCAATGTCAAACTTAAAATGTACGCTTATGGGACTACTTGATTTTCTTTTATTCGGGGCTTTCATGAACAGCCTAAGAAATAACCAGAATAATAACAATCATTCTGATTATTCAAGCAGGAGTTATGATCAAGGTTATCAAGATGGCTATGATGACGGTTACATGGATCATGATGACTATTATTGCCATGACGATTATGATTGCAGCGACAGTTGTGACTGCGATTCTGATTGTGACGATTTCTTTGATTTCTAATTATCAACCCAATTATATAAAGCCGATGAGTAATGGCATATAAGCACTCTACTAATGCAATGAAGAATTTATCTATTATGATGCTCCTTGGAGCATTCTTTACCTTTTGTATTACTTCCTGTTCAAAGGATGACGATGACAGTATAAATGGCAGTCCAGAACAACAGCAGCAAGAACCAACATATTTGAAAACAAGTGATTTGAACGGAGTATGGTCAGTTTCTGGTTCTAATGGCATATACTTTATAGCTTTTACAGAAACAGGACACTATTCATTA
>Ga0256405_10009471_pt1 | contig 13318 bp, 9 predicted proteins | sample RumenRJG_02DNA_FD_189096 | JGI IMG/M metagenome (GOLD analysis project Ga0256405, IMG submission 189096) | Bovine rumen microbial communities from Lethbridge, Alberta, Canada - RJG_02 | ecosystem: Host-associated > Mammals > Digestive system > Stomach > Rumen | place: Canada: Alberta | collected...
AGCACAAGAACTGGCACCGAAAGACACCACGCTGGTACCTTTCGAGACTGCCGGACTGGATGTGTGGCGATGGGATGCCCCGGAACTGCCTCCGATGATGAACGTGAACCTGAGACGGGACCAGCGCCGTACCAATCTGGCTGTGTATAGCGCGTCTTCCAATCAGATGATACCACTCACGCTGTCGAAGTATGATCAGATTCGGTTGTTGAACCGTGGTAATACAGGTTATGCCTTGTCGATAGACCAGACCCGGACGGTGGTTGAAACGCAATGGAACGGACAGAACGAGGAGACGCTGTCTCTCGTCAGCCTGGATAATGGCAGCCGTCGGGCAATAGCTACAGGAGCGTTCTCCAGAGCATCCGCATCACCCGACGGAAAATATATCGTATGGTTCGACCTGCGTGAACAGCACTGGATGATTTATGATGTGGCGGCTGGTCATACCAGAAATCTGACAGCAGCATTAGGCGTGAACTTCTGGGACGAGGACGATGACCATCCTTTGATGCCCGATCCTTACGGTATTGCGGGATGGACGAAAGGCGACCGTGAAGTGATGGTTTACGACCGCTATGATATTTGGAAGATTCCCGCTAACGGAAAGGGAAAGGCTGTTTGTCTGACTGCCGGTGAAGGGCGAAAGACCAATCGCGTATTCCGCTATGAAAATAAGAAATATGACGAGGAGGCACGCTTCATCGCTCCGTCTGAGAATATGTTGTTGAGAGTGTTCGACCGCACGACCAAGGAGAATGGCTATGCGATGGTCAATGCCGCCTCTTCTGCCGTGCCACGGATGCTGACACTCGACGGGCATACTTATTCGCAAGTGCGTCGTGCCGAGAAAGCTGATGCCTATATCTATTGCAAAGGCAATTTTGAAAAGCCGATGGATGTGTATGAGACGACCGACCGCTTTGCTACTCAGGAGAAGCTGACAGCCATCAATCCGCAGCAGAAAGACTATAACTGGGGAACGGCAGAGTTGTATCATTGGACCGCCTATGACGGAACTCCTTTGGAGGGCATCTTGTACAAGCCCGAGGATTTTGACCCGAACAAGAAATATCCGGTGATGATTTATTTCTATGAACGGCGTTCGGAAAGTCTGTATAGTTACGTGGCGCCGCAGCCAAGCTGGTCAACGGTCAACCTTGCGTTCTATTGCAGCCGTGGCTATATCGTGTTCGTACCCGATATCCTGTATAAGAAAGACGGTCTTCCCGGCGAGGCTGCCTACAACTGTATCTGTAGTGGTGCGGAGTCGCTCAAGAACCAATATTCTTGGATTGATGGCGACAATATGGCAATACAAGGGCAGTCGTGGGGTGGCTATCAGGTGGCTTACCTCATCACGCGTACCAATATGTTCAAGGCAGCGGGTGCCGGTGCTCCGGTTTCGAACATGACCAGTGCCTATGGCGGTATCCGTTGGGAGAGTGGTATGAGCCGGCAGTTCCAGTATGAGCAGACACAAAGTCGCATCGGAAAGAACCTCTGGGAAGCGCCAGACCTTTACCTGCGCAATTCCTGCTTGTTCACCCTGCCCAATGTGCAGACACCAGTGCTGATTATGCACAATGATGCCGACGGTGCCGTGCCTTGGTATCAGGGTATAGAGATGTTCATGGGACTCCGACGGTTGGGTAAGCCGGCGTGGATGCTTCAATACAACAACGAGGCTCATAACCTGAAGGAGCGTCGCAACCGCAAGGACCTTTCCGTTCGTTTGCAGCAGTTCTTCGACCATTATCTGAAGGGAGCTCCGTGCCCGGCATGGATGAAGGATGGTATTCCGTCGCTCCGCAAAGGACAGTATTTCGGTTTTGAAGAGGCTTCAGAGTAAGTTTCACGAAGATAATCAAGAAAGAGCGGTGCTTCTCATGTTTGAGGAGCACCGCTCTTTTGTTTTTCAGGAGCGAGTGGCTTTTCAGATTTCGATGCGTTCTATGCCGCCATAGTCGGTCAGGTGATTGAAACAACCGTCCTTGGGAAACAGTCCGCCGTAGATGCCGGCGCAGATGAGTACGCCTCCGTGGGCAAAGATGGCTACGCGTCTGAAAGGCTGCCGCTTGAGTTCGTCGAGGAACTGGCTCACTCGTTGATATATCATCGGAAAACTTTCCCCATGCGGAGTGGGCAGATGGAGGTAGTCCTTGTACCATTCTTGGATGTAGGGGTCGGTGATTTCCTCATACTTCTGCATCTCCCAATCGCCCATGTTCATCTCTTTCAGGCGGTCGTCGAGCCTGGCATCCGGATAGCCACAGAAGTCAGCCAACTTGCGTGCACGACTCAGTGGCGAGGAGAATACGGCGTCGAAAGTGCCGAACGTCTCCAACTGCCGTTTCGTGGCAAGGGCTTCGGTTTCAAACGTGTCGGCTAACGGCACGTCGCTCCAGCCGTAGCAGGTGCCTTTTTCTACCCCTACACGGGTATGTCTGATGAGTATGATTTCCATGTTCGTGAAGAGATTTATCCTTGAAAACTGACCGTTGCGACAACGATGTAGAACGTCAGCTCAATCAGCAGGCACAATGCGCCGCAGCAGTCGCCCGTATATCCGCGCAGCCGGTGCCAGATGAGCAGGTAGAGTCCGTACATTGTCAGGCAGGGGATGAAGATGATATATTCCCATCGGATGTCGGCTCCGAAGCTATACATGAAAGGAACGAGTGGCAGCAAGCCCTGAAAAGCCAGTGCGATGGCTGAAGAGAGCGTGATTTTTCGATAGACGACGTTTGCCTTTGCGCTTTCTTCCGTCCGTGCATAGGGCATCATCTGCACAATCTGTCCGGCAACCATCTTGGCGAACGGGTCGGCAGCAAGGATGGTCAGGGCTGCCATCTTCGGCGGCAGGCTGACAAGTGCCGTGAAGAGCAGGGCGAAATATACGATGAGACCGATGACCCCGTAAGTCCCGATGTGGGAGTCTTTCATGATATCGAGGATGCGTTGTCGGTCCTTTCCTCCGCCGAAGCCGTCGCAGAAATCTGCCAGTCCGTCTTCGTGCAGGGCGCCCGTCAGTAGCAGTCGCAGCAGGATGGCGAGCAAAACGGCGATGGGATAGGGGAACAGCATGCTGCCGAAATAGAGGGTCGCAGCCATGGCGCCGCCCGTGAGCCAGCCCACCAGTGGCCAGAACTCCACGACAGCCTTATAACTGTCTTTGGACGGTTGGTAGATGCGCCACAGGGGAAGTCGCGTGAAAAACAGCAATGCTGCCCAGGCGTTCTGCCACCACTTAGAAGTATTTAGTGATATTCGCATTTTCAAAATTATTCATTTCGTTCAACATTCGCACGGCACTCTCGATAATCGGGTACGAGCAGAGCGCTCCCGTCCCTTCGCCGAGCCGCATGCCCAGTTGGAGCAAGGGTTCGGCATTCATCAGTTCAAGCATTCGTTTGTGTCCGCTCTCGTCTCCGCAATGTCCGAAGATGGCGTAGTCGAGCACATTCGGTTCCAGCTGCGATGCTGCCAGCATACAGGCAGACATGATGAAGCCATCAACCATCACTGCCATTCCCGTTTCTGCCGCACGTAGCATCGCACCGACGGCAGCCACCATTTCGAATCCGCCGAAGTAGCGGATGATGTCTGCCGGTGCGGGATTCGGATTGGTTGCCTGGAAGTTGTTGACAGCTTGATTCAAGATCTGTTGCTTGTGGTTGACGCCTTCGCTGTTCAGTCCCGAGCCGATACCGATACATTCATTCAGGGGGATGTTTCCGAAGATGCTCATCCAGATGCTGGAGGGGGATGTGTTGGCTATGCCCATCTCGCCCATGCAGATGATGTTGCATCCTTCTTTTCTGCAGTAATCCACCATCTCGATGCCGGTATTGATGGCTTTCCCGAATTCTTCCTCGCTCATGGCTGCCTCGTGTAGGAAGTTGCGGGTGCCCCGTGCAATTTTCCGGTTGAGTATGCGCGGATGCTCCGACAGGTCGTAATCGACTCCCACGTCGATGATGCGGAGGTGGAAGCCGTGCTGACGGCAGAACATGTTTACGCCGCCGCCGCCGCGTGTGAAGTTAATCATCTGCTGCCAGGTCACTTCGCGCGGACTGACGCTGACACCCTCACGCTCGATGCCGTGGTCGCCGCCGAACAGCAGGTGGCAGGGATGTGACAGCGTGGGGGAGAGCGTCTGCTGAATCATGCAGATTTGTTCAGCCAGCGACTCCAGTCTGCCGAGCGAGCCTTTCGGCTTGTTCAGGTTGTCTATCTTCTCGCGGATGCTGGCGCGCAGTTTCTCTTCGGGTTTCCGTATGTCGAATGCTTTCATCTTTTCCTATTTGTTTCCTTTGATTTTTACGGGTATTCCGCTGACCATCAGCACCACTTCGTCGGCTCTTTCCGCCACATACTGGTTCATCCAGCCCTCCAAGTCGGTGAATTTCCGCTGAATGGCGTTGTCGCTGACGCCGCCGCTGCCAATCTCGTTGGTCACGAAAATGAACGTGGCGTCCTGAGCGGTGAAGGCGTCGAACTCTTTTTGCAGTGCCTTGAGGGCTTCGTCCACGGTGGGTTGCTCCCAGTCGTTCACCGTCCGGTCGAAGAAGAAGTTGGTGCACCACAGCGTGATGCAGTCTATCACGACCACACGTCCTGCCACCGAATGGCGGCTGAGCGCTTTCTCCTCCTCGATGTTGGTCCAGTTGCTGCCGCGTCGCTGCTGGTGGTGTATCACTCTCTGCCGGAACTCATCGTCCCAGATATGCGCCGTTGCCAGATAGACGGGATTTTCCGACAGGCTCAGTGCGAGCCGTTCGGCATACAGACTTTTCCCTGAGCGTTGCCCGCCGGTAATCAAAATGATTCGTTTCATATACACATTATTATATAATACGCGCGCGTATGGTTTTGTATCGCTTTTTCTTATGCCTACAAAGGTAGGCTTTTTTGATAAGAATTTACGAAAAAACGTCGGGAAAATGGGCAAAAACCCCATAAAATCAACATTTTTACCCCGAAAAACATCATATTTTGTGAAAAATATTTGGTGGTTACAAGTTTTTTTTCTTACTTTGCAGCGAAATAGAAACATTTCTTAACTTATTTATAAATTAAATTCAAATTCAGAAACATGAAAAAGTTAGTTTTATTTTTCGCTGCTGCAGCTATGGCAGTAACGGCTTCTGCACAGGTAACTGTTGAAGGAAGCAAATTCTCAGACAACTGGTCAATCGGTATCCAGGGTGGTCTTGCTACTAAGACAACTCAGAACCGTTGGCTGAGCAACACGAACCCTAACGCAGGTCTTCGTTTGACAAAAGAAATCACTCCGGTTTTCGGTTTGGTAGCTGAAGGTATCGTTTATTTCAACGACCGCGCACAGACCCTTTTGATGAATCGTCTCGGACAAACTGCAGATTACAATCTGACAGCTCGCAGCCGTGAGGTTCGTACCAACACTTTTGCTAAGGCTCTGAACGTGAACCTGTTGGCAAAGGTTAACCTGAGCAACCTCTTCGGTGGTTACAAAGGTGAGCCGCGCACATTCGAAGTAAGTGCTCTCTACGGTTTCGGCTGGGGCAAAGGCTTCGGTAGATACAACCGTTGGGATGATGGTCAAACTGGTTTCTATGGCTCAGAACTTGCTGAAGCAAAACAAGGCATTTATGATTACAATGACGGTGCTAATGAGTTGAACTCTAAGGCAGCTTTGAACTTCGCGTTCAACCTCGGTGCTGCAAAGGCTGTTCAGATCTTCGTTGAGCCTTCTATCACATTCTCTGGTCTGAAAGACTTCAAATACAACGTTGACCGTTCTACTGTTCAGCTGAACGCAGGTGTTGTTTACAAGTTCAAGAACTCTAACGGTACTCACAACTTCAAACTCGCTCGTCTCTATGATCAGGACGAAATCGACCGTCTGAACGGTATCATCAACGACCTCCGCAACCGCAAGCCGGAAGTGAAGGAAGTGATCAAGGAAGTTGTTAAGGAAGTTCCCGTTGGTAAGGAAGTTCGCGTTGACGACCTCGTATTCGTAACCTTCGCACAGGGCAAATCTACTCTCACCGCTGACGCTAAGAAAGCTCTCGACGGCGTGAAGGAAGGTGCTCACGTACAGATCGTAGGTACAGCTTCTCCGGAAGGTCCTGCAGCTCTGAACCAGAAGCTCTCTGAGAACCGTGCAAACGTAGTTGCTGAATACCTGAAGGGTCGCGGCGTTATCGTTGACGAGGCTGTAGGTAAGGGTGTTCAGGGCAACACATCTAACCGTCTGGCTATCGTTTATGTAAAATAATAAAGACATAAGCATAACTGAATAGAAAGTCCCCGTTGCTTCGGCAGCGGGGATTTTTTTTGTGCCAGGTGCTTGATGGAGCTGCTGCATCGTTCGCCAAAATTCCCATCGACCCGGTTTTTCTTTTGTCGGAGCATAGCGTTTTGCGAAAAATGACGTACCTTTGCAGGTGGGAACAACAGCTTAACGAAAAGACGAATCATGGAAAAGACAGAGAAAGTAGGGAGCTATGAATTTCTTGCCGAACCCTTCCACTGCGATTTCAACAAGCGCATCACGATGGGACACTTGGGCAACCACCTGCTCAATGCAGCCGACTTCCATGCCGAGGCGCGCGGATTCGGCATGCTATACCTCAGCAGCATCAGCCGTTCGTGGGTGCTCTCGCGACTTGCGGTCGAGATGGACGAGACGCCGCGCGCCTACGACCGCTTCACCGTAGAGACATGGGTGGAGAGTGCCATGCGCTATTTCACCAGCCGAAACTTCGCCGTCGTCAATGCAGCGGGAAAACCTATCGGCTACGGGCGTTCCGTCTGGGCGATGATTGACACGGAGACGCGCCAGCCCGTCAATATCCTCGAGGTGAACGACGGGGCGCTGTCGGGCTATGTGGATGCGGAGAAGGCCTGTCCGATAGCCAAGAGCTCGCGGGTGAAAATGAGCGAGACGGCAGCGTTTGTGCGGGAGATAGCCACCGGCTATAGCGACATTGACGTGAACGGTCACGTGAACAGCATCAAATACATCGAGCATGTGCTCGACCTCTTCTCGCTGTCTTTCTATGAGACGCACCGCCTGCGCCGCTTCGAGATAGCCTATGTGGTGGAGACACGCTGTGGCGAACAACTGCGTTTCTATCGGGAGGAGACGGAGCCTGACACCTTCTGCGTGCGCATCTGCAAACTTCCTGTCGGTGCCGATGAGGAGATTGAGGTGTGCCGATGCCAGTTGGTGTTCGAAAAATCGTGACACCGACAGGCGGAGATATGTGCTATATGCAACTAACTCGCAGGTGCCGAAAATGCGTTTCTGACGAAAAAACGGCAGTTTGTTGAAAAATGGTTTACCCGAGTCCGAAAAATGGCGATTTTTGGGGTGTTTTTATAAACGTCTGGTTATAAACTATTTACACTGAAACGTGTCGTTTTTTCACTCGAAAAGTCGAATCTTGATTTTGCGAAAGTGCCACTTTCACACGATGAAAGTTCAACTTTTAGGCTCCGAAAGTTGTCGTTTTAGAAGCCAAAAGTTGCACTTTTGTGCGCGAAAAATCACCATTTTACAGGAAATTAACAAAATAGAAGTTAAATAAATAGGGTACTTTGCGAAATGAAAGTTAAATACCGGCATTCAGTTTTCGTAGAATTGAGAACCCGTTTGTCAAGATACATTCCTTAAAAAGGAAAATTTTTAAGTTAAAACGGAATGTGATTTTAACACATTCCGTTCCCTGAAATCAGTGTGGTTTTTAGATGTTTCCGCTGCATGCTCATTTCAACAGGTCGGGACGCAGTCGGCGGGTGCGCTCCATTGCCTGTTCCATTTCCCATTCCTTGATTTTCGCTTCGTTGCCGCTCAGCAGTATTTCCGGCACCTTCCAGCCTTTGTAGTCGGCAGGTCGGGTGTAGATGGGTGCGGAGAGCATGTCGTCCTGGAAGCAGTCGCTCAGCGCACTCTGTTCGTCGCCAATCACGCCGGGAACGATTCGCACGACGGCATCGGCAATGACCGCCGCTGCCAGTTCGCCGCCCGTGAGCACGTAGTCGCCGATGCTGATTTCGCGCGTGATGAGATGGTCGCGTATGCGCTGGTCGATGCCTTTGTAGTGGCCGCAGAGAATGATGAGGTTGCCTTTCATCGAGAGGTCGTTGGCAACGTGCTGGTCGAACTGCTCGCCGTCGGGCGATGTGAAGATGACCTCGTCGTAGTCCCTTTCCGCTTTCAGCGCACTGATGCAGCGGTCAATGGGCTCGCACTGCATGACCATGCCTGCGAAGCCGCCATAGGGATAGTCGTCCACCCGCCGCCATTTGTCGGACGAGTAGTCGCGCAGGTTGTGCAGCCGGATTTCTGCCAGACCTTTTTTCTGTGCCCGTGCGAGGATGGACTCGTGGATGAATCCTTCGAGCATCTCGGGAAGTACGGTAATGATATCTATTCTCATATCTTTCGTCGTGATAAGCCCCTATTTGCTGTAGAACAGCTGCTCGGGGCTGATGATGTTGCCTTTGCTGTCGAGTACGTGCAGACGCAGCATGCCGCCGTTGCTGTCGAAATAGCGCGCCTCGAAGGTGTGGTAGCCAGCCCGGAGCGCCACCTGTCCCGTCTCTTCGTGGGGCGATTGCGGGCGGTCGTTATCGACAATCATGTTGCCGTCGATTTTCAGCCAGCTGCCGTCGTCGCTCTTGAGTGCAAACGTGTAGATGTCGTCGGCAGGCACCCGGATGTAGCCCGTGATGATGAGTCCGATATTTCCACGCACGCCGTCGGGGATTTTGACATCGCTGACGGGATAGTTGCCTTTGAACGGTGCCTTGGGAATCCGTTTGCAGGTCTCTCCCACGAAGTCGTACCATGCGGCGTTGAGCCCGTTTTTCAGCGTCTCCGTCACGTTGACCGGCTCAAGATAGCCCTGTTTGATGAATCGTGTCCTGAACATTTCGCCCGGCCGTCCGCCGTATCCGAAGGTGCGGAGGATGAGGTTGGTCGTCTCGTTGAAGGTGAGCGATGGCGTCACCTCCGGCGAGTTGCTGTCGGGGAAGCTGCCGTCGGTGGTGTAGCGCACGGTGGCGTGCGGGTCGCGGTTGATGATGCTCACGGTCGCCGTGTTAGTAAAGGCGTTCACGTTGCAGAACCCTTCGAGATCGGGCATGCGGTAGGGAACGTTCAGTCGGTTGAGCAAATCGTATTGTCCCACCAGTCGGCGTTGGAAATCCTCGAAATTCTTGCGTTCGGGTTTGCTCCATGCCAGTTCGGAGAGTGCCAGGATGCGCGGGAAATACATATATAATGCCCGTTCGCGCGAGGGCACCCATTCCGTCCAAAGGTTCGCCTGCACGCCGAGCACATGGCTTTTCTGCTCATCGTTCAGCGTGTTGGGAAGCAGTTCGTAGTCGTACATGGCAGGCAGTTTCGCCTTGTCCTCGGAGTAGTCGATGTAGAACTGTGCGTTCGGACAGTAGATGACGTCGTTGCCCTGTGCCGTGGCATGAGGAATGGCGTTGGGCTCCCATGTGCGCCACCACATGAGCGTGGCAGTCTCAGAGAGTCCGCCTTCGATGATTTCGTCCCATCCAATCATCTTCCTTCCGTGCTTGTTGATGTATTTCTCCATGTCCTTGATGAACCACGACTGCAGCTCTTTCTCGTCTTTGAGACGGTGGTCTTTGATGCGCTGTTGGCAGTCGGGACACTTCTTCCAGTTGTCCTTCTCCACCTCGTCGCCACCGATGTGCACATATTCATAGGGGAAGAGCTGGAACACTTCGTCCCACACGTCGCGACAGAACCGGAGCATGCTGTCCTTTCCCGGGCAGAGTGGGGAAGTGAAGACCTTTCCCCAGCCGATTTGCTTGAAGCACGACAGTCCGTCGTAGTTGCTGATGGCAGCCAGCATGTGCCCGGGCATGTCGATTTCGGGCACAATCTCGATGCCTCGCTGGCGGGCATAGGCAACAATTTCGCGGATGTCGTCCTGCGAATAGTAGCCGCCGTAGAGCGTATCGCCGTTCTCTACGCGCTTCTTGGCATCGGGCAAGAGCATGTAGTCGGTGTCCTCAGTGACGGCACGGCGCAGACAGATAGAGTCCTGATTGTTGTAGGTGCGCCATGCTCCGCGCTCGGTGAGCAACGGATATTTCTTGATTTCAATGCGCCATCCCTGGTCGTCGGTGAGGTGCCAGTGGAAGCGGTTGAGCTTATAGAGCGCCATGAGGTCGATGATTTCCTTGACCTCGTCCTTCGAGAAGAAGTGGCGGGAGCAGTCGAGATGGAAACCGCGCCATCCGAAGCGCGGACTGTCGGTGATGGTGACGCAGGGAACTGCCTTGCCGTCAATCAGTTGGCGGAGCGTGGCAATGCCGCACACAACGCCGTTATAGTCGGCACCGTTGATGGTGATGCGGTTCTTCTTCACCGTCAGTTCGTAATTATCGTCGCCGTGCCGTCCCGTCGTGATGACGATGTTCGCCTTTTCGCCCTTCACGATTTTCAGCGTCAGTCCGGTCATCTGTCGGATGGCAGCCTGCAGATACTCCGCAGCCAGTCGCCCGTCGGCGAAGTTGCCATGACCGATAGTGGTCGATTTGGTGATGGAGAACTCGCCCTTCTCCCACGTGATTTGGTCGGGAATGGGCACTATGTCGCGCGTGGCATGCAACGGGAGCAAGCCTGTAAATGCAATCAATAGCGTAAATAAGATTCTGTTTCTTTTCATCTGAATACAAATTTGTTTCTGCAAAGATAGTAAAAAAATGGGTAAGTGAGAAAAATAGACGTGTTTTCCTTCTGTTTCGGCGATATTATTGAGATACCGGTAGTTCCTGTTTCTGTGTTTTTAGGAACGATAGCACGGGAATAAAACAAAAATCCCCGTCTTTCTCATGCGGAAAGACGGGGAGGTTGATGTCGCTTAAACGCGGCTTTTTAGATGCCGAGTTTCTTGCGGATGTCCTTAGGAACAGCGTTCTTGTTGACCATGAAGTCCATGGTGTTGGCTGCGATGTAGGTCTTGGTCATGTACCAAACGCCTTTGTATTCGCCAGTCTCACCCCAAGAGTTCTTCACCATGTAGTATTCTTTGCCGTTCTGGTCTTTTGCGATACCGAAAATCAGCATGCCGTGGTCGTCGGTGAGCTCCCAGTTGTCGTAGCGCTGCTGACGCATTTCCTGTGTAACTTTTACTTCAGGAACTTTGCATCCGAGTGAGTCGAGCAGGCTGGTACGTTTTGCTTTCGGCAGGTTGAGCCAGCGTGCCATATCGCTACCAGCGAGTGATTCGGTTGCTTTGGTGTCAATCATATATGCCAATCCCTGACGGGTGAAGCCTTCTTCGCTCACGTCACCACCCCATGCTACGGTGTAGCCGTTCATTACGGCATTGTCAATGATACGCATCATGTCGTCAACAGGCAGGTTCCAGCTGGCAGGGTTGCGCCAGTTGTCCTGTACTTCAACGGGGAACGCAGTCCAGAAAGGACGGTGTGTGTAGCTGGTGAAGGTCTCATAGTCGCTCCAGTCCAGTCCGAGACTTGCTGCGAATGACTTCGGAGTGTATTTCTTTCCTTGATAGGTGAACTCTTCGGGACACTTGCCGAGGTAAGCGTCGAGGATTCCCTGCACGCTCTCTTTCCACTGGGTAGAGAGTTTTGAAGCCTTGTTCTTGGCAACGGCGTTAACCACCGGTGAAAGCAGAGAGAAGAACTCGTTGTAGTTGTTGAGCGAATCGCCGTAGAGCTTGCCGGGGAACGGCATCATCTCTTCCGGACAGATACCATAGTTCTGGAGGCAATAGAGCACGTCGTATGCGCTGCCGCCCTGTGCGAACTGGCAGTCACCGTGCAGGCGAACCACCTGAATGGCACGGTCCATGTAGTTCTTGTTAGCGATGAAAGACTCGCAGAGGTCGTAGGTCTTTCCGCTCTTCTTGAGGATTTCAGCCTCGAAGAAACTCAGTGTAGAATAGTTCCAGCACGTACCGCTACGGCTCTGGTTCTTCATGCTCGTGATAGGAATCTCTTTCACGACTGTGAAAACAGGTTTGTTGGCACTTTTCTTGTCCTGTGCCTGAGCGCCCATTGCGAATGTAGCAAGCAGCGCAAACATCAAAATCTTTTTCATGTTGTGTGTTAATTGTTGAATTGAGTTTATAAAAATTAATTAGTTTTCTGCCATAAATTTCTCGACGTCTTTCGGGTGATAAGGAATGATTTCTTTTCCGATGAAACGGCATCCGTCTTTAGTGATGAGCACGTCGTCCTCGATGCGGATGCCTCCGAAATCCTTGTATGTCTCAATCTTGTCGAAGCACAGGAACTCGGCACAGTGTCCGCTCTTGCGCCAGTCGTCTATCAGTGCCGGGATGAAGTAGATGCCCGGTTCGTCGGTCACGACAAATCCCTCTTCCAGTCGCCGTCCCATGCGCAGTGCATTGGTGCCGAACTGGTCGAGTCGTGGCTGTGTCTCCTCGTCGAAGCCGACATAGCGCTGGTCGAAACCTTCCATGTCATGAACGTCCATGCCCATCATGTGTCCCAGTCCGTGGGGGAGGAACATGGCGTGTGCGCCGGCTTGTACGGCTTCGTCAACGTCTCCCTTCATGAGTCCGAGTTCTTTCAGGCGCTCGGTCATCAGGCGGCAGACGGCGAGATGCACGTCCATGTATTTCACTCCAGGCTTTGCAACTTCGAGTACATAGTCGTGACAAGCTTCAACGATGCTGTAGATGTCGAGCTGTCGCTGGGTGTATTTACCGTTCACGGGGAACGTTCGGGTGTTGTCCGAACAGTAGTGGTTGATGGTCTCGGCTCCGCAGTCGCACAAGACGAGGCGTCCGTCTTCCATCTTTGCCATTGATGGGTTGCCGTGCATGATTTCACCATGCTGTGAGAAGATGGTTCCAAAACTGCTCATCGCTCCGTATGAGCGTGCGATACCGTCGATTTGTCCGCCCACAAACTTCTCTGTCACGCCAGGCTTGGTGAGACGCATGGCGGTCGTGTGCATCAAGTAACCAATCTCTGCAGCGCGTTCCAGTTCTTCAATCTCCTGCGCTTCTTTGACTGAGCGCATCTTGATGATAGCCATAATCAGTTCCATGGAAGCGGCTTCCTTCTGCTTGGAGGGATGAATGCCGAGCAAATCCATGATTTGTATCTTAATGTCGTGGCGGTAGGGTGGGAGGAAATGGACCTTTCTGCCTTGCTCTTGAGCCGTTTTGCAGATTCCTTCCAATGCTGCCATCGGTGCTGTGTTTCCAACTCCGACCTGTGCCGCCATGTCGCTCACGCTGTCAACGGAGCCATACCAGACGATATCTTCGATGTCAATGTC
>Ga0256405_10009474_pt1 | contig 13317 bp, 6 predicted proteins | sample RumenRJG_02DNA_FD_189096 | JGI IMG/M metagenome (GOLD analysis project Ga0256405, IMG submission 189096) | Bovine rumen microbial communities from Lethbridge, Alberta, Canada - RJG_02 | ecosystem: Host-associated > Mammals > Digestive system > Stomach > Rumen | place: Canada: Alberta | collected...
ATGTACATGGAGGGCATCTGGACCGACGCGGGCAGCTACTATTTCGGCGTCAACCGTTCTGACGGTGTCCCCCGCTACGCGCTGGGCACCCCGGGTAACACCGGCGTCACCTGGGAGACCGCGGTCAAGACCAACATCGGTCTGGACATGGACCTCTTCAACAACCGGCTGCATTTCTCGGGCGATCTCTTCCAGGAGCACCGCACGGGCATCCTGATCTCCCCGAACACCCTGCCGGCCATCATCGCAACCAGCCTGCCGAACATGAACCTCGGCAAGGTGGACAACAAGGGCTATGAAATCGAACTCGGCTGGCACGACAACATCGGTGCCTTCCGCTACGACATCAACGCCAATGTGACCTTCGCCCGCAACAAGATCATCTTCATGGACGAAGTCGCCACGAACTATCCCTACCAGGCCCGCACGGGCGGTTCCACCGACCGCTACAGCCTCTTCCAGTTCGAGCGGCTCTACCAATATGACGACTTCTACACCGACGAGAACGGCAACCTGCACGTCAAGCCGGAACTCCCGCAGCCGAACGGCACCGTCCTCCCGGGCGACGCCATGTACAAGGACCTCAACGGAGACGGCAAGGTCGATGACGAAGACCAGATGATCGACGGCTACCCGAACCGTCCGGAATACCTCTTTGGCTCGAACTGGAAATTCGGATGGAAGGGCTTCAGCCTCAACCTCAACTGGATCGCCGCGACCAATGTCAGCCGCGTCTACAACGAGGACTACCGCGTCCCGTTCACCAACACCGGCCACCGCGGCCTCCTGCAGATGTTCGCGGAGAACTGCTGGCTGCCGGAGAACTGCGAGTGGACCGAGCCCCGCACGGACGGCACCCTGCCGCGCATGACCAAGACCAATTATAAATGGAACGCCAAGGATTCCACCCTGTGGACCGTGGACGCTTCCTACATCCGTCTGAAGAGCGCCAGTTTCGGCTACACCTTCACCCAGGGCAAGCTCCTGCGGAAACTGGGCGTCGGCAGCCTGGGTCTCATGTTCACGGGCTACAATCTGTTGACCTTCTCCAAGATGAAGCTCCAGGACCCGGAAGCCAAGTCCAGCTCCTCCAACGGTGAATACCCGCTGGTCAAGACCTACAACCTTTCCGTCAACATCAACTTCTAATCCCTGCAAGCCATGAAAAAATACATAGAAATATTGGTGTTCATCCTGCTGGGAGCAGGAATGATGGCATGCGAAAGCCTGCAGCTGGGCGATGCGGGTCTGTCCGACGCCCCGGAGACCTCCGGCGCTACGATCGACACCCTCTTCGCCACCCTGAAGGATGCGGACAAAGTGTTGGCACAGGCCTACTATTACCTGCCGTACGGCATCATCTCGAGTTTCGACAACAAGATGGGCAGCGACCAGCTGGAGGCCCTGACCGACCACTATATCAGCAACAAGATCACCGACTCCGACGGCCCGAACCTGCTGTATTACAACGGCGGACTTTCCGCCAGCGTGGGCAGCAGCCTGCGCCGCAGCATGGCCTTCAATTTCGGCGGCACCTCCGATGACCGCGACTACTACGCCATCCGCTACGGCTGGCTCTTCCTCGAGAATGCGGACCGCATCCCGAACGCTCCCGCCGCGGAAGTCGCCAAGAAGAAAGCCGAGGCCAAGATGTGCATCGCCATCGCCTACGCGGACATGCTCCGTTTCGTGGGCGGCGTGCCGCTGATCGACCACGCCGTGACGGCTGACGAGGAGATGAAATATCCCCGTGCGACCTTCGCCGAGACCGTGGACTTCATCGTCAAGCTTTGCGACGAAGCCGCCCCGGCCCTTCCCTGGTACACCAGCCAGGCCGACGACGGCCGCATGACCCGCGCCGCCGCGCTCGGCCTGAAACTCCGCGTCCTGCTTTTCGCAGCCAGTCCGACCTTCAACTCCAACACCCTCTGGCGTTCCGACGCCAACGAATACGTCTGCTACACCAACTACGACGCGGCCCGCTGGCAGCGTGCCAAGGCGGCGGCCGATGAATTCATGACCCAGCTCGTGAACAACGGTTACTACCAGCTGGTCCAGGCGGAACCGGACGCCACCGGCGCCATCTCGCCCCGCCAGTATCGCCTCGCCTACCGCAAGGGCTATTTCAACCGCGGGACGACCGAGACCATCATATCGATCCGCAAGAGCAATTCCACCGGCTACCACGACGACATGATCAAGAATGCCGGCGACTACGGAAACGGATGTACGCTCGACTATGTCAACAAATTCGGATGGGCGGACGGTTCCGATTTCCCGGCCGACTTCGACTGGGAGAACCCGTCCCGGAATCCGTTCTTTGATCCGGATCCGACCGGCGTGATCAAGATTCCCGGCATCGAGACCCGCGATCCGCGCCTGTACGAGAACGTCGCCGTACCCGGTGACATCTGGCGCGACGGTACCGTCGGCCGCGCCTACGACAACCACCGCTACCACCAGGCCAACTGCCCGGGCTTCCTGCAGATGAAATACATCCTGCAGCAGAGCAGCGACCGCAGCACCCCGCCCCACTGGTGCATGATGCGCCTCCCGGAGATCCTGCTCAGCGCGGCCGAAGCCTACAACGAAGCCGACGGCGGCCCTTCCCAGAAGGCCTACGACTGGGTCAATGCGGTCCGCGCCCGCGTGGGCTTGAGCCCGCTCCCGGAAGGCCTTTCCAAGGAGGAATTCCGCAAGGCGGTCCAGCGTGAACGCGACTGCGAATTCGGCTTCGAAGAAGTCCGTTGGTTCGACATGGTCCGCTGGGGCATGACCGAAGCTTTCACGACCCCGCTTTCCGCCCTCTCCTCCATCGGAGACAAGGACAGCGAAGCCACCTCTTTCAAATTCAAAGTCAAAGCCGCATTCCCGTCCCGCAGCTGGTGGACCAATTGGGATACCAAGTGGTATCTCAGCCCGATCCCGACCGTGGAGATCAACAAGGACTACGGCATGACGCAGAATCCGGGTTGGTAACCGATAACGCATAAAACTACCCGAAGATGAAAAGATTATCTCTATACTTCATCGTCCCGCTGCTGCTTCTGGGCAGCGCAGCTTCCGCGCAGGATTATTCCCTGACGCAGATGGACTCCATCGTCATCGGCAACCCGTTCCGGCTGCAGGCCAATGCCAATGCCGGCGCCGGGCAGTCCCTCTTCGACCGGAGCCCGGAAGTGGACATCGCCAAGGCGCTTTACGGCCAGTTCTCCGGCCTGCTGGTCAAGCAGGGCACCGGACGGAGCGAGGAGAACCAGTCCAAGCTCCGGCTCCACGGCCACAGCCCGCTGGTGCTGGTCGACGGTTTCCCGCGGGAACTGTCCGATATCACCGGCCTTGAGATCGAATCCATCCAAGTCCTCAAGGATGCCGCCTCCGCGGCCCTGTTCGGGGTCCGCGGCGCCAACGGCGTCGTGATGATCACGACCAAACGCGGCAAGGATTCTCCCCTCAAGGTGACGGCCAAATATCAATACGGCTATGCCACGATGTTCCGCGCCCCCGAGTTCTCGGACGCCTATACCTACGGCTACAAGGTCAACGAAGCCCGTCTGCTCGACGGCCTGGAGCCCAAGTATACCAACAACGAACTGTACGCCCTCTACACGGGCGCCTACCCTTATTCCTACCCGAACGTGGACTGGTGGAACGAGATCTACCGCAACCACGGTGACAACCACCGGGCGCAGTTCACCTTCACGGGCGGCAACCGCAACTTCCGCTATTTCGCGGCCATCGACTACATGAAGGACGACGCCCTCTATGTCAAGCCGAAAGCGGACGATCGCTACAACGCCAATGTCTATGACAACCGGCTCGGCATCCGCGCCAACGTCGACGTGAACATCACCGCGACGACCGCGATGAAGGTCGGCGTGATGGCCCGCCTGTCCGAGTTCAACACCCCGAACTGGTCCAGCCGGATCGAGAGTATCCTGTACCGGACCCCGTCCGCAGCCTTCCCGATCAAGCAAGCCGACGGCATCTACGGCGGCTCCTCGATCTACGGATCCAACAACCCGGTCGCCATGCACCAGGAGAGCGGCAGCCACCAGTACACCCAGACCAAGGTGTTGGCGGACATGGTCCTCCGCCAGGATCTGGGCAGCGTGCTCCCGGGTCTGTCCGCCGACGCCAGCGTCGCGTTCGACTATATCGGCAAGATGACCGAGGTCGCCGAGAAGCAGTATCAGTATTCCGAACTGATCAGTTCCCTGCTGATGAACGGCAACGACGCCCGGCTCACCACCGAGCAGAAGTATTATGGCACTAACTCCAAAACGGTGGAATTCGACCACTGGTTCAACAGCCTGCAGATGAAATTCGACATCATGGGACGGCTGCAGTGGGTCCGCGACTTTGACAAGCACCATGTCAACGTCTTCGCCGCCTACCGCCAGCGTTCCTACATCGAAAACGAGCGCAACGCCTCGTCCAAGACGCAGGAGATCCTGGGCTCCGCCAGCTGGAGCTACGATAACCGTTTCTTTGCGGACCTGGTCCTGAACTACTCCGGAACCGCGTATCTTCCGAAGGGAGACCGATTCAATTTCTATCCGGCCCTTAGCCTGGCGGCCATCGTCCTGCAGGAACCCTACGTCAAGGTCTATGGATCCGCCGGCCTGTCCGGTGCGGATTTCGACATGGAGCATGAACTGTTCCGTCAGGGCTACGGTAGCAGCAACGGCCACAGCTTCTACTTCTCCGACGGCACCTCCGCCTCCGGACGCGCAGAAGGGAATCTGGCCGCCCTGACCCTTGCCCCGGAACTCTCCCGCAAGGCCAGCTTGGGCGTAGATTCGAAATTCTTCAATAACCGCCTGTCATTCAATCTCGAAGGCTTCCTCGAAGACCGCCGCAACATCCTGATTTCGCCATCCAACATCTCCGGCGTCATCGGTATCGGTGTCAATGAGCAGAGCCTCGGCCAGGAGAAATACCGCGGCGCAGACGTCAGCATCGCCTGGGATGACCAGGCCGGTGACTTCGAATATGGCGTCTACGGCAACGGCGGATGGCTGTTCAGCGAAATCGTGGACGACGGCCAGGCCTTCCAAGCCTATGACTACCTCTACCACAAGGGCAACCCGGTGGGCCAGCGCTACGGCCTCGAGGTGATCGGCATCTTCCAGAACCAGCTCGAGATCAACAATTCCCCGCAGCAGACCTTCGGCGAGGTCCGGCCCGGTGACCTGAAATACCGCGACCAGAACGGCGATGGCGTCATCGACAGCCAGGACCGCGTCAAGATGTTCGGATCCTCCATCCCGCTCTTCTCCTTCGGTTTCGGCCTGCACGCCGGCTGGAAGGGATTCAAGGTCTTCGCCGACTTCCAGGGCACCACGGGCGTCACCGTCAACCTGCAGGACAGTCCGCTGTACCAGCCCCTGATCGGGAACGGTACGATTTCCGACACCTTCCTTAGACGCGAAATAACCTGGACCCCTGAAACGGCCGCCACCGCCACCATGCCGCGTCTGACCACCACCGACGGCGCCAACAACTACGTGAGCAACTCCCTGTGGTACCGCGACGGCTCGTTCATCAAGCTGCGCAACGTCGGGATTTCCTATACGTTCGGCAAGCAGATGCTGAAACTCTGCGACGCCACGCTTTCCCTGAACGCCACCAACCTGTTCTGCCTCGACAACCTGAAGTTCGCCGATCCGGAACAGCTGGGCGCCTATTATCCGACCACCCGGGTCTTCTGGGCCGGTCTCAAGTTCAACTTCTAAACCGGGAAATGATATGAAAAAGATTCTTTATCTACTTTCAGCCGTCCTCCTGCTCGCAGGATGCAACTTCCTGGATTTCGACGAGACCTCCGGCAACTATACCCGGGAGGACATGTATGCTACTTATAGCAACATCCGCAGCATGCTGACCAATGTCTACGGCTACATGCCGAACAAAGACATCTACGACGTCGGCAGCGCCCTGCGCGACTGCGGCTCCGACGACGCCGAATACGCCGATCCGGATGCCAGCGTGCAGCGGTTCAACAACGGCAACTGGTCCGCCCTCTCGACGGTCGACGACAAATGGAGCCTCTACAACGGCATCCGCGCCGCCAACGAGTTCCTCGCGTCCTACGAGACCATCGACCTGAGCAAATACCGCTATGACGGCAACTACGACAACTGGCAGGAACACTTGAAATACTATCCGTTCCAGGCCCGCGCCCTGCGCGCCTACTACCTGTTCGACCTGGCGCGCCGATACGGGGATATCCCCGTCCCGACCACCGTACTCTCCATCGAAGAGGCGAACAGCATCGAAAAGACCCCGTTCGACCAGGTCATCGACTTCATCGTGACCGAGTGCGACGACTGTATCGAAGGCCTGCCCACGACGTACGCCAACATGTACAACAACGAGTACGGCCGCGTGACCAAAGGCTTCGCCATGGCCCTGAAAGCCAAGGCCCTGCTCTACGCCGCCAGCCCGCTTCACAACCCTTCCGGCGACAAGGCCAAATGGCTCAAGGCAGCCCAGGCGGCCCAGGCCATCATCGATTCCGGCCTGTACCGGCTGGATCCGGGAGATGTCTGCAACAACATCGAATCTACCGAAGTGATCTTCCTGATCATGCGTTCCGAAAGCCAGAACCTCGAGCGGTACAACTTCCCGCTCCGTTTCACCGAAGGCGCCCGGACTTCCATGGCCGGTTCCTTCCCGACCCAGAATCTGGTAGACGCTTTCCAGACCGCCGGCGGCTATGACATCACCCTGGGCGCAAGCGGCTGGACCACCGATGATCCGGACTTCGACCTGTCGACCCCGTACGAGGGCCGAGACCCGCGCTTCGCCCGCACCGTCCTGGCCAACGGCATGGCCTTCAAGGGTGCGAGCATCGAGACCTGGGAAGGCGGCGCGGATTACTCCGCCACCCGCAGCGACCTGGGCTCCCCGACCGGCTACTACCTGCGCAAATACATTCAGGAATCCACCAGTTTCACCCCGGAGAACCAGGTGCAGAACAAGCACCACTGGATCGTCTTCCGTTACGCGGAATTCCTGCTGGCCTACGCAGAGGCGGCCAATGAGTATTTCGGCAATCCGGCCCAGACCGACGGGACCCTGCACATGAGCGCGGCCGACGCCCTCAACCAGGTCCGCGCCAACGCCGGGATGCCCGATGTCTCCGCAACCTCGGCCGATGCCTTCCGGCAGGCCGTCCAGCGCGAGTGGCGCGTGGAATTCGCCTTTGAAGACCACCGCTTCTGGGATGTCCGCCGCTGGAAACTGGGCTCCACCCAGTCCCAGATCGACGGCGTCCACATCACCAAGGCCGGCAGCAAGCTGGAATACAGCCGCATGACGGTAGAACGCCGGACCTGGTCGGACAAGATGTACCTCTATCCGATCCCGCAGTCCGAGCTGTTCGCCAACACCAATCTCAATCCCCAGAATACCGGATGGTAGCAGTCAAACCGAATAAAACAAACAGCTATATGAAAACCATATTCAAATCCGCAGCTTGCCTGTCCTTCCTGCTGGCCCTTGCCGCTTGCCAGCAGTTCCAGATCGACACGCAGATGACCCCTGAAAAGGAGGCCGCCTCCATCCGGCTGGAATGCGACGCGCTGGAATCGTACACGATTTCAGCGACCAACCCGCAGGCCGTTTCCTTCAAGGTGGCCTCCACCACGCCGTGGACCATCTCCCGCTCCGACAATGCTGACTGGCTCGCCGTCAGCCCGGCTTCCAGTTCGGTCTCCAGCCTTAGCGCCGACATCAGCGTCACCGCTGTCGAGAACACGACCCTCGAAGACCGCAGCGTCACGCTGACCCTCACCGGCGAGAACACCGAGGCCGCCTATACGATCGTCATCACCCAGAACCGGGCGGGCAAACTCTATGTCCAGCCCGTGGACGACCAGTTCGCGGCGGCCGGCGGCACCCTCCCCTTCACCATCGAGACCAACATCGCCTGGGAGGCCCGCTCCAGCGAGCAGTGGCTGACCCTCAGCCAGACCTCCGGCACTGGCGACGGTTCCGTGATGACCCTCGAGGCCACCGCGACCGAGAATACCTCCCTCGCGCGCAAGGCCACGGTCACCGTGACCGCCGGCGAGGACACCGAGACCTTCGAAGTCACCCAGAAAGGCATGTCCCTGGACATCCTGCCCGTCGAGGATCCGACCATCGACCGCAAGGGCGGCGAGCTCCTGATCGGGGTGGACGCCACCATCGACTGGAAGGTTGAATCCTGCAACGACTGGTTCACCGCCGAGAAGACCGCGGACGGCATGATCAAGGTCACCGCCCCGTGGAACAACGCATTCGCCCCGAAGACTACGACCATCACCCTGCTTCCGGTCTCCTCCGCCTACGGCGACATCAAGTCCGAGGTCGAAATCAGCCAGGCCGTCAACTTCAAGTTCGAAGGCAACTACGAGGTACTCGAGGACGGCTCCATCAAGATCAGCAGCGGTGCCAAGTCGAAGGTGACCACGCTGGACAACTACCGCTATGCGACCATGACGCTTAAGTTCGGAGAGGTCCATTTCGGTGAGAAAGCCGAACTCTGGGCGGTTACGGCCGCCAGCGGCTGCAACATCTACAACCAGCTCTCGCTCGGCGGCAACATGCGCGTCCGCCAGGACGGCAACCTGCCCAACTCCGGCAAGTCCACCTACAAGAACGAATACCACTCCGGCATTACGCAGGATGTCCTGAACGCCATGACCGAATACCGCTTCGAAGTCCTTCCGGAGATCACCCCCGAAGAGGGCTACGAAAATGTCTGGTGGCATGTGGTCAACTTCTGGATCAACGGCGAGATCAACACCACCCTGAACTTCCGTTCCGTCTACGAGGACGATCCGACCGCCGAGGGCGCCTACTGGTTCGGTTTCTACAATACCACCAGCGACGACACCTGGTACATCGTCAAGTCCTGTGACATGATTGCGCACGAAGAATAAACTTCCCCACAGCCATGAAAAAATTGATTTACATACTCTTGGCAGCCGCAGCCCTGCTCCCGGGGCTGCAGGGCTGCAAGGAGAAGGAAGAGAAGCCGGGGACCATGGTCGACCTGCGCTACCGGGTCGAGGACAGCTATGAGCTGGACGCCGTCAATGCCCGGGCGTTCTCGATCACGGTTACGTCCACCGATCCCTGGACGGTCACCAGCCGCCATCCCGACTGGTGCATCATCGAGACCGAGGAAGGTGAAGGTTCCGATCCGGACATGGTCCGCGTCGGCAAGGGAGAGAAGACCACCCTCCGCGTCCAGTATTATGACAATACCGAGCTCGACGACCGGATCGACTACATCGACATCCGCACCGAAACCTGGCATGGCAAGACCGTGACCATCAAGCAGAAGGGCATCGCCTACCTGACCGTCGCGGAAGAAGCCGTTGAAATCGAAAAGGATGGTGGCGAGGTCGAGATCCATATCGAGGCCAACCAGGACTGGAGCGCTGCCGTCACCGAGGGCGACAGCTGGCTCAGCATCGAGGAAGGCGCCACCGGCACGCTCGACGGAGTCATCACCCTGTTCGCCAAGGAGAATCCGGGCGAAATGCGGTATGCCGCCATGGAGGTCTATGACCGCCACAACGTGCTGATGGCCACGGTCAACTTCACCCAGGACGGTGTTCTGCTGGATCCGGAGACCCTCGAGATCCGCGCCGGCTATGACCAGCCGTCCGCCGAGCTGAGAGTCAGTTCCAACGCAGAATGGAAGGCCGTCAAGGACAATGAGAACGACACCTGGTACACCATCGAGAACCCGGACCACGACGGCGACGGCGTCATCCGCATCACCCTGAAGGAGAACACCGGCGACCAGCTCCGCAGCGCGGGCATCATTCTCAAGACCGTCTCCGACGATCCGGAGGCCTTCACCGCCGAACGGATCATCACCCTCAAGCAGGCCTACAAGATCAACCCGGTCCGCGTCATGATGGACAACGACGAAATGAGCAAGTGGAAGTCCGACAAGACCAACACTCCGGTCTACACCGCCGGCGTGGGCATGCTCTTCCCGGGCTACGCCCGACTCAACAACGGCAGCATGGCCTTCGGTTCCTATACCTTCCGCTGGAGCAACCTCTCCGCCGACGCCCTGATCCGTCTGTGGTTCTGCTACAGCGACGGCGAGGAAATCAAGTACAACCTCAACGCCGCCTCCGGCAAGACCGCCGTCTCCGTGAACAAGGGCTCCGGTGCTGATCCGGGCATGGTCAATACCACGTTCGACCCGTCCGTACCGCATGAGATGACCTACAAGTTCGATCCGAGCGGCAGCCAGTACTGCCACGTCACCCTCCTGCTGGACGGTGTGGAATTCACCAGCTTCGACTCCAGCCCTGCAGTCATGCCGTACGTCCTCTGGGGCAAGTCCGTGAACATGTACCTCGGCGTCGAGACCGGCAGCGCGGTCCTCGAATGGTACGAATACACACCCCCGATGAACTGGGATGAATAACTCTTAAACGACGAAAAGATGAAACGCATCCATATCTTTGCACTCCTTTTCTGTACGGCCGCCCTGGTCGTCTCCTGCCACAACGGCGGGGACGACCCGGACCCGGTCGGGCCGCAGGAGGAGGAAACCGTCTCCAAGACGCTCAGTTTCGTACTTCCTTCCGATGCTCCCGGCAAGACGGCCTGGACCGCCGGAGACAAGATCGTGGTCCATGGCGAATACGCCGCCGACCAGGTGACCGTCACCCTTTCCGCCGGGGACATTTCCTCTGACGGCAAAACGGCCACCCTGCTGGTCGAAGGCCTCAAGCCCTATGTCCGCGAGGACTATGGCAGCAGCCTGTACGCCTCATGGCCGGCCGAGGCGGTCGACAACCTGCGCCACTGTTTCTTCTACAGTAAGTTCAACGGGACCAACCGTCCCCTGCTGGCCGCCTGTAACGATGGCGACAGCTTCCGTTTCCAGCCGGTCGGCAGCATCCTTTCCTTCATCGCGGAAGGGGTGGATGAATACGAACTCAGCGGCAACAAGAAGGAGGCCGTCGGTTACGAATTCCTCCAGGTCAAGGTCACCGACAAGGAGCAGAACTACGCCCAGTACAAGGGCAATCCCCTGCTGACCGTTTCCGGTCCCGTTGACGGGACGACCTTTGTCTACCTGCCGGAGGGAACGGAATTCCCGCACGGAATCACCCTAAAGTTCAAGAAAGCCGGGAAGGCTGTCAAGATCCTGAAAATCACCGATGCGCAGGAACTGGTCCGCGGCCAGGTCACCGACCTGGGCGACATCACGGACGAACTGGACGACTATGACGACCCGTTCTCCGACGACATCCTGGACATCGACAAGGACGGCAACGCCAACTGCTACATCGTGACCGCACCGGGCGTCTACAAGTTCAAGGCCGTCAAGGGCAACAACACGGCCTCCTATGTGGAAGACGTCGACAGCGCCGTCATCCTCTGGGAGACCTGGAACAATGCCGAGGAGGTCACGGAGCACTCCGTCGTCACTTCCGTATCCTACGCTGAAGACTATATGATCTTCCATACGCCCGATGTCCTTGTCCCCGGCAACGCCGTACTGGCCGCCCTCGACGAGGCAGGCAATGCTCTCTGGAGCTGGCATATCTGGGTCCCGAAGACCGCCATCACCACGGATTCCTATGGTGACATCTTCGGTTCTCCCGCCATGGACCGCGACCTGGGCGCCCTGATCCCGGTCACCGCCGGCGAGGCCGCCGTCGATGCAACTTCCTACGGTCTCTCCTACCAGTGGGGCCGCAAGGACCCGTTCCCGGGTCCGCAGGCGCTCAAGAGCAGCAAACCCGCCACCGTGGCCGGCAAGGCCTCCGAAGTCGCTCCGGGCAAGATCACCCTGGAAGAGTCCATCGCCAACCCGACCCTGCTGGGACACGAGAACAACCTGAACTGGCTGGTCAAGGCGGACAACACCCTCTGGTCCAACGACGAGAAGACGATGTACGACCCGTGCCCGGCCGGCTACCGCGTGCCCAAGCGGGACGGTACGAAACCCTTCTGGAGCAGCGACCTGACCAAGGCGGACGGCTGGAATGCCGATAAGACCTACGGCTGGTTTACCATCGGGGCTCCGGCGGCCGTCTTCCCGCTGGCCGGTTATCGCGACGATTACGGCGTCGGAAGCTTCACCCACGTCTATGACCGCGTCCTCTACTGGACGGCATACGCCTCCTCCGACGGCGTCGGCTACGGTGCCGACATCCGTCCCGGCAGTTCCGCCCGACTGAAAGAATGCCCGAAAGCGCGTGTCGGCTACGTCCGTTGCGTGAAAGAATAGGCTACTGTGTTATTTGTTGAACACCGGGAGGGCGGCATCCCTGCCACCTTCCCGGTTATTTTTTCAAGACCATGAGAACAAATTGGCTTTCGGCACTCTGTCTGATGCTGGGATTGTTCCTTACCGGCTGCAACGGCACCGTGGAAGGCATTACGGTCGATCCTCCGAAAAAAGAGGATGACGGCGGCTCGTCCGGCGGCGGCAACGGCTCGGGATCCGGCGGGTCCGGCGGCGGCAACGAAGACCCTTCCCAGAAAGAGAAGGAGCGCCTCGCCCGTCTGGGCCTGACGCCCGTCGTCTGTGTCTACCTGACGGAGTATACCCCGTCTTCCGAATTCCCGGACGAGAAGGAAATCCGGTATTACACCCATGTCAACTACGGACACGGCCGCTTCGTCGACAAGAAGAACGGCACCGGGCTGGAAATCGCCAAACCGGAATACCTGAGGAAACTGGCCGGGTACAAAAAGGACTATCCGGAACTCAAGATCCTGCTGATGGTCGGCGGCTGGGGCAAGAATGCCGACGGTTTCTCCATGATGGCCCGGGACCCGGCCAAGCGCAAAGCCTTCTGCGACAACGTCCTGAAGGCCTGTGTGGATTACGGCATCGACGGGGTTGACCTGGACTGGGAATACCCCACCTACGGGGCCAAGAGCGACGGCGGCGCCTATGTCAACGGCTACCATGTCGATGACACCAAGAACTTCACCTTGCTGGTCAAAGAGCTCCGCGAGACCCTCGGCAAGGACCGGCTGATTTCCTATGCCGCCTCCGACAGCGGCAAGTACATGGACCACAAGGCCGCCCTGGAATACGTCGACTACCTCAACATCATGACCTACTCCATGGGCGATCCGCCCTCCAAGCACAACTCCCCGCTGTACAAGTCGTTCCAGAACAGCCGCGGCGGCGCGGAGAGCATCGACATCTATATCGGCAAGGGCGTTCCCGTCGACCGGATGAACTACGGCATGGCTTACTATGGCCACGGCGACGGCGAAATCTACCCGTCCTCCGTCCAGTTCCACCGGATCAAGAACATCCTGGAG
>Ga0256405_10009475_pt1 | contig 13317 bp, 17 predicted proteins | sample RumenRJG_02DNA_FD_189096 | JGI IMG/M metagenome (GOLD analysis project Ga0256405, IMG submission 189096) | Bovine rumen microbial communities from Lethbridge, Alberta, Canada - RJG_02 | ecosystem: Host-associated > Mammals > Digestive system > Stomach > Rumen | place: Canada: Alberta...
AGGACTTCCTGTATTTGGTAGTTCTTACGATATGGTATTACAATGAATATACATACCCTCGACCATGCACAACAGAATGTCTAGAAATGCCGCCTAACTCATGACTAAAGTCACGAGCGTGCGGCGGCAAAATCGTCAAAACAGCGGAATTACGCAGGCGCTATTCACAAGGAAATGAGAATTTACAATTTTTTTACATAATATCCCGCCTGGCACTTGACAACAGCCGCTCTATATGTTATAATGTTTGTACCTCTTTATGAGGTCTATTTTTTTGCGCCGTAAAAAAACGGAGGCAGAAAATCATAAGTTACCTCAGAATGCCGTAAGGTGCGGCATTTGCGCTTAAATGCGCATGAGGGAGGCAAAGACGTACCCCGACTGTTCTTTGAGGGGTATAAATTTCGTCAGGAGGTGCCGAAATGAGAGTTAAGATCACACTCGCGTGCACAGAGTGCAAGCAGAGAAACTACAACACCAAAAAGAACAAGAAGAATGACCCTGACAGACTTGAGATGAATAAGTACTGCAAGTTCTGCAAGAAGCACACTCTTCACAAAGAGACTAAGTGATTCTGAAAGGAGTTAGCTATGGCTAAGGACGCTAAGGACACTAAGTCTAAAAAGAAGGACGCGAAAGAGGAAAAGAGCAAGGGCGGACTCAGAAAGTATTTCAAAGAGCTTCGCGCTGAGCTGAAAAAGGTCGTATGGCCCACAAGACAGCAGGTAGTAAACAATACCGGCGTTGTACTTGTAGTAATGTCAGTAGTAGGTCTGTTCCTTTTCGCAGTCGATACCGGACTGAGCTATGCTATAAGCAAGCTGATCGGTCTGGGTGCAGGCTAAATGCCTGTGACGGTATGAACGACATCAATATGGAGGTTTAAACATGGCAGAAGAAGCAAAGTGGTATGTAGTACACACCTATTCCGGCTATGAGAATAAGGTAGCCCAGAATATTGAAAAGGTCGTTGAAAACCGTAAGCTCCACGATCTTATCCCCGAAGTGAGGATCCCTATGGAGACCGTCACCGAGATAAAGGGCGAAAAGACCGTCGAAGCAGAAAAGAAGCTGTTCCCCAGCTATGTGCTGGTGAAGATGGTCCTTACAGATGACAGCTGGTATATAGTAAGGAATACCAGAGGCGTTACAGGATTTGTAGGTCCCGGAAGCAAGCCCGTGCCCCTTTCCGACAGGGAAGTAGAAGCACTCGGCGTTGATACGGGCACGCAGACAGTCAGAACGGATATCGCAGTTGGTGACGATGTTACCATGGTCGGCGGTTCCTTCGACGGCATGAGCGGTACAGTATCCGCTCTTGACCTTGAAAATGCTGCGGCAGATGTAACAGTGTCTATGTTCGGCAGAGAAACATCCGTAACACTGCCCCTCACTCAGCTGAGGAAAGAGGACTGATACGAACAGTTCGGGGTGAGATGCCCCAAATGTAAGCATGAGGAAGTTAAGCTTCCGGAAACGTGGGAGAGCCGAAAGGCTCGCCTTACCACTTAATTATGGAGGTGCAATATAATGGCACAGAAGGTAGTAGGCTATATCAAGCTTCAGATCCCCGCAGGAAAGGCAACTCCTGCTCCCCCTGTTGGTCCTGCACTGGGTCAGCACGGCGTTAACATTATGGCATTCACAAAGGATTTCAACGAGAGAACCAAGAACGATATCGGTCTGATCATCCCTGTTGTAATCACTGTATATGCTGACAGATCATTCACATTCATCACCAAGACTCCTCCTGCAGCAGTTCTGATCAAGAAGGCTTGCAAGATCGAGTCCGGTTCCGGCGTTCCTAACAAGACTAAGGTTGCAACTATCACCAAGGATCAGGTTAGACAGATCGCTGAGCAGAAGATGCCCGACCTCAACGCAGCTAACATCGACACTGCTATGAGCATGATCGCAGGTACCTGCAGATCTATGGGCGTTGTAGTTGAGGACTGAGGGGAGGAATAAAGAATGAAGCACGGAAAGAAGTATGTTGACGCTGCTAAGGTAGTTGACAGAGCTAAGCAGTACGATGCAGTTGAGGCTCTTGAGCTGGCTGCTAACAATGCAAAGGCTAAGTTCGATGAGACCATCGAGCTCCACATCCGTCTGGGTGTTGACTCCAGACACGCTGATCAGCAGGTTAGAGGCGCTGTTGTTCTCCCTAACGGTACGGGTAAGAAGGTTAGAGTTCTGGTATTCTGCAAGGAAGACAAGATCGAGGCTGCTAAGGCAGCTGGCGCTGAGTATGCAGGCGGCATGGAGTTCGTTGATAAGATCACCAAGGAAAACTGGATGGATTTCGACGTAGTTATCGCTTCTCCCGATATGATGGGCGTTGTTGGTAGACTCGGTAAGGTTCTCGGTCCCCGTGGTCTGATGCCTAACCCCAAGGCTGGTACTGTTACTCCCGATGTTGCAAAGGCTGTAACTGATGCAAAGGCTGGTAAGATCGAGTACAGACTCGACAAGACCAACATCATCCACTGCCCCATCGGCAAGGCTTCCTTCGGCGTAGAGAAGCTGGAGCAGAACTTCAATACTCTCGTTGATGCAGTAGTTAAGGCTAAGCCTGCAGCTGCAAAGGGTCAGTATCTGAAGAGCATCACTGTTGCTTCCACTATGGGCGTTGGTATCAGAGTAAATACCGCTAAGTACGGCAACTAATATTGTTCGTTATGCGTGTATCCGTCACAAGCGGGTACACGCTTTTTTTTTGAAAAAAATTTTTTTCAAAAAAAGTGAGTGGTTTTTGTTTTACCGCCGTATATGTATATGAAAGATCTTTCAGAACGAAGAAAAGGAGGATACCTAATGAAAAATTTAACAGAACTTCTGAAGGACATCCCCCTTGAAGAAATGACGGGAGGTCTTGATATGAGTACCATAGCAGAAAATAAGACAGAAACAAATGTGAAGAACAGTAAAGCGAAAATAAAAAATAAAGTGTCGGCAGCCGCTGCGATAGCAGCTTGTGCTGTCGTGGCTGTGGCAGGTGCCATCCATTACAGAGGAAATGATATCCAGAAACACGGTGCATCAAATGACAGTGCTGTCACCACCGATGCGCAGGATTCAGCTAATGAGGAGCCTGTTCACGAAGACAGTCCTGAAAAAGAATTGAACTACGAGTTAGCCAAGCTTTTCTTTGATGACATGGAAATGGATATGACCCAGATGGGCGACAATCTGCGCATCATGAGCACCAAGGTCGGTGATGTTACCGAGGGCTTTGAAAATTATGATTTCTGGATTCCCGGCGTATTGGTAGAGGGAACCAAATATAACATACTCGTTGCCCTGCAGACCAAGGACGGCAGTAATCTGCCGAAAGATCTGGAGTATATAGATTTTAAAGGTGATTACAATATTGACGGCTACCATGTGTCGGGTGGCTCTGAAGGCACGTCTATGCATATCTTTGGCGATAAAGCAGTAGGTATGTTTACTATTGATCTTAATGCCACTGTTTGTGCTTATGGCGAAGGATTCGATCCCTATGAAGATTATCCCGAAGCATCAGAAGTTCTTAATGCTGATAGCAAAGTACATTATGAAATAAGATATTTATTTATGGATGATTACGATGAGCCGCTTGAAGGTTTTTTCACAGCTGAATTAAAGCTGGGTGATGTATTCGGTTCTCAGCCCGTTAACGAAGAAAAACAGTCAAATGAAGCCAATGCTAAACTTTTCTATGATATCCACGGCTATGATTACGAACTTGCCAAAAATAATGTTTTTCCAATGGAAAGTAAAGTCGGTGAGATAAAAGAAGGCTTTGAAGGTCTTGATATCAGCCTGTGTGATGTACGTATGTGCAGTTCTACGAACAGTTCCGTGTTTGATATTGTTATCAAAAACAAGGACGGCAGTGATTTTGCAGAAGGTATATCCGATCCCAATAATATTTTGAACGGTTCGTCACTTGAGATGTTTGTAGGAGATGAATCTGTCAAACTTGACACGTCGCATATTGTAAGTGTAAGCAAGGATACAGCTATATATACGATATACGTAGATTGGACAAGCCTTGATGAAGATGCCGTTGATGAAGATTCCAACATTATCATAAGGCTCAGTGATTTGTCCTCGACCAAAGATGATAATACCGAGATAAAATATGATGGTCTGTTTGAAGCAATCCTTAATCCTGAAACCTTTGAAGAACTGGATATAGGATTCCCCGAACTTGGATGTATGCCTGATGAGCCGATAAGCGGCTTATGGGATATCAACGAGAATTTAGGTGCTAAGGAGCCACAATATTTGAAATACAATGTCGGAGAGGTATATTTTTCAAATTGTGAGATAATGGTAGAATTGTTTGGCGGCGAGGATCTTGATAAATTCCTTGACGAGCTGCATACAGCTTGGTCGCTGCAGGCAACTATGATAGATCGCAGGAAGAGGAATGTTGATACTAGCGAGGAGCTTATGTCCGACCGTGATCTTGACTTTATAAAACTTGAATATGAAGACGGTACCATAGAGATACCAAATTACAGAAATGTTGATTTCATGAGAACTGAAGGATCAGATAAAAACGGCAAAACTATAGAAGGCTATATTATGGATTTCGATTGCCTTGACGGTCCCTTCGACGCGCGTAAGGTCAAGGCTATCCATATAGGTTCGGCTGTTATCCCTGTAAAATAATTGACCTAAAATACTAAAAGAAAGGCGGTGACCCCATGACCGATGAAGAGATACTGGCTCTGATGCAGCAGAATGATACATCAGCACTTGATGCGCTGATGGAAAGATATAAAACACTGGTGAGCTTCATAATCTCCCAGTCGGTCAGGGGCAGCGCCGATGTTGAGGAAGCAGTGCAGGATACCTTTTTCAAGGTGTGGCGCAACAGACAGGATATCGATACTGAACGCAGAAGCCTGAAAGGCTACATAAGCATGGTGGCAAAAAGCTGTGCCGAGGACAAACGCCGCAGTACAGCACGTCATGCAAATACCGACGATATCTCCGAAAAGGAGAATGATCTCGGCATAGATATCGACTACGAGGATGAAGCCGCCAAAAAGGAGAATATGCGCATCATCGCCGAAACCATACGCGAGATGCCATCTCCCGACCGTGAGATCTTTATAGACAGATACTACTTTCGTCTTGCAGTAAAAGATATCGCAGATATGCACGGCTTAAAACCCAAAAAAGTTGAAAATATCCTGGCCCGCCGCAAGAAAAAACTGGGCAAGGAACTCCTGAAAAAAGGAATAATTCTCTCTTAAAAATAGTAAAAGACACTTTCGCCCCAAACGAAAGTGTCTTTTCATATTTATGATATTTAGCAAGTATCGTTAGCAGGAAACCTGTCTTCCGCCCCTGTCAACAATTATGAATTAAGAAATCACTTGTGGTATTTTGACCCCTTGGCTATCTGGAACCCCCTGTAGACCTGTTCCAGCAGAAGTATCCTTGCCAGCTGATGGGGAAATGTCATCTTCGACATTGAAAGCTTCATGTCCGCCCTCTGCTTTACCGACGGTGCAATTCCGAAGGACGAACCTATGATGAAATTCAGCGTGGAATAGCCCCGTGTGCCGCAGTCTGTCATAGCCGCGGACAGTTCTTCGCTGGTCAGCTGTTTGCCCTCGATGCACATGGCAATGTTGTAGGCACCATTGGCGCTCAGGTACTTCTCCATCGAAGCCGCTTCGTTTTCAAGGGCAGTCTGTATCTCCTTTGCCGATGGTTCATCGGATAAACGATACTCGTTGAGTTCAACTATCTCTATCTTGCAGAAAGCACCCAGACGCTTCACGTATTCTGCCGCCGCATCACGCCAGTACTTTTCTTTCAGCTTTCCCACAGTTATAAGATTAACTCTCAGCATTAAAAGATCACCGCCCTTCCCGTGCCCTCGGGCTTTGCCGCAGTCAGGAGATAGTCTTCTCCCCGTACATAGCCGCAAAGCGCCTTGACAGCGCTGTTTTCCGCCAACTCAGGTGTGTTGTTGTGCTGACTTATGTGCCCAAGCACAAAGCTGTAAACTCCCGCTTTTACCAGCTTTTCAAGCTCTCTGCCGCAGTCGCCGTTTGAAAGATGTCCGCGCTCGGAAGCTATGCGCTGTTTCAGCTCCTCGGGATATGGACCGTATTTCAGCATTTTCGGGTCGTAGTTGGATTCCAGCAAGACAAGCCTGCACTTTTTCAGCTGTTCGTGAATATCATCGGTCACGAAACCAAGGTCGGTGCATACCGCACAGTCAGCCCCGCCGGGGACAGTTATCCGATAACCACAGCTGACTGGGGTATCATGGGGCGTTTCAAAAGCCGTCACCCCGAAACCGCAGATATCCGCTGTTTCACTGCCAAGTTCTTCCAGTCTGCATTCTTCCCAGACCTTGTCTTTCTCCGCCAGTATCTCAAGATTGCCCGCAAGGGAATAAACAGGCACTTTCAGCTTCTTCGTCAGAACTTTCAGCCCTGCGATATGGTCGGTGTGAGTATGCGTAACAAGCACCGCCCGCACTGCCGAGGTACCTATCCCTGCATTTTCAAGAGCCGTGCATATCTTCTTGCAGCTGACACCCGCGTCAACGAGTATCCCCGACTTTTCGTCGCCTATGTAAGTGCAGTTTCCGCTGCTCGATGAGAACAGGGGATACATCCTAGACATCAAACTCCTCCTCCAGATACTTTGCCACGCCGTCTTCGGTGTTCGCCCCGATCACCTTGTCGCTTGTCTTCAAAAGTTCCTCCGCCGCGTTGCTGACGGATATACATTCGTCAGATGCCGAAAACATGGGCAGGTCGTTCAGGTTATCCCCGAAAGCGGTTATCTTTTCAAAACCATACTTTTCACGAAGGTACCTGACCCCCGATTCCTTTGAAGCTGATGCGCTGAATACCTCAAGATACCATTCGTCACCGTAAATATCGTGATAAAACGCTGTTTTCAGCGAGGGTATATTTGACAGCGCTTCCTGCATGGGCTGAAGCTTATCGAAGCTGTCCAGAAAACAGAAGTATATCACATCGCCGTCAAGCTCCGCTGGCTTCTCGGTGTGAATGAACGCCTTGCCGTACTTCCGAACACGCTCCTCGTAAAAATCCACCATAGCCTGATTTGTGAGCTCGCGGTACGCCGTTGACATCACGCTGCCGTTCATCAGGTATATAAAAGGGGAGAGCCCGAGTTTTTCACAAAGCCCGACGATACGCTCCACATCGTCCTGCGGCAGCTTGTTTATCACTTCGTAGTCCTTTGACACGGGGTCGTATATCAGCACCCCGTTCATGAGTATCAGCGGCAGTTTTAGGTCAAGCCCTGCAAGTATCCGTCCCGCCGAACTGTAAGTCCGCGCTGTTGCGACAGTGAAGTTCATTCCTTTGACAATAAGCCTGTTCAGGGCGTTTTTAGTGTACTCTGTGACCTCTGCGTTCCTGTCAAGAAGTGTTCCGTCAAGATCTGAGATAAATAACTGCATGGCTTCTCCTTTCGGCCGAATTGCTTGTGATCAAGATGTTTCTGATACTTTTATTGTGGATGTCTGCCTGTTTAAAATAAATTGATTAAATTTATAAAATATATACAAAATCACTTGCATTTCGCACGATAATATGTTATACTTATAAAAATTTTATTAAGGAGGTATTTCTATGAAATACGTATGTGACATTTGCGGCTATATCTACGACCCAGCTGAGGGCGCACCCGATAACGGAGTGCCTGCAGGTACTAAGTGGGAAGATGTTCCCGATGATTTCGTATGTCCTCTCTGCGGAGTGAGCAAGGACAATTTCAGCCCCGAGGGATAATACCGATAACATCAATAAAGCCCCTCTGCCGCATGGCGGAGGGACTTGTTTTTATCAGCTGGTCATTTCAACGTGCTCATTATCAGGCACGATCACGCGGGTGATATCAGCGCCAAGCTCACGAAGCTTTTTGTCGATGTGCTCGTATCCGCGCTCAATGTAATGGATATTGTCGATCTCTGTCAGACCGTCAGCCGCCAGACCTGCGATTACCAATGCGGCACCTGCTCTGAGGTCGGTAGCCTGTACGGGAGCACCCTTCAATGTGGGAACACCCTGTATTATCGCAACTTTTCCGCCCTCAACGGATACATCGGCACCCATCTTGCGAAGTTCGGCAACATATCTGAATCTGTTGTTGAATATCTCCTCGGTCACCTTGCTGGTACCCTGTGCCATAGTCAGCAGTGTTGAGAACTGAGGCTGCATATCGGTAGGGAAACCGGGGTGAGGCTGAGTTTTTACAGTGGTATTCATGATAGGACCGTCCACCCATACGTGAACGCTCTCGTCGTTCTCTTCAACGCAAACGCCGCACTTGCGAAGTTTAGCGGTGATGGATTCAAGATGCTTGGGGATAACGTTAGCGATAACAACATCGCCCTTTGTAGCAGCCGCAGCCACCATATAAGTACCCGCTTCGATCTGGTCCGGGATAGTAGCGTAGGTCGTGCCGTGCAGATACTCAACGCCCCTGATCTTGATGACATCGGTGCCTGCGCCCCTGATATCAGCGCCCATGGAGTTGAGGAAATTAGCCACATCGACGATATGGGGCTCCTTGGCAGCATTCTCGATGATAGTCTGACCCTTGGCCTTGACAGCCGCAAAGATGGCGTTCATAGTAGCGCCGACGGTAACAAAATCAAAGTAGATCTGGTTTCCGACAAGCTTGTCCGCCTTGACATAGTTAGCTCCTCTTACTACCTCATCGGTAGCGCCCAGAGCTTTGAAAGCCTTTAAATGCTGATCTATCGGTCTGTCGCCCAGATAGCAACCGCCGGGCATGGGAACGAAAGCCTCATGGAATCTTCCCAGTAAAGTGCCCAGAAAATAACTGGACGCTCTCATCGTTTCCGCCAGCTTGTAGGGGACTTTTGTGGTGTTGATGGTGCTTGTGTCGATATAAATGACACCCTCTTTTTCCATCTTCACAACTGCGCCCATGCTTTTGAGGATATCAAGACATTTAGTGATATCGCTTATAGCGGGAACGTTTTCAAGCGTACAGGGTTCATCGCATAAAATAGTAGCGGCAACCAGCGCAACTGCGGCATTTTTAGCACCGCTGATGTACACTGTGCCTTTAAGGGGATTACCGCCCCTGATAAAGAACTTCTCCAAAATAATACACTCCTTGAGAGCCGGTAGATTGTATCTTTCTTGCCGCCCGCCGACTCCTGCAATTTTTTTAACAGCGCAATAACGCGAATGCCGACATATTGCCGACTAAAAAAATCAATACCAAGTCCTTACCGACAGCACGATACGGAGCGGCGTGCGTCCTTAATAAAACAAAACGCCCGTGCTCTACTGTGAGAGGTGATGCCGTTCAGACAAAGCTAAAAAGCGCATTAAGCTTTTTAGACTTTCTTATTGTACCACACAATTCTCAAAAAATCAATAGGTGGTGAACCCTTTTTTTGAAAATTCGAGAAAATTTTTGTAAATTACACAAAATATCCCTATAAATATGAATTTTTCAGCTATCTATCAAGATATAAAAACAATTGTTTTGCTTGAAAATCAGTCCCGATTTATGGACTACTAACTCTTTATATGTGCGTTTTGTGCGTACTTGAGTACAAATATACTCCCTGAATATCAGTACAGAAATATGTACAGCAAATTAACATCCTTTTTTGAACGACTCTTTCAGGCGGCGTTGTACGTGAATTTTACTGTATGAGCGAAATAATAAAAAATTCTATTTTGTAATAATAATTACTAAATTAATTTTTCTCCATTCGGTTTTCGGTAATTATTCACAGAATGATGCATAAGGATTTGACAAGTCGGTTTTCAAACGGATGTTCGTGACTTAACAAAATAGTCTCAAATAATTGTACTTCCTGCACAATCTTACATCCTGCGTTTTATGCAAACATATGTTTTATAATTTAATTCAGACATATTTCTGCAAGAGTTGTACAAAAACGTACAACTTTTCGACCAAAATCACTGATAGTGAGAGGGCACTTCACTTCCCCCTGAAGTTCCTTCCCAATATCTCATCCATTGTACGCACGATGGCAGGCAGCCGCCGACTATTACTACGGGATATGAGGCGGCGTGTTATACTCTATGATGGAAGAGAGACCGAACACACACCCAAAACATCAGAATAACCAATAAATCAAGCCGTTTTTACGCATTATTAAGCGCACTCGCACTTGCATTTATTATAAAAGTATGCTATAATTAATTGTTAATATGAAGAATTGTACCCATTTACGGCGAGGAGGAAGCATTTTGAGGATAATGGGCATCGATCCCGGCTATGGTATAGTCGGCTACGGCGTGGTCGAATACAGCCACGGGCACTTTACTCCCATAAAGGCAGGCACCATAAAGACCCCCTCTGATATGGAGTTTCTCAAACGTTTAAGGGTGATCTATCTGGATATGCAGGGGCTTATCGAACATTACCGCCCCGATGAGATCGCGGTGGAAAAGCTGTTCTTCAACACAAATATCACTACGGGCATAGATGTTGCACAGGCAAGGGGAGTAACCCTGCTTCCTGCAGTTATGCAGAATCTTCCCGTGTATGAGTATACGCCATTGCAGGTCAAAAGCTCCATAGTCGGGTACGGCTATGCCGAGAAAAAACAGGTGCAGGAGATGGTGCGCTCAATGCTCCATTTAGCGCAGATAATCAAGCCCGATGACGCCGCAGATGCTATGGCGATAGCCATAACTCACGGTCTTTCGCTGAATACACGAAAGGTCATGGAAAAGTTTGACAAAGCGGCAAAGTGAGGTGCGCTCATGGAAAAGGATATCGGCATATGCGATGAGTGCGGAAGTAAGTACCTGCTCTCGGCATCAAAAATGAAAGGGCTCTGTCCCGAGTGTTCGCATATCCTGTACGGCTATGAGAACTGTTCCCACGTTTTCAAAGACGGCAGATGCGAAAAATGCCTGTGGGACGGCAGTGAGAGCGCATTTATAAAAAACATCAAGGAGAATGAACGATGATATATTCCGTAAGAGGAAAACTTATACATACCGAAAGCGAACTTGCGGTGGTGGAATGCGGCGGCGTGGGCTATGCCTGCAAAACTACATTCTACACCCTGCAGAAGATAGCAGGGGAGAGCGAGGTAACGCTGTACACCTACCTTGCGGTCAGGGAAAATGACGTTGATCTTTTCGGCTTTTCGTCGCAGGAGGAACTTCGCTGTTTCAAAATGCTGATAACCGTATCGGGAGTAGGTCCGAAAGCGGCGCTTTCGATACTTTCATCGAATACACCCTCGCAGTTTGCGCTTACTGTTGCCACGGGGGATTTCAAGTCACTTACAAAAAGCAAGGGCATAGGCGCCAAGACAGCCCAGAGGATAGTGCTTGAACTGAAAGACAAGATAGCCAAGGAGAATACGATTTCCGTCCGCGGCGGCGAGACTATCGCATCGGCGGTACCCCAGGGCGGTGCCCTTGACGAAGCTATAACAGCGCTTGTAGTGCTGGGCTACTCCGAGGGTGAAGCCGCACAGGCACTTGCAGGGGCTGAACCTACTGCGACAGTTGAAGAACTGATAAAGACAGCACTTGTAAGATTGGCACGGTTCTGAGCAATTCATAATTCATAATTGCGCGGCTGAGATGGCGCAGGTCGTTTTTTACTGCCGCAAGGTTTCGGAAGGTGATATCATGGACGAGAATTTTGAGAAATGTCAAAAGGAAGTCATAAAGGAATTTATCAGAAGACACTGGAAATTGATACGTATAATTATGGTGATGCTGTTATTGTTCTTTAGATTTTCTCCCAAATTGGACAAGATCACAAAGCCTAAAGATACCCCTGTTGCGGTGACAGTTGAATTAAGCGGAAAAGAAGACGGCGGGTATCAAGGGTATTCGTTCTATCTTGATAACAAACAGCCAATGATGGGGCTTATCGAAGGCGGGATCATATATAGAACTATCCCGATCGAACAGGAAGATTATGATTCCATGATGAATGTAGGATACGGTAAATATTCGGATCGCGACGTAACTGTCGATGGATCTGTTGTGACATATTATAAGATCACGCTGACCGATGCTTCGGGCAAAGAAAAGTTTGTCAACGGAAAGGCTGCGCCGGCTTTATTGAGTTCGCTGTACTACAAGATCGGCGTTCTGAGAGACAGGTATATCAATTAGCCTAAAGTTAAAAAAGAAAGTGAACTGATGATAAAAGACAGCACTTGTAAGATTGGCAAGGTTTTGAGCAATTCATAATTGCGCGGCTGAGATGGCGCAGTTCGTTTTTTACTGCTGCAAGGTTTCGGGAGGTGATATTTATGAGAACTATGAGTAGGCTCACAAAGGAAGATGTAAAAGAACTTATTAAGCGCTTTTTCGCAAGAAATAAGCCGATTATCCTGGCGGTGTTTATAATGCTTTCACTGATACTTTTAGGGATGATGCTGAATTATGCAATTACTCTCAGCACACCTGCTGCCGTTACATTGGAATACAAAAAAAGCGGAGACGACGTTTTTAAAGGGTATTCGATATATCTCGATGACGATCAGCCTACGATGGGTATTCTCAAAGACGGCGAGATCTGTAAAACTATCCCCATTGAGCGTGAGGAATATAATACCATCATGTCTATAGATTACAAAAACGGTCTCAGAACTCAAGTTGATCTATGTGGAGCTCTCGGTAACGCCCCTGTAAAGGTAACGGTGAAAGATCACATGGGCAGAGAAACAGTTACCGATGATTACATACTTTCATTGGAAATGAAACTTAGCGATCTGATCAAAAAGTATGGTAAAAATTGATGACAGAGTTTAAAAGGGAAGTGAACTGATGATAGAAGAATCCGATTTCGATTATGAACGCCTGGTTTCTCCTAAGGAGACCGAGCAGGAAACTACGGACGATTTTGAGATAAGTCTCCGACCTCTCACTCTTGCCGAGTATATCGGTCAGGAAAAGGTCAAGGAGAACATGAAAATATATATAGATGCGGCAAAACGCCGCGGCGACAGCCTAGACCATGTGCTGTTATACGGTCCTCCCGGTCTTGGCAAGACCACCCTTGCGAACATCATAGCCCACGAGATGGGTGTGAATATCCGCACGACTTCGGGACCTGCCATTGAAAAGCCCGGCGACCTGGCGGCACTTTTGACCAACCTTGAAAAGGGAGATGTGCTTTTCATCGACGAGATACACCGTCTTTCAAGACAGGTGGAGGAGATACTCTACCCTGCCATGGAGGACTATGCTCTCGATATAATCATGGGCAAGGGACCCGCGGCAAGGTCTATCAGGATAGAGATTGAAAAGTTCACGCTGATAGGCGCCACGACCC
>Ga0256405_10009476_pt1 | contig 13316 bp, 13 predicted proteins | sample RumenRJG_02DNA_FD_189096 | JGI IMG/M metagenome (GOLD analysis project Ga0256405, IMG submission 189096) | Bovine rumen microbial communities from Lethbridge, Alberta, Canada - RJG_02 | ecosystem: Host-associated > Mammals > Digestive system > Stomach > Rumen | place: Canada: Alberta...
TAATTCTCCCCCTCAAATCAGGCGCTGAACGATCTGTCCCGCGGCTCCCAGACCGAAGGACAGCAGATTGGCGGCAAACGTCAGCAAAAACAGCCCCCGGCGCGCTCCGAAGGCGATCCGGTACAGAAGATATTCCGTCACAACAACCAGAACCTCCCCCGCGGCCACGGTCGCCATGGTGAGCGGCGCGAGGAACCGCAGGCACAGGTTGAGGGTCAGGTTCGTCATGACGTTGACGCAGACCGCGACGGTCAGGGCATAGCGGTCCCGGTACCCGAAGAGGGCCAGAAACGGCGTCTCGATGAGCACCGTCAGAGCGCAGGCGAGAAAGAGACTCACGGCGGATCCCCCCGATACGGCGTCCGCCGCTTTCCGGGAAGGATCCCATCGGAGCGGCGGCGGTGCGGTTATTTCTTTTTGTCCCCGTTCCGCTTCCCCTTCCGGACGGCATGGATGATCAGGGCGGCGGCGACCGCGACAACGGCTGCGGCCAGCACTAGAAGGATGACGGTCAGCTGTTCCTCCGGCATTCCGAGCGGCATGGGAGCCACGTCGGCATAAACCGGATTGGCGGTCAGCAGGAGCACGAACAGGGAGGTCAGCGCGGCGTACAGCTTTTTCATCGGTGCAGATGCTCCTTTTCAAACCGGTCCTCCCGGCGGTTTTGGACGATGGAGCGAACCAGCACGCCCACGGCGATGGCCAGGATCCCGGCGGCCAGGGCGATCACCGGAGCGGACAGGGACTGGGCCTCGGAGGCCACGAAGCCCTGACGTCCGGTTTTCTTTGCCTCCGTTTCCGGAGCCTCCGCGGTCTCGGCGGTCTGGGCGGCCAGAGGCGGATCCTCCTCGTCGGGGAGCTCCTCCGTTTCCACGTCCGCAGGCACGACGGGCGGATCCTCGGGCAGGACGATGACGGGCCAGTCGGGATCATCGATTACGTCGGCGAATGCAGGCGCGGCGAGCAGGACCGGCATGAGACAGGCCAGAACGATCGGTATCAGCTTTTTCATTGGACGGTCTCCCTTCTGCGGCGGGCAACGGTATAGCCGAACACCCCGCCCGCGATGAACACGATTCCCCCACACAGGGCGAACAAAGAGACGGAAAAGCGGCTGCATCCGGTCCGGGATCCGGGATCCGGTTCGGGCTGCCCGGGTTCGGGTTCGGGCTCTTCCGCTTCCGTCACGGCTGACTCTCCGGAGGGCCCTTCCCCGACAGTCTCTTCCTCCCCGGCAGGATTCTCCGTTACGGGAGGCTCGAGGCCCGCGTCCTTCCACCAATCGTCCGGTAGAGGGGCGAGGTCGGCGAAAGCGGCGCAGGAGAGGATCCCGGCCAGAAGGACCGCTGACAGAAGCGCGCACAATTGTTTCATGGAGATCACTCCTTTTGTCGATCAGATGTCCGGGGAAGCAGCACCCGGGCGGAATACAGAACGGCGAACAGTCCGAAAAGGAAGGTCAGAACGGTCAGGACCTTCGCCGCCGGTCCCGTCAGGGTGATGAGCCGCCCCGCGATGGTCCCGGGCCACAGAGCGGAGGCCGCCAGCCCGAAGGCAAATCCCGGCGCGTCGGGCATGGCGCGGTACAGAAGCCACAGGGTCACCGGCATGGTGAGGTTCAGGGTGAGTTGCCCGAGGAGGGACGGGATCATCCATTCGGAGCAGAAGGCGATGAGCACGGCCGCCGCCGGGATGGAGATCAGCGCCGCACGGGAGGGTCCGGTCCGGTCGCAGAGGAAGCCCCCGGCGGTTTTCCCGGCCCAGACGCACAGGGTCAGGATCATCCCGGTCACCGCGGCAGTTTTCCAGGGGAAGGACACGACGGAGCCTCCCACGGCCCGGGTCGCCACCGCCGCCGTCAGAAGCAGAACGGGCAGGAGAGTTCTCCCCGCTCCGCACGCCGGCTCCGGAACGACTGCGTCCTCCCTGCTGTCCTCCGCTCCGTTCATCCGGGACAGAGGGAGCTCCGCCGCGGCGCACAGGGTCAGAAGGACGGCGAAGACGACTCCGAGGGATGGCCACAGCGTCCCCAGGGTCAGCCCGATGGCTCCGGGAGCGACGAACACCCCCAGCGCGCCGGACCGTCCTCCGCTTTTCTCCAGGGTCCAGGCTCCTCCGGCCACATGAAAGACGCTGTTGCCGCATCCCACAAGAATCACCCGGAGGAGGGGCGGCACCGGAAGCGAGAATCCCAGGACCACCGTCAGCATGGCAAGGGACGCGGCGGGGGCGTGCTTTCTCACCCGGTCCGCCGCCAGTCCCGCCAGACATTGGGTGGAGAAGGCCAGCGTGTTGTAGAGCAGGATCAGAAGCCCGGGATCCGCCGCCGTCTCCCGCACCGGTCCGAACAGCACAGCGGCACACAGGGCGTCCACCAGCAGATGGGCCATGGCGTGCAGAATCAGCATAATCCGTTCCTTTCGGTTGATGTCGTCTTCACTATACCACAGACCGCCGTTTTTTTCAAGACGGACCCCGGTCTTTTCGGCGCAAAAAGCGGATTTCCCACGTTCCTTCAACATTTCTTTCGGCTTTGTTCACAATTTCGTGCTATACTGCCCATGGTCCCGGTCCACGGATACGGGCTTTTACCATCCGGACATCGCAGAGGTACAGCTATGAAATTCGACTTTGACACGCCGGTCGTCCGCAGAGGAACCGACTCGGCCAAATGGGACATCGGGGAAAACGAACTGCCCATGTGGGTGGCGGATATGGACTTCAAAACCGCCCCCTGTGTGGAGATGGCCGTTCTGGAGCGCGCCGCCCACGGGGTCTTCGGCTACAACACCTTCCCCGCCGCCGCCTGGCAGACTGCCTATACCGACTGGTGGAGGATCCGCCACGGCTTCGAGATGAAGAAGGAATGGCTCGCCTTCGTCATGGGCGTGATCCCGGCGATTTCCGCCTCCATCCGGGCTCTTTCGGAACCCGGGGACAGGGTGGTCATCCTCTCGCCCAACTACAACTCCTTCTTCCACCTGATCGAGGGGAACGGCCGGGTCTCTGCCGAGGTGCCCATGAAGCTCTCCCGGGACGAGGCCGGCCTGCGGTACGACATCGACTGGGACGCCCTGGAGTCCGCCCTGTCCGATCCCGCGGCGAAGCTCATGATCTTCTGCAATCCCCAGAATCCCACCGGGAAAATCTGGGAGCGGGAGACCATGGCCCGCATCGGCGAGCTGTGCAAAGAATACGGCGTCGTCGTTCTCTCGGACGAGATCCACAGCGACATCGTCATGCCCGGAAAGCGGGTCACACCCTTTGCCGCCGTGAACGAGGTGAATCTCTCCCTGACCGCCACGTATCTGGCTCCCACCAAGGCCTTCAATATCATGTCCCTGCGCACGGCGGCCGTATGCGTAGCGGATTCGGACCTGAGGAAGAGGATCACCGGCTCCTTCGGGGATCTGGCGGGCACCAACGTGTTCTCCGCTCCCGCCGCAATCGCCGCCTTCAGCGAAGCCGGAGGAGAATGGCTGGACGAGCTGAACGCCTACATCCGCGCCAACAAGGACCGCACGGAGGACTTTCTTCGCGCCGAGCTTCCGGAATTGGAGGCCGTCCCCTCCGAGGCCACCTATCTCATGTGGATCCACACAGGCAAAATCGCCGCCGACAGTGAGGACTTTCAGAAGAAGCTCCGGTCGGACACGGGCCTCTACGTCTGCCCCGGCGTCTGGTACCGCGGAGACGGGCTGCAGTTCATCCGCTTCAACGCCGCCGCGCCGAGAGCCCTGCTGGACGACGCGCTGGAGAGGCTGAAGACCGGCGTCCGGATGTACAAGGACGGGAAATGATCCCATAAACAAAGGGAACCCCTGCGGCACGGGCAGAGGTTCTCTTTCTTTATTCCCCCACGCGGAAGACGTACACAGCATGACCGCCGAAGCCGTCCCGCTCGTCCCACTCGGCGGTGACCTCCACCACGGCGTTCTCCCGGGTGACGAGATAGTCCCCGTACCGCTCGTCCGCCTCGACGTCGATGAAGTCCTCTTCCGTGGTCAGGAGTTCCCCGTTCTCATCCCATCTGAGGAGGGCAAACCGCACCGTCACCCGGTCCGGCTCGGCCTCAAACAGCAGCTCCGCCTCCGCGTCCGGGAGATCGGAGGGAACGGATTCGAGCAGTCCCGCCATCACCAGATTCAGCGGTCCCATGCCGCAGGCGATCATGGTGACGCCGTCGTTGGTCCACGTGCATCCGGGACTGACGGCCTCGGCGCATCCCCCGGCAATCAGCTTCGGAGGATGGGGAAATTCCGTCAGGTCTCCCCCCTCACCGGCGACCACGAAGGGAAGCATCCCGTGGGGCGGCCTCGGCTCGGAAGGGGTGTCGTCCGGGTCCGGATGCTCCTCCTCCACCGTCACCGGCTCCCCGGCCGACAGCGCAGGATCCGCTCCGATCTGGGTCACCTCGGCGGCTCCCTTCTGCGCGCAGCTCACCGCCCACAGCAGGCAGGCCAGCACCATCAGGGGGATCCACCATCTATTCTTTCTCACTAACGCTCCTCCCTTCACTTCTCAATCCAACCCCGTCACGGCGAAGGCGTAGGTGCACCTTCCGCGCCAGCGGGGTCGGTTCCACTGAGCCCGGAGCACATAGACGCCCTCCGTCGGGTATCCGTTGTCTTGGGGGTAATAGCCGTACACATTCTCCCCGTACTGCCCGTATTCGCCCCGGCCGGGACGGATGTACACGCCCAGCGGATTGTCCCGGTCGGGCTTCCCGTCCTTCATGGGATAGAAGGAACCGGTCATATTCCCGTCCGGCTCCATCCCCTCCGGGAAGACAAAGAGGATGCTCTCCTTCTCCCGGATCGGGATGGGCGTGAAATCATAGGTCAGCGGATCCACCCCGTCGGCGATCACATCGGTCCCCACCTCGGAGCCCCGCTTCATCACGTCCCATTCAAAGCCGACGCGCATGGCCTGAAAATCTCCCGCCATGCATCCCACCGTCAGCTGGGGCGGCTCCTTCGGAACGGCGCCTCCGCATCCCGCGGCGGACAGGACCGACAGCAGGACAAGAAGAGCCAAAAAGATCCGGATTTTCTTCATTCTCTTCATAACCTCGCCCTCCCTGTCCTTCTCTGTCCATTAGACGCCGGGCGCGGGAAAAAGTTCCCGGATTTTTCTGACATATGAAAAAAGACGGGATCCGAAGACCCCGTCTGAAGTATGAAATCCGATCAGTTCTCCTTCTGTTCCTCGCCCAGCGCGGTCGTGGCGTGAACCACAACGGTGCGGTCGTAGCAGGAGAACATGTCGTCCACCTTCTTCCCGTCCGGCCTGGGCGTGAAGAGGCTGACCACGGGCACGATCACCAGTCCCGCCACCATGGCCAGAACGCCCGCGTTGATGGGAGAGGCGAAGAAGGCGTTGATGAACACCCTGCCAGTGAAATTGCAGAACATGTCCGCCGCCATGATGCCCACGCCGCAGACGAAGCTGACCCACACGGAGGCCTTCGTGACCCACTTGCCGTAGAGGCTGTAGAGGAAGGGAGCCAGGAACGCACCGGCCAGCGCGCCCCAGGAGATGCCCATGAGCTGGGCGATGAAGGTGACGGAGGACTTGACCTGCACGATGGCGATCACCGCGGACACGGCGATGAAGAACACGATGAGGGAGCGGATCAGAAGCATCTGGGTCTTCTGCTCCGTCTTCTTCCCGGCCTTGGACCGGATGGGAAGGATCATGTCCAGAGTCAGGGTGGAGGAGGAGGTCAGCACCAGGGAGGACAGGGTGGACATGGAGGCCGAGAGCACCAGCACGATGACGATGGCCACCACCGCCGTGGGAAGGCCCTCCAGCATCTTCGGCACGATGGAGTCGTACACGGGATTGCCGTTCGCGCCGTATTCAATGACGTTGCCGTACAGCCGTCCGAAGCCGCCGAGGAAGTAGCATCCGCCGGCGACGATGATGGCGAAGATCGTGGAGATCAGGGTGCCCTTTGAAATGTCGGACTCGCTCTTGATGGCGTAGAACTTGCCCACCATCTGAGGGAGGCCCCAGGTGCCGAGGGAGGTCAGAAGCACCACGCCCAGCAGCGCCACGGGCTCCGGACCCAGGAAGGAGGCGAAGGCGCCCTTCAGACCGGGAGCCGCGGAGGACTCGATGACGGACAGGCTGCTCATGGCCTGCATGAAGCCGCCGTTGTCCTTCAGCACCGCGCCGATGACCAGCACGATGCCCACCAGCATGATGAGGCCCTGAATGAAGTCGTTGATGGCCGTGGCCATGTAGCCGCCCGCGATGACGTAGACGCCCGTCAGCACGGACATGATGATGACGCACCAGACGTAGTCGATGCCGAAGGCGGATTCAAACAGCCGGGACAGGCCGTTGTACAGGGAGGCGGTATAGGGGATCAGGAAGATGAACACGATGGCGGAGGCCGCGATCCGGAGCGCTCCGGAGCCGAACCGGGTGCCGAAGTAGTCCGGCATGGTCTTGGAGTCCAGCTTCTGGGTCAGAAGGCGCGTTCTCCGTCCCAGGATGACCCAGGCCAGAAGGGATCCGATCACCGCGTTTCCGATGCCGATCCAGGTGGTGGAGATGCCGAACTTCCAGCCGAACTGACCGGCGTAGCCGATGAAGATGACCGCGGAGAAGTAGGAGGTGCCGTAGGCGAAGGCGGTCAGCCAGGGACCGACGTTTCTCCCGCCCAGCACAAAGCCGTGGACGCTGTCCGCCTGTCTGCGGCAGAGGAATCCCACCGTGATCATGACGGCAAAGAACAGAACCAGGAATGCGATTTTGATAACCATATGGCCTCCGTGTATTTATTCCGCGCGGATGAATACGGAACCGGGACGGGATCCGACAAAAAACAGGCTGAACGGTGTGATTCCGTGCAGCCTGTCGGTTTTATCGTTTCCCAATCCGCGCTTGCATCGCAAATCACTATTACCTTTTATCAAAGTAATAGTAATAATAGGCGTATGCAAACACGAACGAGTTCATACCATTCTCCCGCGCTGAATTTTTACACATTATAGCACCGCTCCCTCCTTCTGTCAAGGGGGGATGCGCAATTTTTCTCCGAAAAGCGGGAATTTTTCATAAATCCTCCGCCGTTTTCCCGATTCCCTTGTCAGGAAGGCCGGGATTTGGTATAATGAGGGCAGACATCACGGGCGGCGCGTTCTTCCGGGACCGATCCGCCCTTCTGGAGGCTGTGACATATGATTGCCGACGCCATGCTCGAACACGGCGCGCTGATTCTTCATACCGGAGGCGCGTCCTTCCGGTTCCTCGTGCGGGAGGGACAGCTTACGCTGGGTGACGGGGAGCCCGATCCGGATGTGAACATTGCCGCGGGAGCCTGTGAGGCGGGGGACCTTCCCGTTTCCCCGGACCCGAACCGGATCGGGAGAATGGACTGGACCTTCGGGGGCGCTCCGCGGACCGCTCTGTTCTCCGCTCTGCCGGGACATCCCTTCGTGTCCGTCCGCCTCTTCTCCGACGGAGGCCGGGAGCGAGCCGAGGATCCGATCCTCACAGTCTCCCTGCCCTCCCGCCATCTCAGGCTCCGGTCCGTGTCCCTCTACGACAAGACCGACCATACGGACACCCTGGCGGAGGAGCGGACCCGGGTCCTCTATCCCTCCGAGACCCTTCGTCTGCCCGGGTTCCTCTTCCTGTTCGAAAATGAGGAGGGCCCCGGCGCATCCCTGCTTCTGGTGAAGGACGCGCCCACGGCTTCCTCCTCCCTCCGGTACGACGGATACGACGCCCTGATCCGGGGGACCTCCTCCGTCACGCTGACGGGAACGGGCGCGGACGGATCGGCTCCGGGGGAGACCGTGGAGCTGTACGGATGCACCGTGGGAACTGGTCCGGATCCCCTGACAGCCTACCGGGCCTGGTACCGGGACGCCTGTCCGGGAGACGGGACCCTGTTCGTCATGTCCAACACCTGGGGGGACAGAAGCCGGGACGAGGCGGTCTGCGAGGACTTCATGGTCCGGGAGATCGAGGAGGCGGCGGCGCTGGGCTGCGACATTGTCCAGATCGACGACGGCTGGCAGAAGGGCGCCACGGCCAACTCCCATCTGGCGAAGCAGAAGGGCGGAGTCTGGGAGGGCTATTACGACCGGATCCCGGACTTCTGGACGCCCCATCCGGACCGGTTCCCCCATGGACTCCTGCCTCTGGCGGAGCTGGCCCGGGAGCGCGGGGCGGAGCTGGGTCTGTGGTTCTCCCCGGATTCCTCGGACGACTTCCGGAACTGGCGGCGGGACGTTGACACGCTTCTGGGACTGCGGGAGAAGTACGGCGTCCGGGTCTTCAAGCTGGACGGGGTGAATCTCTGCACCAAGCTGGCCGAAACCCGCTTCCGCAGACTGCTCCGGACCCTGACGGAGGAGTCCGGAGGGGAGATCCGGTACAATCTCGACATCACGGCCCAGAACCGTCTGGGATACCTGCCGGAGAAGGAGCGGGGCACCCTTTTCGTGGAGAACCGCTACACCGACTGGGGCAATTACTATCCGAAGAACACCCTGAGAAATCTCCGCGCCCTCTCCCGGTACCTGCCGACCCGGAAATTCCAGTTCGAGCTGCTGAACGTCCGGCGGAACGGGGAGCGGTACGGGGACGATCCCTTCGCGCCGGGCCTGTATCCTCCGGAATGGCTCTTCTGCTCCGTCATGGTCTCCAATCCTCTGGTGTGGATGGAGGTCTGCCATCTTCCGGCGCAGGACGCGGAGAGAATTTCGGGTCTGATCCGGATCTGGAGGCAGCACCGGGACGCGCTGTTCCGGGGAGACGTTCTTCCCGTGGGAGAGGAGCCGGACGGGCGGTCCTTCACGGGCTTCCGGGTGACGGCGGAGGACGGGGACTATCTGATCCTTCTGCGGGAATTCACGGAGTCCGACCGGGTTTCCCTGCCCCTCTGCACGCCGCCGGGAACCGGGGTCCGCATTCTGGCCTCGTCTCCCAGGGGTGAGATCGCTCTGATACCGGGCCGCGCGGAAATCCGGATCCCCGACGCGCCGGGATGGCTGTTCGCAAAGCTGGAAAAGCATGGTGACAAGGAAGGAGAAAAAGCATGAAAATTCCGCTTACCGACTGGACCGTGGCCGGATCCTGGCCCTGGACCGTCATGCAGGGGGCGTCCGTGGAGACCGGAGCGAAATTCTCCGCCGTCACGCCCCGGATCCCAGCGAAGGTCCCCGGCAGTGTGTACGACGATCTGCTCCGGGCCGGCCTGATCCCCGATCCCTATTTCGAGCGCAATTCCCTGCTGACGGAATGGGTGGCCAACCGGTTCTGGAGCTACATGACCTCCTTCCCGAAGCCGGACACGGAGGGGAAGCCCGTCCGTCTCATCCTCTCCGGCATCGACTACCACGCCCACGTGTACCTCAACGACAAAAAGCTCGCGGAGCACACCGGCATGTACCGCCCCTGCGTCGCGGACGTGACGGAATGCCTCAGGGAGGGAGAGAACACCCTGACGGTGGTGCTGGAGAGCGCGCCGGACGAGATGGGGCAGATCGGATTCACCAGCCGCACCTGGACCCAGAAGGCCCGCTTCGGCTACAAATGGGACTTCGGCACCCGGCTCGTGGACCTCGGACTGGACGGGGAGGCATATCTGGAGATCTGCGCCGATCCGGTCCGCGATGTGTCGGTCCGGTACCGCGGGGACGGGATTCTGACGGTGTCCGCCGGAAACGCCGTCTTTCGCGCGGTCCTGTCCTATGAAGGAAAGGCTGTGGCGGAGGGGGAAACGGATACCGGGGAGCTGACCCTGACGGTGCCGGAGCCGAAGCTGTGGTATCCCAACGGATACGGAGATCAGCCCCTGTACGATCTCACCCTCACCACCGCGGACGACAAACGGGTCCTTCCCGTGGGACTGCGGACCCTGGAATACAGAAGGCCGGGGTGCGCGGATCCGGACGTGCTCCCCTATGTCCCCGTCATAAACGGCGTGCCGGTCTATCTCAAAGGCGTCAACATGGTGCCCCTGGACCACATGCTCGGAACAGTCACCCGGGAGCGGCTGGACAAATTCCTGTCCATGGCGAAGCGGGCGCGGGTGAACCTGATCCGGGTCTGGGGCGGCGGCGTCATCGAGAGCGAGGATTTCTACGAGCTCTGCGACCGGTACGGCCTCATGATCTGGCAGGAGTTCATCCAGTCCTCCTCCGGCATCGACAACATCCCCTCGAAGCGGCCGGAATTCCTGGTCCTGCTGGAAAAGACCGCACGCGCCGTCCTGCCGGTGAAGCGTAATCACGTCTCCCTGACCTATCTCAGCGGCGGCAACGAGCTGATGGACGAGCGCGGGATCCCCTCCACCTATGAGGATGAGAACATCGCCCTGCTCCGGGAGCTCTGCCGGGAGCTGGCGCCGGACGTGCTGATGCTGCCCACCTCCGCCTCCGGTCCCACGGAATGGTTCGATCCGGACCGCCCCGAGCGGAATCAGGACATCCACGGTCCCTGGAAATACGAGGGGATCCGGGGCCAGTACGAGCTCTACAACCGCTCCACCATCCTGCTGCACAGCGAGTTCGGCGCGGACGGCATGTCCAATCCCGCGGCGGTCCGGTCGGTGCTGTCCCCGGAGCATCAGCGGGTAACCGACATGGGCGCGGACCCGGTCTGGCGGCACCACGGGGAATGGTGGGACACCTACGCGTACCGGGAGCGTCCCCTGTTCGGCGAGATCGCGGATCTGGACGAGCTCTGCGCCCTCAGCCAGTACCTGCAGGCCGAGGGGATCCGCTACGCTCTGGAGGCCCACCGCCGCCGCGCGAAGACCTCTTATCCCGTGCGGCTGGGTCCCGGTCCTCTGTCTCCGGCTCCGGTACAGGAGAGCGTCGGCGCCATTGTCTGGCAGCTCAACGAGCCCTGGCCCAACGTGTCCTGCACCTCCATGACGGATTACTACGGGGAGCCGAAGCTGGCCCTGTACTTCTACCGGGACGCCGAGGATCCTCTCCGGGCGACGCTCCGCTACGACAAACTGGTCTGGGGTGCCGGGGAGACCTTCGAGGGCCGCGTTTTCCTCTGCGACGATCGTTCCACAGGCGCGGATTCCGTGTCCGTCTCGGCATACGGGGACGGATATTCCCTGCTTCCGGACGCGGACAACGGCGGGATCCGGCTCCCGGTCTCCTTCGAGGGAAACGCCGTCCGGTTCACGGTTCCGGAAGGAGAGAGCTTCACCGTGGTCTGCGAGGCGTCAAAGGACGGGGAGGTCCACCGCGCGGTTTACCTCTTCCTCGTGGGGGATGAAAACAAGCCCCTGCCCCGCCGCCCGATCCTGCGCCATGTCGCGGAATACCGAACCGTATACGGAAAGGAGCTCTGAGATGCCCTTCACACTTGTTCACGGAGACATCACCGCCATGACCGCCGACGCCATTGTCAACGCCGCGAATCCGTCCCTTCTGGGAGGAGGCGGCGTGGACGGGGCCATTCACCGGGCGGCCGGTCCCGGACTGCGGGAGGAATGCGCCGGGCTGGGGGGATGCCTTCCCGGAGAGGCAAAGCGCACCGCGGCCTACGGTCTGAACGCCTCCTTTGTGATCCACACCGTGGGCCCGGTCTGGAAGGGCGGCAAACGGGGAGAAGCCGAACTTCTGGCGTCCTGCTACCGCAATTCTCTCCGGATCGCCGCGGAATCGGGATGCGCCTCCGTGATCTTCCCTCTGATTTCGGCGGGAGCCTACGGATACCCGCGCCGGGAGGCTCTTCGGATCGCGGAGGAGGAGATCACGGCGTTCCTCGGCTCGGGACACGAGGACATGGACGTGAGGCTGGCCCTGTACGATCCGCCCGCGGTCCTGCGCCGGGAGTACCGGGAACTGAACCGGGTGCTGAAGAATCTGCCGTCGTTCCGGTACTTGGCAGACGCCGCGCCGAACGCCCCGTTCCGGGCCCGGGAAGCAGCGTCCGTGGTTCCTGCCCAAAAGGAGGAAACCGGAGGGACGAAACGGATGGGGATCTTCCGCAGACTGGGCCGGAAAACCTCCCAGACTGCCCACACCGCCGCTGTGGAACCGGAGCGGGACTCGGTTCCGGAGGCCGGTCAGTGCCCGGAGGCCCCGGGGGATTCCTATGGACTCCCTCTGAGCGAAACGCTTCCCTCCGCGGACATGGCGGCTCCTCCCTCCATCTCTCTGGAGGAGGCCCTGTCCATGATCGACGAGAGCTTCTCGGAAATGCTTCTGCGGAAGATCGACGAGCGCGGCATGAAGGATTCGGAGTGCTACCGCCGCGCCAACGTGGACCGGAAGCTGTTCTCCAAGATCCGGAGCGATCCGCACTACCGGCCCGGGAAGGCCACCGCCATCGCCTTTGCCGTCGCCCTGGAGCTGTCCCTGCCCGAGACGGAGGAGCTCCTTCTGAAGGCCGGATACGCCCTCTCCCCCTCGTCTCCCTTCGACGTCATCATCCGGTACTTCATCGAGCGCGGAAACTACAATCTCTACGAAATCAACGAAGCCCTCTACGCCTTCGATCAAAAGCAATTGGGAGCGTAAGGAAGCAAAGGCTTCGCCTTTGCGGATCCTATGCCCCTGCGCAGGGCGGGCGGCACAGGGGATACCAGCTCAGGCCGCAGGTACCCCCTGTGCGGGTCCCCCTTGGCCGGAGAGCATAACCCGTTCTCACAGTCCCTTATTCAAGCTTGAATGCTCATCCCAATCCCCGCGCGGTCTGGGTTCGTTCAGTCGGAAATCAAAGCATTTCAGGCGCGCATTGTCGTGGGTCGCGATAGAGAGAATACAAAACTATTATAGCATTACAACAAAATAGCCACGCACCTCTTGACAAGCGTGCTATAATATAGCCGAGGAAAACAAGGGGGAGAAGAAAATGCTGGATCAGGAAGCGAGAGAGTTGCTTGTAAAGACCTATGATGAAATACGTGACGTAAAAAAAGTGGCAGCGATTTACGGCGTAAGCAGCTGGACTGTGTATTTTTACGTCAAGGAGGCGCGGGAGGGGAAAAGTCTGGAGGTTCGAACGTCGGGAAGAGGGCGTAAACCCAAACTGACGGAGCAGGACAAGAAAGCCATCGAAAACTGCATACAGGAGAAACCGGATATAACGATCCATGAGATCAACGAAAAGCTGAACCTGCCTGTCTCAGATGAACAAGTCCGCCGCACCGTCAATAAGATGGGATTCCGCCGCAAGAAGAAATCCATGCATGCCGCAGAACGGGAGCGTCCCCGATGTGCAGGAGAAACGAAACGAATGGAAGACTCTGATAAAGACACTTGACGTCAAGCATCTGTACTTTCTGGATGAAAGCGGAGTCAATACGGATATGACCCGCGCTTACG
>Ga0256405_10009477_pt1 | contig 13314 bp, 11 predicted proteins | sample RumenRJG_02DNA_FD_189096 | JGI IMG/M metagenome (GOLD analysis project Ga0256405, IMG submission 189096) | Bovine rumen microbial communities from Lethbridge, Alberta, Canada - RJG_02 | ecosystem: Host-associated > Mammals > Digestive system > Stomach > Rumen | place: Canada: Alberta...
CGCCAGCTATCCGCAAACGAAAAAATGATCCGCAAGCGGATCTAAACGGCGGAAAGGTGGACTCAATCGGCGGAAGGGTTGCTCTCAACGGTCACAGGAACCGGGTCTCACGACCCGGAATAATCATCAAGTCAACAAAAAGAGCAGCTGCTTGAAACAGCTGCTTTTTTGTGGAGAAAAGTTGACAGAAGAACCGTCCCCTTGTCAGTCAACTCATTTCTCGTCGCTGAGTTTCTGCCGTTCCACCAGCTCGGCGAAGATGCCGCTCTTCGCGATCAGCTCTTCGTACGTGCCGTCTTCGGCGATCTTGCCGCCGTCGATGACTAGGATCCGGTCGCAGTGCTTGATCGTGCTCAGCCGGTGGGCGATCACGATTCTCGTGCACTTCATCTTGTCCAGTGCCTCGGAAACCTTCCTCTGGGTAATGTTGTCCAGGGCGCTGGTCGCCTCGTCAAAGATGAGGATCCGCGGCTTGGGCGCGATGGCCCGGGCGATCATCAGCCGCTGCCGCTGGCCGCCGGAGATGGTGCCGCCGCCGTCCTGCAGCATGGTGTGCATGCCCATGGGCATATCCCGGATGTCGTCGGCGATGCCGGCGATCTCCGCGGCCTCCCACGCCTCGTCCAGCTTCAGCGTCGGGTTCGATATCACAATGTTGTCAAAAATGCTCCCGCTGAACAGCCGCCCGTCCTGCATCACGGTGCCGATCTGCCTCCGCACGCTCCGCAGGTCCAGCTGGTTCAGGTCCTTCCGGTCGTAGTTGATCACGCCTCTCGCCGGCTTTTCAAACCCCAGCAGCAGCCTCACCAGCGTGCTCTTGCCGCAGCCGCTCTTGCCCACGATGGCCACGTACTGCCGTGCGGGAATGGTCAGGCTGAAGTCCTCGAAGATCGGCTTCGACTCCGGATCGTACCCGAAGGTCACGTGGGAAATCTCGATGCTGCCGGACAGGCGGGTCACCGTCTCCCGGTGGTCCGATGTTTCCGGTTTCGCGGACAGCAGGGGCTTGATCAGGTTCACCACCGGCTTGATGGACGCCGCGCTCAGCGCCATGGAGGCCAGGGAGGAGAACGCCGTGGAGATGTACGCGTAGGACGCGTTGAAGGCGAAGTAGTCCGCAATGGTCACCTTGCTCTGAACGGCCACAAAGTACATCACGGCGGTGCCGATCAGGGACACCGCGGTGGTCAGCACCGGGCTCAGCCGGATGATGGCCGGCGGGTTGAAGGTGGTGGTGGCCGTCTGCACATACAGATCAGACCACTTGGCGAAGGCCCGGTTCTCCGCGCCGGAAAGGCGGATCTTCTGGATGCCGTTGATAAACGCGTATACCAGGCCCCGCTCCCGCGCGGTGGTCACCATGGTCTCCTGGTCAATGCGCATCTGCACCCGCGCGCTCAGCAGGCTCACCGCCAGCGTCACCAGCGTCACCGCCAGGCTGGGCACCACCAGGCTCGGGGCAAAGGCGAAGATCTGCCCCAGGTAGATCAGGGAAAACACCCCGGTGATCGCCGTGGAGAACAGGCTGTCCACCATCGTCGTGCACAGGCTGTCCATATAGGCAATATACTGGTTCAGTTCACCCACGCTGTAGTCCCGGAAGAAGGCCGCCGGCAGGCTCAGGATCCGCATCATCGTCGCGGCGGACACGTTCACGTTCAGCTTGTACCTTATGCGGGCAAGCAGCATGTTCTTGATAATCGTCAGTAATATCGTCGTCACCGTGGCAAAGAACAGGAAGCTCACCACCGCGATCAAAAGCCGCACGCTGCCGCTGGCGATGACCGTGCCGGTCAGCACCTGGTTCAGCTTCGGGATCAGCAGGCCCACCAGCGAGATCGCCGCCGCGGCAACCAGGAAGGAGATCCGGTCCCGGGGCGTCAGGCAGGACAGCATGTACCGCAGCAGGTCCTTCAGCTTCAGCTCCCGCATCGGCAGGGGACGGTAGAAGCACAGCGCCTCCCCGGCGATGTTCGCCGCCGTGTGGCCGTTGATCTTCACCTTGCCGCCCGTGGCGGGATCCGTATACTCGTATCCGCCCATCTCGGAGGGCAGGATGGCAATTACCGTGCCGCTGTCATTCAGCGAGCCGATCATCGGCCCCATGGCGTCGTTCTGCCAGCCTTTGCTCAGGATAATCTCCCGGTACAGGATACCCGTGGAGCTAAGCAGGAAATCCAGCCGGTCCCGCAGGCCGCGGACGTTGGCGGGCACCTCCCGCTCCTTCACCCCCATGTGCTTCAGAAGGCCGGACACGGCGTCGTTCACGTCCTCCTGGTCGGAGAGCGTGGAGCGGATTTTCCGTCCGGTCACGGATCGGGCGATGTTTTCAAAGGAGTCGCTGAGAAGCTCCCGTTCATGTTTTTTTCGGAACTCTATCTGATCGTCAAACCAGCCCATCTCATCGCGCCTCCTTCCTTACTCGTTGCTGACCAGGTCGGCGTAGTAGCCGCCTTTGGCGTACAGCTCGTCATGGGTGCCCCGCTCCACAATCTTTCCCTTGTCCAGCACGATGATCTCGTCGCAGTCCCGGATGGTGCTCAGCCGGTGGGCGATAATGATGCAGGTAATGCCCCGCGCGTTGATGCTCTTGATGACCTCGTACTCGGTCCGCGCGTCCAGGGCGCTGGTGGCCTCGTCCATGATGCAGATGGTGGGGTCCTGGCTCAGGGCCCGGGCGATCTCCAGCCGCTGCCGCTGCCCGCCGCTCAGGTCCCGTCCGCCGTCCAGCAGCTTGTGCAGGAAGCCGCCTTCCCGGGTCACGATATCGTCATAGATGCCCGCGTCCCGGGCCGCCAGCGTCACCTCGAAGTCCTCGATGGAGTCGTCCCACATTTTGATGTTCTGGCTCACCGTGTCCTCAAACAGGGTAATGTCCTGGTCGATGACGGACACGGATCCGGTGAACACGTCCCGGTCGATTTCGCTGATCGGCACCCCGTCGAAGGTGATTTCTCCGCTCCAGGGCCGGTACAGGCCGCTGATCAGCTTGGCCAGCGTGCTCTTGCCGCAGCCCGTGCGGCCCACGAAGGCGATCTTCTGTCCCGGCTTCACCGTCATGGAGAAGTCCGTCACCTGGGGCTTGCCCAGGCGGGAATAGCCGAAGGTCACGTTCTTCAGCTCGATCGCGCCGGACAGCTTATGATATTCTTCCGTCTTTTCCCGGGGGATAAAGGAAGGATCCTCCGGATAGCTCATCACGTCGTCCACCCGCTCCATCTGGGTGGTCATTTCCTGCATGCTCTGCCCCGCAGCGATCAGCTGGGAGGCCGGCGCCATGAAGGAGGACAGGAAGCCCTGGAAGGCCATCACCATACCGGCGGTGAACTTCCCCTGGATCACCAGCAGCACGCCCAGGCCCATCACCGCGATGTTCGCCGCCGCCGTGATCGCACTGGGCAGCGTGCCCAGGAACAGGTTCAGTTTGGTATAGGAAACGCTCTGGCTGTTCACGCTGGCCTGGTATCCGGCCCACCGGCCGAAGAATCCGTTCTCCGCCCCGCTGGATTTGATCGTCTCAATCATGGAGATGCCGCTCATCGTGGCGGAAGACAGCTTCGCCGCGTCCCGCTGCTGCACCCGGGTAATGTTCACTCGCTTGGCGCTCACATAGGCGGAAACCAGCAGGTTCAGGATGATCGCTCCGACTCCGATGGCCGCCAGCATGGGGCTGTAGTGAATCATCACCGCCAGGTAGAACACCATCATTCCGGCCTGGATGGCCAGCGGCGCGAAGGTCTGCACCAGCGCGCTGGCAATGCTGGCGTTGGTGGCCTGCCGGTCGGCGATGTCGCCGCTCAGCCGCTGGGAGAAAAACTGCATCGGCAGCCGCAGCACTTTCCACAGGTAGGAGCTGCTGCCGTAGGAGGTCATCTTGCCCTGGATGCGCAGGCTGTACACCGCGGAGATCCAGGTTACCGCCACCGATACGGCAATGAATACCAGGAACAGCAGCATGAAGGGCGTCAGCCATTCCGGGTTGGACCCGCTCAGCAGCCGGTCCAGGAATGTGCGGGAGAAGGCGGGGGAGATAATGCCCAGCAGGGAGGAGATTGTCGTGGTCAGCACCACAAAGGCCACCGCCGTGCCGGAGCCGCGCAGCCGCTCCCGGGCGTAGGAAAGGACGGATTTGGGTTTTCCGGAGGGGGCGAAGGTCTCCCCGGGCTCAAAGCACAGGCATACGCCCGTGAACTCCCGGTCAAACTCCTCCCATTCCACTTTCACCCGGCCCCGCGCCGGGTCGTTGATCACTGCCCGCTTGCCCTGGAAGCCGCACAGCACCACAAAGTGGTTGAAGCCCCAGTGGATGATGCAGGGGAAGGGCCCCTCGTTCAGCAGGTCCTCCGGCTCCACCCGCCAGGCGTTGGCCGTCAGGCCGTAGCTGCGCGCGGCCACCAGGATGTTCTTGGCCGATGCGCCGTCCATGCTCACGCCGCAGTCCACCCGGGCCTGCTCCAGCGGGATCCAGTTTTTATAATAGTGCATGATCATCGTCAGGCTGGCGGCGCCGCATTCCAGCGCCTCCATCTGCATGACCACGGGCACCGCGCACACGCCCTTCGTGATCGGTGCGGGCACCTTCTTTTTCAGTCCGAACATCGCTTTCTCCCTCCGTCTATTACTGCAGCAGGAGGGAAATGGGACGCAGGTCCTCGGTCACCGCCACGCCGGAATACACCCCGTCCGGCAGTCCGGTGTCCGTGGGGATCACCACCACCGGATCCCCGGCGGAAAGCTCCCCGGCCCGCAGCAGGCGCATGGACGCGTCCGCCGACAGCACCATCACCTCATAGTCCCCGGCGGCGGAGAGGGGATAGTCCACCCCGTCCAGGGTCACCACGCCGTTCTTCACCACGCCCTCGGCCTTCGCGTAGGGAACGTAGCATACGCTCTTTCCGTTCTCCACGGAAACCGCCACCGTCGTCGTGGTTTTGATATGACCGAAAACACCCCACAGGATTGCGCCCACTAGCAGGCAGATCACCGCCGCCAGCACCAGCCACACCCCGGGGGAAGTTACACGCAGATAATCGTTCAGGCTTTCCGGAGATTCCACCGCCTCAAGGCTTTTCTCCCGGAACAGTTTGGCTTTTGTCGGTTCAGACACGTCTTCCAGCCCCTCTCATGCAATCGATTGTGCACATATGTATAAAAAGTATATCAAACATCATACACATCCACAAGAGACAAAGGGATAAGCCGCGCAAAACAGGGACGAAAAGAAGCAATTATATATATGTAATAAAAGACAAACCATAGCAAAAGTTTTCCTTATATATAAGGAACACCATTGCTTTCACTTGTCATTCCGAGCGTAGTCGAGGAATCTCCTCCGAAGATGTAAACCTTCTACTCAAAGGAACCCCTTGTGTAAAGAAACCATACAAATTGTGCATTGTGCATTGTTAATTTGGCATCGCATGCGATGCCACTGTCTCCTCAGTAGCAAAAGTCTTCTCGAACGTTATACGGAACACCATTGCTTCAACTTGTCATCCTGGGGTTCGTAACGCCCGGAAATAGAGCCAGTGGCTCTATTTCAGTGGAGAACGGGCGGTAGCCCCGGGGCACGAAGTGAGTCGAAGGATCTACCTGGTAGCAAAAGTCTTCTCGAACGTTATACGGAACACCATTGCTTCAACTTGTCATTCTGGGGTTCGTAACGCCCGGAAATAGAGCCAGTGGCTCTATTTCAGTGGAGAACGGGCGGCAGCCCTGGGCACGAAGTGAGTCGAGGAATCTCCTCCGGAGATGTAAACCATCTGCTTATCGGAACACCTTTTGTAAAGAAAACATACCAATTCTGCATTCTTAATTCTGAATTCTGCATTTGGCATCGCTTTTGCGACGACACTGCACGTTCGGGAACGTAATACGGAACACCACAGCGCTGAAAACAGTGTCATTCCGAGCAGGGTCGAGGAATCCCTTACTACCGCCGAAGGCGGAAAAATTCTGCATTGTTGAGCATCTGTCCAAATCTATGATTTGGGTAACAGATGCCATGCTACAGCTGTCAAAGGCGCAAAGCGGCTTTGGTAACAGCGATCGCAAAATTCTGAATTCTGAATTTGTCATCGCATGCGATGCCACTCTCCCCTCCATATTGACAGAAAAACCAGGATCAGTATAATATGAACTGTAAAGAACAGTAAAGAACTGTAAAAGACTGTAAAGAACAGTAAAAGTTTTTCAAAACTGTAAAGAACTGTAAAGAACTGTAAAAGAATTAACAGCCGATAAAGAAGAGGATGAAAGCATGAACAAAACAACAGGGAATCCGTTCACACTGGACTTCGGCAGGGAACCCTATGAAATGATTCCCAGGTCCCTGCTGATGGATGATATTTTTCGTTCTTTTACGGATGAACATCCGAGCGTCCATGTGAATATTATTACAGGGGTCAGGGGAAGCGGTAAAACTGTCTTTATGACTTCTTTATGTAAAAGATTCCAACAGGAGAAGGATTGGATTGTCATTGAACTGAACCCTGACCGGGATCTGCTTCAGAATTTTGCCGCCAGGCTTTATGATGAAAAATCCCTGAAGGATATCTTCAGGTCGGCCAAAATCAATCTTTCCGCCTTTGGGGTCGGTGTCGAGATAGAAGGCTCTGAACCTATATCGGATATTGAAGTGGCCTTGGAAAGAATGCTGATAAACCTGAAGAAGTATCATAAGAAAATCCTTATTGCGATCGATGAAGTCTCGGCTTCATCCAATATGAAAGTGTTTGCCAGTGCTTTTCAGATCCTGATGCGGCAGGATTTGCCCCTTTTCCTTCTGATGACCGGTCTTTATGAAAATATAAGGGCGCTGCAGGATCAGAAAACCCTCACTTTCCTGTACCGCGCACCCAGGATTGCGCTGTCGCCTTTGAATATCGGCAGAATGGCGGACAGCTATGCCCGTATCTTTGGTCTGGATCAGGATCAGGCTCTCGAAATGGCACGGAAAACAAAGGGCTATTCCTTCGCGTTTCAGGTGCTTGGCTACTTTACCTGGCTGTATCGGAACGATTCCAACAGGATCAACGGTGAGTTCAGGCAGTACCTGGATGAATATGTCTATGAGAAAATCTGGAGTGAGCTTTCACGGACTGACAGGAAGGTCCTGTATGCGCTGGCATCCACACCCAACGGGGATATCATTTCTGTACGGAAAAAACTGAATATGAACAGCAATCAGTTTACGCCGTATCGTACCCGGCTGATCCGGAAGGGAATTATCAACGGGGAAATTCATGGAACAATCTATTTTGAACTGCCGTTGTTTGATGAATTTGTGCTTCAGAATTACGATCTCGAAGAGATGATATGAAACAGGCGTTTCAGTGACAGATAAGAACAGTGAAGGAGAACAGGATGGATCCATATGTTTTTCAGGAATCAGACTGGAAGCTGTACCGGAGCAGGCGGCCTGCCTGGGAGGAAGCTTACCTGGAACGTAAGATCCGGGAGTATGCCGCCCTGCTTGCAGGGCCGGAAAAAGCTTCCGACAAATTCTTTGCTCTGGGTAAAAAGATTGAAAAAGATCAGCGGCAATTGTATGTGGTTTCACGTGACAGCCGGTCTTGCATGTATATGAATATCTTGGCACTTCTGGAAAGAAAGGTCATCACGCCCGAGGATCTGGACGGTTTCAGCGAACAACTTCGGGAAATAGCATCACATGTGTATAAACAATGAGAATGGCAAGCGGCCGGGGGAGATCCCCGGCCGTATTAACTCTGCGGAAAACCAATGAAAAGTTGACAAAAACCCCGTATCCGCAATCTCAATCGGCGCAGATGGCCTTGCTGTCGCTGCAACCATCTGCTTGTTTCGATTGATTCGGTCAGATCGCTTCCGGCTTTGCCGGACAGCCCGCTGGGCTGACGCTTCCTTCGCCCACCTCTGTCAACTGTGAGTCCCGTTTTCCGGGTCCCTGTCTGTTTCCGGATCGGGCCACTTAAGCGTATGATAATGTTCTGTGCAATACCCGTTGCCTTTGTACTGCAGGGTATAGAAGGAAGTGTCAGCCCTGCTGATTGCCTGGTAGGTATGTTTTGCGTCTTCCTCGTCCGCTTTGTTCTCTGTATCAACCACAATCATGGCCGTATCACGCAGGGGAGTGATATCCTGCGGCATTTCTCCGGGCAGGTATTCATCCGCCTGGATCAGTTCGCGCGCAGCGTTATACTGGCACAGGGTGATTTTGACAGGCTCATATACAAGCTGGACCGTAGCTTTAATGGAGCGGCCTTCAACGATTTTTTCTCCGTTTTCTGTATGGCTGTGGGAGTCGGATTTCGAAAGGGTTGCTGTTCCTGAATAATGAATCCGGTCTTGGTTGAGCACTATACCGCCGCCGCTGTCCCCAAGGTAAATTCCGCCGTCTGCTTTCTGGTAGATGCTTGCGGAGAAGAAAGTGACTTCCTCATCCTGCAGGACGTAGTACAGCGTTCCGTTAATCCCGTTAATCGTTTCTGTGATTTTCTGGCCGTTCTCTGTATTGTCGTTATGACTGAATTCGACGCACTTCCGGCTGAATTCCTCATCTGCCACCCGAGTATCCACCTGTTTGCCGTACTCGGTGGTCATGTCCACATTGAACAGTCGCACGCCTTCCACCCCGGGGAAAACATAGTCGTATTCCTCAGGAATGGGGCGTCGGGAAGAAGTATTCTCTTTCTTTTCCGCCGGCACGCCTTTAGGGGGAACGATTTCAGCCTTCCCGGATGAGAAAGTGAACTGTCCCCACACGGGGGATGTGGTCACCATCATACCAATCAGCCGGTCTTCAGGCTTCATTTCCGGCTCATAGGATAAATCAACAGTCCCTCTTGCACCCAGTATAAACGCCGCCGCCAGCACGCAGCAGATGAAAATAATCCATTTCTTACTCATCGTCTTCTTCCTCCAGTATGCCGTCAAATTTGAGAATATCTCCCACATCGCACTGCAGGTAGTAGCATATTCTGTTGATCGTGCCGAACCGGATGCCCTTGGCCTTTCCGCTGCGCAGGATGGAAAGGTTGGCCTCCGTAATGCCGACAAGCCCGCATAGTTCCTTGGAGGTCATGCCGCGCTCCTTCAGCACGTCTTCCAGATAGACGCGAATTGCCATTGAATCCCTCCTCCCGGTCAGATAAACAAACTGTTGTCGTCCCGCAGTTCCTTGTTTTCGGACAGCAGGCGGGAAAGGAGCAGGACCATCAGGAGAAAGAGAACCTGGGTGATCGGAGGCTCAACCCTGAACTGGTTGTCTGTCAGGGAAGAAATCAGCAGGATCTGTAGGATATGCAGCCCGGCGGTGAACCAGACCGTGCAGGCCAGGGTGATGCAGCTGATCCGGCTGAGCTTTCCCGCCGCCTCTTTCAGCACCGCCTGCTCTTCCGCCGCTGCGGCGTCCAGCAGCTCAAACATCCGGAAGATCACCGCCAGGTCCAGGATCACCGCGGCCGCGGTTGTCAGCGTTTTTGCAATCAGCAGCGCCGAGTCCGCCGCCGTCGGCAGGCCGTCGATCACCGTAAGCACGCAGTCCGCCACCGTATAGGCCAGTCCGGCCGCGGAGAGGAAGCACAGGACATAAAGGATCCTGCGGAGATAACGCAGCAGCTGTTCTTTGTGTCCGTTGCGGAACAGGCGGATCAGCCGCAGGACGATGAACAGGATCAGCATGGACCAGATGCATAGGGAGAACACAACCCGCAGCATGTTTTCTATTTCAGGCCCGCCGCCGGCAATCTCGTGGCGGAACGCATCCGGGTTCCAGCATCCGTAAAGCCCCAGCCCGATCGCGCCGGCCAGCAGGAGCAGGGCAATGCATTCCGGTACAATGCCTTCGCCTTTGGTGCGCATGGCAAAGAATACCGGCAGCAGGATCAGCGCGGCGGCAATCATCACGGCAAACCCGTTTCCGACGGGCCCGGTCTTCGCCGCAGCCTTCAGTCCTCGGAACACAGGCTCCAGCGGGAAGGAAAGGATGGAGAAATTCATGTTCGGCACCCCCTTGCTCAGTGCCAACAGGACGCAGACCAGCACCGCTTCCACCGCCAGGATCAGGATCAGCTTTTTGCGCTTCACAGGATCACCTCATTCAATAAATTATCGATTTACGATAATCATAAAAGCAAAATTATCGTTTGTCAATAATATTGTTGCAAAAATCGAACGAATTTACAGTATTGTTACATAAATAACAAATGTACGAACCGAAACGCAAATAAAGCTGACAAATACCCGTTCCCATGTCAACTCGTTCGTAGCATAAGTCTTCTCGAAACATATAAGGAACACCATTGCTCCAACTTGTCATCCTGAGCGCAGTCGAAGGATCTACCTGGTAGTACAAGTCTTCTCGAACGTTATTCGGAACATCGCAGCGTTCAGTGTGTCATCTCGACCGTAGTGGAGAGATCTCCTCACCCGTCAACGTTCGGGAACGCAATACGGAACACCAAAACAATATGCTTATTCTTTTCATTGGAAAAATAGCGTGCTGTATTTCGCTGACTTCATCATTTATCGCAATCCATCCACCCTTTATACTTATCTCATCAAGAGAGGAGTGTAAACCATGTTTTTCCCCGGTGTACGTTACTTCCTGTGGCTCTGCTTGTCAGATGATCCCCGCGCGGAACAGCTGTTCCATCAGGCCTGCCTGATTATGCTGGGTCTGGTTGTCCTGACGGTCCTTTTCATCCTCTTTCTCAAATACCGTCAGAGGAAAGTCTGATGAGGTTGCAAAAGAGATCATGGCCAACTGCAAAAGGACCGAGGACTATAAAGACAGGTTCGACAGCATCATCGAATAACATAAGAAATAAAAAGGAACAAACACCCATAACAAAGGAGCGGCATCTGCCGCTCCTTTGTTATATCAATAACACAGTATGTTTTTAACTATCATGAGAAATAATACCTTTTATCTATTCTATTATCTACAACTTTACATATTTTATCGAATGCTTTATTGTTATGTATGAAATAATAGTAAGAACAAATTTACATAGAAGGTGATTAATATTTCTAGTTTACAGTCAATTATAGGGGAAATGATACATAGCAAAGAAATAAAAGGGTGAATTTGAATGAATGTGATTAACCTAAATAAGCAGACTATTTTGATTACCGGTGCTGCTGGTTTTATTGGTTCTGCTTTGACGCAGAGGATCCTGCGGGAGTACCGTGGGTGTACTGTGGTTGGGCTGGATAATATGAATGATTACTATGATCCGGCCCTGAAGGAATATCGTTGCCTGGAAAACCAGAAGGCACAGATGGATGGAAAATGTGAATATAAGTTTATCCGGGGTAGTATTGCTGATAAGGAACTGGTGGATGAGTTGTTCAGGAAATATGACTTTGATATTGTTGTGAATCTGGCAGCTCAGGCGGGTGTTCGTTACAGCATTGATCATCCGGATGTATATATTGAGAGCAATATCATAGGGTTCTATAACATCCTGGAGGCATGTCGGCATAGTTATGATAATGGCAACTCAGGTGTACAGCATCTGGTTTATGCTTCATCTTCTTCGGTATATGGAGGAAATAAGAAGGTGCCCTTCAGTACGGATGATCCGGTAGATCATCCGGTGAGCCTGTATGCGGCTACCAAGAAGAGCAATGAATTGTTGGCGCACAGTTATGCCAAGCTCTATAACATTCCCTGTACTGGACTTCGGTTCTTTACGGTATATGGACCGGCAGGAAGACCGGATATGTTCTATTTTTCAGCAACCAACAGACTTATCAAGGGACAGGATATCCAGATCTTTAATTATGGGAATTGCAAGAGAGAATTTACGTATATAGATGATATCGTGGAAGGAATTCTGCGGGTCATGCAGGGAGCGCCGAACAGGAAAGTTGGGGAGGATGGATTGCCGATTCCTCCTTATGCGCTGTATAACATCGGCGGAGGGCAGCCGGAGAACCTGCTGGATTTTGTACAGACTCTGCAGGAAGAACTGGTACGGGCTGGGGTGCTGCCGGAAGATTATGATTTTGAAGCACACAAGAAACTTGTGCCTATGCAGCCTGGGGATGTACCGGTAACCTATGCGGATTCCACAGGTCTGGAGAAGGATTATGGGTTTACTCCGAAGATTGGGATCCGGGAAGGATTGAGAACGTTTGCAGAATGGTATAAAGAATTTTATAAGATTATGTAAATAATTACTGCCAACTTGTTTTTGAGATCGTATCAATAGGTGAAAAGGATCATAGATCCTTTGATATTTAAAGACCGTGCGGTGGAAAAAAGATGTTGCTCAATAGAAAGGAGGCGGATGAGTTCCCTTGTTGATACATTTAACATATCACAATATATCAGGATGATTTATCGACTGAAGAATTGACAGAAAAAATGATTACAGAGTTTTCAGTTGATGAAGAAACTGCGAAAGAAGATATATCAATGTTTATAAAACAACTGAGTGAATATGGCTGCTTTGAATAAAGAACAATAAGGCGGAAAACAGATGAAAGAATTCAGCAACAAATTTAATATTAAGATTGCTGATACTGTTATCCAGATTGATAGTATTAGCGTAATAATCTTTTAGTTTGCGATATTCAGCTTTATGTGTGACACGTTCTGATGTATTATCATTTGTGTATTTATGATACATACGGTGAATAAAATCATTGGTTGCATATTCTGATTTAATATTTGAGCTATCAATTGTAACAGTGCGAATTTTCTTTTTATAACCCGAATAACCTTCATCTGCAAAAGTTGAAAACCGAATTGAGTAGTATTCATATGGAAAATAATTAGGATCGGATAATAATGCTGATGCTATTTCCGCAGAATAATCAATATTTGGTTCACAAATCAAACGGATACCATCACATTCAGTGGCATCTGTGTTGTTTTTACCATTCATTGTATGATCGAATTGCCCTGAAAGATATAATTCAATCATAAGTTTAGGTAAGTATTGGAATGATCTTGGTCCATGAAGAAAATCATTAACGGAATCGATGTTGAGAAGACGATCAATACCAATGGACTCTATGCGATGAGAACTACCGCTTGAAACGAGATCTATTGCTTCAAGGATACTGCTTTTCCCAACTTCATTATCGCCAATCAATACATTTAGTCTTGCATTTGGTATAAATGTATATTCACGAAAACGTTTATAGTTGAATAATTTGATTTTAGAAATGGTTGTTGGCATAAGTCACCTCAATTTGCAAATTCCGGTCGATCGGTGCGTGCGTTCCGAAATTAGCGGTGTGCTCATTCCGATCTAAACGGTTCACTCATTCCGGATAAACGGTGCGCCTTTCTGTATACTGATCACAAGGCTGTGTGAT
>Ga0256405_10009478_pt1 | contig 13312 bp, 12 predicted proteins | sample RumenRJG_02DNA_FD_189096 | JGI IMG/M metagenome (GOLD analysis project Ga0256405, IMG submission 189096) | Bovine rumen microbial communities from Lethbridge, Alberta, Canada - RJG_02 | ecosystem: Host-associated > Mammals > Digestive system > Stomach > Rumen | place: Canada: Alberta...
TTTGGATAATGTTTCTTTAACAGCAACGCCTTTTGGTAAAAGCACTCTAAAGATTTGGCCTTTGCCTCTTGTAGAGAACCAGCATAATCCTTCAACGGAGATATCATGTCTTAAATCATCATCTTCGAGTTCGTATTCAAACATGTCGTAATCTCTAAAGGAATTGAATCTGTCGGATACTGGACGGCAGAATTTCTTGCGCTTATTTTCTCTCATGACATCATCAACCTTGTCGTTAGAAACGACTTTGATTTCTGTCTTTTCGCCCATGAACACGCGGATTGAAGCACGTCTGCCTTTAATTATATAAAGGCAAGCGAGGTTTCCAACCATAATCGCACTACCTTCTCCAATAAATCTTCTAGTCATAACAACTTCCTTTTTAGGGGAGATTTGTTTAGCGATATCTTTTTCAACTTTTGATAAAACAGAAGTTGAGTTACTTATATCCGGTAATTGATATAAGAATGATGAATTAGAAAGTGGAACTTCTAATACATCGCAGTTTGTTCCTGGATAAACTTCAGTCTTGATTTGCCACTTTGTTTTATTGACGTAGTTCTTAAGAAGTCTATTCATAAGGGTGGATTTACCACTATTGAGTTCGCCAATTAAATAAATGTCACGGCATTTTCTTTGTTCTTTGAATTCGACGAGTATTTGATTGATGTCAATCTTATCTTCGTTGCCAATCAACTTGATTGAAACTGGATTGATACCTACTTCAGAGAATCTTTCATCAAGATATCTGATGAGCATACTATCAGTGACAGAACTTGGGAATAAATCACGTTTGGATCCAACAACTGCAACATTTAATTTCTTAACTTTCTTTGCGATATCAGGATTTAATGTTCCATTAAAACTAAATAAATCGACCATCCAGACGATTAAGGAATCAGTTGCGATAGCATCATTTAAGATTTTGATAATGTCTTTATCGGTTTCATGCTCAAGATTGCTAGCGTTCAACGCTAACATCTTCTCATAGCAGCTATTACAATATGGAATCTTTGGAACTCCATTTTCAATAATGGACTTGGAAATGTATCCAGTCTCATTCTTGTTATCACATTGTAAGATTGCTCCGCAATTGTGACATCTAATAACTCTTTTTGCTGTTGCCATATCTATTTATTCCTCCAATCAATTAGATTGTTTCTTTTACGATGGTATTTTCTGATAGGTCTATCGAATATTCTATTAATGTGAGTAGTCCATTGGTCTTCCTTAACGATTTTTTCTGTAAGAACAACCTTTATGTGCGCACCTTTACCCGCAAGCACGTCAGTCATCATTTGATCTCCGACTAACATAACTTTGTTATTGGTGACGCCTCTTTTTTGCAATTCTCTTTTAATCTTAAATGAGAATGGCTTTCTGGCACTGCTTAGAAATTCAACGCCTAACAAGTTAGCGTAGCCACACACCCTTTTAGCTTTATTATTGCTAATAATAACTGGCGTGATACCTGCATCTTTAAGAGATTTCACAAGTTCCTTCGTTCTTTCTTGCGGAACTTTTGCTCGATAACTATCAAGCGTATTGTCTAGATCCATAAAAAGAACTTTCACACCATTACGTTTATAGAAATCTGGTTCAATTTCATAAATTGATTGGCTGTGAGCAAATGGAATGAAATTCTTAAACATAAATACCTGAATTAATTGTAAACGAAAAAGTCTCTATTTTATAGACTTTTATATTTTTTTAGTAAACTTTGCTTTCTTAATAAAGAAAAAGTAGTCATTTAACTTTCACTAAATAACTACTAATTTTCTACTATTTATTACTTATATATAACTATGTTATATTTAGTCCAAATCATCAAAGATTGAGATTTGTTCGAAGCTGCCTGGTTCCTTGTCAGACTCTTCGTTTTGCTCAACTTCTTCACCACTAATAACTTCTTCAGTTTTTGGTGATTCTTTCACAATAATTGGGTGTGAAACATTATCTTTATTCACGGTTATTACTGTTGTATCAAAGACGAAACTAATGTGTTGTTTTAATGTAATTCCATCAATATTCTTCTTTGCATATTGAGCTTCAGTGTTTCTAAAGTCATCGATTTTGAGATTGAAGATTGTGCGATCATTAAGATAGATAGGAAGATTAATTACTTCATCTTTCTTATCAACCTTCATAGCATACAATATGCTATGTGGGTCGCCTTTAAAGCTTTGTAAGATTGTTTGGACCTTGCCTAAACGATTGGTTCTGAAGAATTTAGAACTATCAGTTATGCGCATGTGTCCTTTATTAGTAATTAGAATAATTTTACTCTTTTCTTCTCTTTCAAATTCGAGAAGTCCAACTGCTTGGTTACTTCCTAATGAAGAGATAGATTTAACGCCTCCTGCCTTGTTTCCTAAGATTGTTAAATCGTTCTCGTTAAATAAGGAACAGTTACCGTTATTAGTTATAACTAATAAGTCGCTATCTCCTGTAAGGAGTCTAATGTCAGCAACGCTGTCATTAGTGAGTAATTTAACGTATTTAGCAGGACGGCTTCTCTTAATGAGTTCGATTGCAGATAAAGGCATACGTTTGATTTGACCAAACTTAGTTAAGACTGCTAAATAGAGATCATTCCTCATCTCACCAATTGTCATGGTTTTGATAATCTTTTCTCCGCTAGCTAAGGTCGTAAACTCATTAATATGAGTTCCTTCATCTTTCCACTTGTTATCGGTTAAGTTATGAACTCCAATACATGCATAGTTACCTAAATTTGTAAAACAAATTAGGTAATCGGTGGTAAATGCTTTACCCATTCCTACTAGCATATCGCCATCTTTTAATCCAGGTAATGATTCGTTAGAAGAGGCATAGCTTCTCATTGAACTACGTTTTAAATAGCCATCATAAGAAATAGCAATCATCACTTCTTCTTTAGCGATTAATTCACGCTTATCAATTTCACGTGTTTCGCCTTTTTCGATGATTTGAGTTCTTCTTTCATCACCATACTTATTAGCAATTGCTTTTAGTTCACGAATTAAAACACGATTAAGTTTTTCTGGATCTTCAATGATACCTCTTAAGGTTTCAATATCGTTTTGAAGTTGAACTTTTTCTTTTTCAAGGATAATTTCATCGGTGTGACTTAACTTGTATAAAGGCATAGTCACGATGGCTTCAGCTTGTTCGTTAGAAAGGTCAAATCTCTTGATTAAGTTAACTTTAGAATCAGCCTTGTCTTTACTCTTTCTAATGATATCAACGACTTCATTAATATTTAGCGAAGCTAATATTAAACCTTCAACAATGTGTAAGCGATCACCATATTTCTTTAAATCGAATTTACTTTTACGAGTAATAACATCGACTTGGTGAGCAATATAAGCATCAACATAATCGAGTAAATTTAATGTTTTTGGTCGACCATCAACGATTGCCACCATATTAGCGGTATAACCAGTGCAAAGATTGGTTTTCTTCATTAAATATTGAAGAATGAGGTCAGCTTTCGCATTCTTTTTAACATCAACAACGATTCGAATTCCTTTATAATCAGATTCATCTCTGACTTCAATGATTCCATCAATCGCTTTTGAGTGCCTAATTTTGTCTATCTCATAGACAAGTTGAATTTTCACCACTTTATAAGGAATTTCTGTGATGATAATTTGATTAATATCCTTTTTCTCGACTATTTCAGTTTTTCCTGCAACTTCGATTCTTCCTCTACCAGTTTGATAGATTGCTTCTAAGCCGGAGGATTTATAAATATATCCTCCACCTGGGAAGTCTGGTCCTTGAACAAATTGCATTAAATCTTCAATTGTCGCCATCTTATGACCAATACGATAAATAATCGCATCAACAACTTCTTTGAGGTTGTGAGGTGGGATTTCAGTTGCTAAGGCAACTGCAATACCTTCAGTACCATTCACTAATAAGTTAGGGAAACGGGATGGAAGGACGATTGGTTCATACTCTGTGTCATCGAAATTGAGTTGCATATCAACTGTTTGTTTTTCGATATCAGAGATAAGTTCGTTTGATAATTCAGAAAGTCTACTTTCTGTATAACGGTAGGCCGCTGGAGAGTCACCATCGATTGAACCGTTATTTCCTTGGAAGTCAATTAATGGGTATCTAACTTTCCAGTCTTGGCTCATTCTCGCTAAAGCTTCATAAATTGATGTGTCACCATGTGGGTGATAAGTTCCCATAACCGCTCCAACGGTATGGGCGCATTTCTTTGTTGGCTTATTAAAAGTGTTACCACTTTTATACATAGAGAAAATGATTCTTCTTTGAACAGGTTTTAAGCCATCTCTTACATCAGGAATGGCTCTATCTTGAATGACATATTTTGCATAAGTTGCATAACGGTCACTCATTACATCTTCAAGAGGTTCAGTGGAAATATTCTCTTCAAATACTTCTTCAACGACTACTTCTTTTTTCTTCGCCATGATTATTTGACCTCCTTCATAAATGTATCAATTTTGTTAAAATTGACGTTCTCTTCAACCCATTTTCTTCTCACAGATGCATCATTACCCATAAGGATTTTGACTCTCTTTTCAACTAAGAATGGATCGTTGATGTCAACTTGAATAAGGAATCTAGTTTTTGGATCCATTGTTGTTTCTTTAAGTTGAATGGCATCCATTTCACCAAGACCTTTGTATCTGTTAATTTTGCAATTAGCACCAACTTTTTTCTTTGCGGCCGCTAATCCTTCATCATCCCAAGCGTATTCTTGGATGAGCTTTTTGCCTTCTTCTTTATATATTCTATATAAAGGTGGAACAGCAATATAAATATGACCACTAGTGATGAGTTGTCTCATGTAGTGATAGAAGAATGTGAGTAAAAGAGTTTGAATATGAGCACCATCAGTATCAGCATCGGTCATGATGATGATCTTGCCATATCTAATGTCTTCGATATCAAAGCTTTGTCCAAATCCAGCACCAACTGTGTTAATGATGGTTGCAATTTCTTCGTTATGTAAAAGTTTGTCCAAAGAAATAGAATCAGTGTTAAGTGGTTTACCACGAAGTGGTAAGATTGCTTGGTGAATTCTATCTCTTCCTTTTTTCGCTGTTCCTCCAGCGGAATCACCTTCAACGATAAATAGTTCGTTTTTAAGATAATCCTTGGATTGAGCAGGAGTGAGTTTATCTGAGAGAATAACTTCTTGCTTATTTGCCTTTTTGCTACTTCTTGCTTCATCTTTAGCTTTTCTAGCAGCAACACGAGCTTGTTGAGAATCGACACATTTCTTGAGGATTCTCATCGCATTTTCTTTATTCTCAGTAAGATAATAAGTAAACTTATTATAGATTAAGTTTGAGACAACAGAGTTAGCAACTGGAGTACCAAGTTTACCCTTTGTTTGTCCTTCGAATTCAAGTAATTCTTCTGGAACTTTTAAGGAAATGATCGCAGTTAATCCTTCACGGACATCGCTACCTTCAAGTTTCTTTCCTTTAAGCATTCCCACCATTTCACCAAAGTCATTAACTGCACGAGTAATACCGGTTCTAAAACCAGATTCGTGAGTACCGCCATCAATGGTTTTTACGTTGTTAACGTAAGAATAAATGGTTTCGTTATAGTCTTCATAGCAATATTGAAGGGCAATTTCTGTCTCAATATTGGTAATTGGATCAACTTCAGAAAAGCTTACAACATCGATAATTGGATTCTTTTCATCGTTGAGATTTGTGATGTATTCGACTAAGCCATTTTGATAGAAGAATTCTTGCTTATCACCACTTCTTTCATCATAAATGATGAAACGAACGCCTTTCATCAAGAAAGCGCTCTCTTGTAAGTGGGACGCAATTGTGTCGTATTTAAAATCAGTTGTAGAGAAGATTGTTCCGTCAGGTTTGAATCTAACGAGTGTTCCGTGTTTTTTGCTTTCTCCGATTTTTTCAAGTGGGGTAACTAAATGTCCACCGTTTTCAAATCTGAGATGATAAATGCCGCCATCTTGAAAAACAGTGACATCTACCCAATCACTTAACGCGTTGGTGACTGAAGCACCAACACCATGAAGTCCACCAGCACTTTTATATACCGATGAATTGAATTTTCCACCAGCATGAAGTTCAGTAAAAACAATTTCGACACCAGGTCTACCGGTTTCTTTATTGATTCCCACTGGAATTCCACGTCCCTCATCTAATACAGAACAACTTCCATCTTTATGAAGAGTGACGGTAATGTTTTTACCATAGCCACTTAAAGCTTCATCGACAGCGTTGTCTACAACTTCCCAGACAAGATGATGGAGACCACTTGAATTTGTGCTACCGATATACATTGCTGGTCTTTTACGAACACCTTCAAGGCCTTGCAAAATATGAATATCGTTCGCAGTATATTGTCTCTCCGCCATACTATACCTACCTTTTCGCCGTTCATTATAAACGGAAAATATTGAAAATATAAAGCAATTTAGTAGAATAGATAGGGGTCAAAAAATGGATATTAATTTAATTAATATTTTGGTTTCAATTTCTGTAATATTTATTGGTTACATTTTCGGTTCCATTCCAAATGGTATTTGGATTGGTAAGGTGTTTTTCCATAAAGATCCACGTGATTTTGGAAGTGGAAATTCGGGCGGAACCAACGTTGGAAGAGTTTTTGGCAAGAAAATTGGACTTCTTGTTATTATCCTCGACGCCGCTAAAGCTGTAATCCCACTATACCTAATTTGGCTATTCCTCATTAAAGTGCCAATGTATAACAATATGCCTTTAATGCCAGATATCGTCACTAAGTATTCAGGTGGAGACATCAGTGGCTATGCAATTCAATGGCCAGTATATTGGTTGGCGAATATTGGATCAAGCTTAGGACATTGCTATCCAGTATTCTACGGATTCAACGGTGGAAAAAACGTGGCCGTTTTTTATGGAACAGCAACTGCCGCTGGTTGGTTATTTGGAATAGTGCCAGGATTATTCTTCTTCCTCGTGCTCAAAATTAAGAAATGGGTTTCATTAGCAAGTGTTTCTTGCTCATGGTTTTCAGTCTTATTATCTTGGATTTGGTCAATCTTAATCATCACAGGAGTGCTTCAAGGATCTAATGTTTGGCTTGCAACTTATGGTCCTGCTCTAGAATGCAATTATGTGTTCTCAATTGTCTTAACTTTTGGAGCAATCATATTAACCATCAAACACAAAGCGAACTTTGAGAGAATCAAAGCTGGTACAGAAAGCAAAATCAAATGGATGAAATAAACTATTAGTAATAAATTAGTATATTATTAGTAGTTATAATCCTATGTGAATAGAGTTTTCCACACAAACGGAAAACTTTTATTTTTTATTGAATTGTTCAAATCTTTTTAATTGACTTTTAGTCTATCAAATAAGCGCTTAGAGAAATGTTCTCATTCACTACCACTATTTACTTAAAAAGCAAAATAAAAACGCCTAACAGCGAGTTAAGCGTTATTATTCATTAACCTATATGATTAATTATTTTTGTTGTCTTTTGACAGCGTTCATTGTGCGTTGAATGTCTGCCTCACTTGGCTTTCTACCAACGCTTTGGTATAGGGCTCTAATCATTCCTTCGTTGATTGGAGGATTCTTTTCGAGTTGTCTCTTGAAGAAGAATCTAGCTCCGAAGAATCCAGCAACGAGTCCAACGACTAAGGCAAGGACTAATAAGCCGATCCATGCACCAGTTCCCATGTTAGACCTCCCTATGCTCTTCCGTCGTAATCACCATTATCGGTTCTAACTAAGACGACTTCGCCTTCTTCGATAAATAATGGGACACGAACTTTTAATCCAGTCTCGAGTTCAGCATCTTTCATTGCTTTGTTAACTGTATCGCCTCTAATAGCTGGTTCGCAGTGTGTGATCTTTAAAGCAACTTTAGCTGGTAAGTTGATACCAAGGACTTCACCATCGTAGCTTGTGATTTCTACGATTTCTTCGCCTTTTAAGAATTGCATTTCCCAAGCAAGTCTTTCTTTAGAAATCTCGATTTGGTCATAGGTTTCTTGATCCATGAAGCAAAGAGCATCACCTGTATCATATAAGAATTGCATTTGACGTTTTTCTAATCTAATAGTTTCGATTGCATATCCACTATTACGTGCCATTTCAGTAACAGCACCTGTACGTAAATTCTTAACTTTGACCTTGGCAACCATTTTTCTCATCGCGGTTTTATTTAATAAAATATCTAAAACTTGATAAATGTTGCCTTCTTCAATGAAGTAGTTTCCTGGTCTTAATTCAGTAACGTTAACCATCTGTAAATTCCTTTCTTTTAAAAATTCCTTTGGTATTATACCAAATAATTAAAAACTTAAAAAGTTATTTAAAGCAAGCTCGCTTTCTAAAACAGTATTCGGACCATGTCCTGGATAGATTTTTGTCTCTTTTGGGAGCTTCTTTATCTTGCTTAACGATTGTCGAGTTTTCTCTGGCATTGCGCCAGGAAGATCATCTCTTCCTACCGACATTTTAAATAATGTGTCTCCAGAAAATAGTAATTTATTATTTATAAAATAATAGCAAACGCTTCCTCTTGTGTGAAATGGAGTGTGAATGACCTTAATTACTTCATCTTCAAGAAGATTAAGCTCTTCATTATCAATTACACTTATAGGATTTGATTCCACTACAAATGAGTCACCCTCCATATATGAACAATTTAATCGAGGATTTTTTAAATATTCGACTTCATCAAAGTGAATATATAGAGGAACTTTGTATTTATTAACTAGTCTATCTACTCCTCTTATATGGTCAAAATGACCATGGGTGAGGAGAATTCCTTTTACGTTAAGCTTATTTTTCTCGATGTAATTAATGAGCTTATCATTATCCATAGATGGATCAATAACAACCGCATTATTATTAGCATCGCTTACTACGTATGTATTTGAATTAAGTTCTAAAATATCGTTATAGTCAAATTTTTCTACTTTCATACCTTAAGTATAATAAAAAAATAGGACGAACCTATTTCTTTTTCTCACGATGGAGTGTTTTCTTTTTGCAACGTGGGCAATATTTCATTTTCTCTAAACGATCAGGATTGCTCTTTTTATTTTTAGAGGTGAGATAATTTTCTTCCCCACATTCTGTACACTTCAATGTAATTGAGATTCTTTCTTCTTTGGCCATAGATAGTTTCTCCTTAAATCGTATGTAATGTTAACACAACAAATAAAATAATAAAAGTATATTTTTATTAATATTGGAGTGTAAAATATTGGTGATGAAACGAAACGAGACTAGACAAATCAATGTTGGTGGCTTACTCATAGGTGGTCAAAATAAGGTTGTTATTCAATCAATGTGTAACATTAAGACCGAATATTATGAGAAAGTTAGTGAACAAATCAACGAGTGTGCCGCTTTAGGCGCAGAGATGATGCGCGTATCCGTCATGGACGAAAAAGATGCGTTTGCAATTAAAGAAATTAAGAAAAGAATCTCTATTCCTTTAGTAGCGGATATTCATTTCGATTACCGTTTAGCCTTACTCGCCATGGAATCTGGAGTTGATAAGATTAGAATCAATCCAGGCAATATCGGTGATATTGAAAACGTTAAAAAAGTCGTAGCAATGGCTAAAGAGAAACATATCCCAATTAGAATTGGAGTAAACTCTGGATCATTAGATAAAGAAATCCATGATTATTCAACTTCATACACCGCAGAAAAATTAGTCGCATCCGCAAAAAAGCATGTTGATATATTAGAATCACTCGGATTTTATGACATAGTCATATCTTTGAAAGGAAGCAATGTTTTAGAAACTATTGCAGCTTATAAGTTAGCAAGTGAAACATTCCCATATCCATTACATTTAGGAATTACTGAAGCTGGATTTAAAGATATTGCAGTTATCCGTTCATCTGCCGGTTTAGCACCTTTATTATTAGATGGCATTGGAGATACGATTAGAATTTCTATCTCTGGAAGTGTTAAAGACGAAATCATTACTTGTAAGAGACTTCTTCATGACTGTGGATTATATCCAAATTATCCAACCCTTGTTGCCTGTCCAACTTGTGGCAGAACTCAAGTTAACGTTGAAGAACTCGCTAGAAAAGTAATGGACTATCTTGAGACTGTTAATAAACCAATCCATGTTGCTGTTATGGGATGTGTTGTTAACGGACCAGGCGAAGCAAAAAACGCAGACATCGGCATTGCCGGTGGATGTCATCAATATGTTATCTTTAAAAAAGATAAAATTATTAAAAAAGTCCCAGAGGCTGAAGCCTTTGAGACCTTAGTAGAAGAAATTAATAAGCTTTAGTTTCTCCAATTATCAACGTATTTAGAGCTCCTTAGCATAGCAATCTCTTGCTTATAAGGGGCTTTTTCATTGTAATAAGGAGTTTCTAGAATCATTGGAATTCCTTTTAAGCGAGGATGATGAACAACTTTGCATAATACATCGAAACCTAAATAACCATATCCAATGTTTTCGTGTCTATCTTTATGCGCTCCTACTGGATTCTTGCTGTCATTAACGTGAACAACAAGCAGTCTATCTAAACCAATTACTTTATCAAATTCTTCAATTACATCATCAAGATGATATTTTATATCATATCCAGCATCTGAGATGTGGCATGTATCTAGACAAACGCCTAAACGGTCTTTGTGCTTGCAGTGATCAATGATTGAACGAACTTGTTCAAATGTAATACCGATTTCGTGACCTTTACCCGCCATTGTTTCAATAGCGATTTTTACATCTGTGCCATCACATTCTAAAGCAGTATCTAGCGCTTTGGCTAATGCCAAAATGCCATTTTCAGCACCCATGCCTACATGGCTTCCTGGGTGGAGAACCATAATGTGAGCACCAAAGCCATAAGTTCTTCTTAGTTCACTAACGATTGTGTTAATAGCCAACTCGTAAATATCTTCGCGTGTGTAATTTGCTGCATTAATGATATATGGAGCGTGAACGATGATTTTGCTTTCATCTATTCCAGCTTCTTTAATCAATTTTCTTCCTTCCTGAATTTTTAATTCAGAGAGAGGCTTTCTAAAACTATTTTGAGGAGCGCCTGTGTAAAACATAAAAGTGTCTGATCCATATGAAAGAGCCTCTTTGACACTTCCAAGATAGAATTCAGGAGCGTTCATGCTTACATGGCTTCCAAGATAAATATCTTTATTATTGTTTTCCATACTTAAACACCTTGAAATATGTTAACATTTTTTTATGAATGTTGCATTGATTAAACCTCAAGGATTTTGTTCCGGTGTTACTCGCGCTGTTAAAATGGTTCAAAAAGCGAAAGAAGAACATCCAGATAAAAAGATTTATATCTTAGGTATGCTCGCCCATAATCAATCTTTGATTGATAGTCTTACTAGAGATGGCTTTATAACTCTTGAAGGTGAAGAAGTTAGTGAGATCAATAAGCTCCAAGAAGGAGATGTTTTAGTCTTTACCGCACACGGACATGATGAAAAGCTTGATATACTCGCTAAGAAAAAAGGACTAATTACTTACGATGCGACATGTTTTAAAGTTCAAGATAACCTTAATAAAATCAAAAAGGAAATCGAAGCGTCTCACCAAGTAATTTATATCGGACAAAGCGGTCATAAAGAAGCAAACGCTGCTTTGTCGGTTTCCAAGAATGTATCATTATATGATACAAAACTACTAATTAACTACCAATTAATTACTGATAAATCTCCGTTTGTTTTAAACCAAACAACCCTTAATTTTTATGAGTTAGAAAAGTATCATAAAGACATTTTAAGCCACTTCCCAGGCGCTAGAATTATGAATGAGATTTGTAACGCGACACGCCTAAGGCAAGAAGCTATCTTAAAGATAGAAAAAGATACAGACCTGATAGTTATTGTTGGTCACCATAAGTCCAGTAACTCTAATAAGCTTTATGATATTGCTAAAGCAAATTATCCAGATTCTTTAGTGTTAATGGTTAATGACCTAGAAGATCTTAAGAAACACGATTTAACAGGCAAAAGAAAAGCCGCTGTTGGATCAGGGGCTTCTACTCCACAATACATTGTGGATGAGATTTATAATTATTTGCTTACCTTATAACGGTTGGTTCGACTTCGTGGTCGATAACAACGATTTCAATAGACTCATCTAATTCATGGATGAGTTTTTTCATTGTCGGCATAAAGATTTTTTCAATCTCATGTGGCATATCTAAGTAATTATACTTAGCGTTAACGATATCTCTTCTTATATGATGAGGTGCATCTCCAGAAACATAGATGTCGTAGCCGTTATCTTTAGCGATTGGCCAGTTTCCGCTTCCGCCTCCTCCAATAATAGCAACGCTTCTAATATCTTTCTTCCCTTTATTTATTAATAAAGAGTAGTGGACATTAAACGCTTTATTTGCCATCTTAGCGAATTCTTCAACACTCATAGGAGATTCTAATTCTCCTCCACGCATCATAATGTTCTCTTCAATGACTTTTACATTTTTTAAATGTAATGCTTCGGCTAAAGCGTCATTCATGCCGCCTAAGCCTGTATCGAAGTTTGTGTGCATTGAATAAACAGGAACATTAATTTTATCTAAGGCATCACATAATTCTTTTTTACTTGGGTCACGTTTAAAGACTCGAGAACGTAAACCATAGACTAATGGATGATGAGTTAAGACTAAATCTGGTTTCTCTTCTTTGATTTTATCAAAGATTTCCCAATCACAGTCTAAACACAAAACGATTTTATGAACTTCTTCTGGGAGTTTGCCAGTCATTAAACCAACGAAGTCATGATTCATCTTCGCGTATTTCTTAGGGAATCTCTTGCCAAGTTTATTTAATAAACTTTTTGTGTTCATAAAACCTCATTAATCCTTTCTTTTTCAGAATTGAGTTTTTTGATTTTGCCATCTGGGATGTCTTTATTTTCAAGAAGTTTATCAATCTCTTTGATTCTTGAAATGTATTTAGCTTTGAATGTCATTGATTTTTCGCTTCTTAAAACTGGTCCGAATTCAATATCAGGATCATCGAGATACATTGCTTCTCCAGAGATGAATTTTATTATTTCATAATAAACGCCACTCTCATAAACAATATCTTCATCTGCGATAACAAATCCCATTTTTGTGACTTGCTTTCTTAATTCAGGGATAGCGTTATGTGCATCAACAATAATTGTGCGGACGTTTTTAAGCTTTCCAGGATTCTTTTTAAGAATATCAATAACATTGAAGCCACCCATTCCAGCGATAACAACAGTTTCAACATCGCTAGGAAGTTCACTGATGCCATCCGAAAGCATTGGGATAACTCCATCAGAGGCATTGTTCTCTTCAATTGCTTTCTTTAGTCTA
>Ga0256405_10009479_pt1 | contig 13311 bp, 16 predicted proteins | sample RumenRJG_02DNA_FD_189096 | JGI IMG/M metagenome (GOLD analysis project Ga0256405, IMG submission 189096) | Bovine rumen microbial communities from Lethbridge, Alberta, Canada - RJG_02 | ecosystem: Host-associated > Mammals > Digestive system > Stomach > Rumen | place: Canada: Alberta...
ATATTCTTTTTTATAGCGTTTCATACCATTTCTTATTTCAGGTGTTGTTAAATTTGTGGTTTCTTTTAAGAATAATAATATGGATGACTTGTTAAATTTACGACTGCCTAAAGTATCTAAAAATATTTCCTCAAAATGTGTGAAGAGTTCTATTAGAGCCTTCCCAACCTTTATTTCATTTGGCTTTAGTTTATATTCTTCAGATTTATCCAAATATCTTTTTATCCGTTCAGTTATTCTGTTTATCAAAGTCGTTAAAAAAGACAACTCTGCTTTAGAATTTGATTGTGACGAGAAGTTTATGTCATTAACAAACATTTCATACCCATCATCATTTCTTACGTTATTTTCAACCATTATATCATATGATTCCGTTCTTTCATTTCTCTTTTTTATCTGATTTATCTTGTAAATAAGATAATTCTTACAAACGGTACCATAATAAGAATAAGCCTTAAAGTTTTTTTCAGGATTAAAATAGTTTATCCTTGTCATTAAAAATGACATGGTGTCGTTAAACGTTTCTTCATAATCTTCGTCCGGTGGGAATAGTTTATAACGCCTTATTATACTTTCTATCATTTTCGTAAATGCAGGGTTTAATATTTTGTTATATAACTCATTCCTTTCTTCATCAGTGGTGGCTTCGAGGTACTTCTTTACAGCCTCTTCTTGTTCATTATAAAAATAACCCTTTTTAGTTTTCTTTTCATTTTTCATTACTCTTAGCGGTTAGACTTAATTTTGACAGCAAGCAGTTTGCTTACTGTCAAAATATTATTCTTTATCTGAGAAGGGCTTAATTTCTCGTTCATTTTTAAAGAAATATTCCTTTTTTGCTGTATTGAACCAATACTCAATTTCTTTGTCCGTTAGAGTTTTTGAATAATCTTCCACCATCGACCCATCTCTACCAATATGGTGTGTATATCCTATCTTCGGAATAACAAAAACCTTATCATTCTTATTTGTAATCCTTAATAAAAATTCATACCAAAAGAATACTTTTATATTTGTTTTTAATTTACCGGCAGAAATATACCTTTCAGTATTTATAATACCACCAGTGAGGTAAAAATCGGAATAATTCTGAAGGCATTCGTTATCAATATACCCTATTTCATTTGAAAAACTTGAAGCCCACGGAGCCTCATTACCAAATCTCATAAAATCATTTGTTTTGTAGTCAACAATGTCTTGAAATGGTAAAAAAACACTTACTTCAGGCATTGTTTCTGAATATGTTTTGAAATTTTCAAACCATATAGGTGTATATACATCATCAAACTCCAAAACGCTAAACCATTTTGTGCCGCCAACAGCACTATTAACTAATGTTGCAAAATCAGATGGTGAATTTTCTTCTGCTTCTACAATTGAAACGTTTTTGAATGTATTGAGCGCTTCATTTAGTTCATTAGACAAACCGTACTTACAAGACACATTCACACTGATATCTTCAGGGACTGAATTTACGGCATTTACTATAAGTTTCTTGACTTCATCATTAAAAATATGTACCGGTATAATAACTTTAATCAATGTATTTTCTTTCATTTTACCTATCATTTTGTAACATTATTGTATAATTCCTGCATCTCTTTCTGCCTTCTCTCAACAATACCGTTAACGCATTCGGTAACTTGCGTTATTGTGTTTTCCTTAGGATATAAACCTTTGTATTCATCGGCAGTATTTAATAATGCTTCTGGTACCCTGTCGGTCATCCACGCCCTAACAACATTGGCTATAATTTCATGTACCTTATTAATATTGTAAAACCATATGCACGAATCAGTGTATTCGCCATTTTCGTTTAATGTCCACGGCAGTTTTGTGTCAGGTACTTTTGCTATGACAATCGAACCACTTTTAAGTGCCTCAATAAGGGAATATCCAAAACTTGTATTATCATCAGCCCATATAGTAATTGCGCCGTCACGAAGCAATTCTGCAAAATTTTCTTTTGGAAAACCTCTTAAATCCCTAAATGAAACCCATCTGAAAAGTGGAAACTTCCAGTAAAACGGCTTTATAATCTTGTTTACTTTCGACGGGTCTTCAGAGACAATATTTACAACTAATTTTTTAGGCCCTGATGAAGTTCCAAACATTGGGTCTATATATGGGTCGACAACATGCGTTTTAACATATGGGAAAATATCATTTAAAATTTCTTCGTTCTCTTTTGTGTTTGTTATGGCTTCCATAATCCCAAAATCACCCCACTGAGCAGCAAATGGCATCTGTTCAGTCAAATAATCATAGTTTTGGAAAATTGCAACTCTTTTACATGGCAATTTTTTTGTTTGATTCATAACATTTGTAAAGAGTTCCGGTATGAACACAACATCTGAGGGTGTAATATCAACCTCTTCTTTAGCAATATTATAATGCGGTATCGATGCATATTCTTCACCTAACCATTCGCCTACTCCAACGAATTCATCTTCTTTATCAGCCGTTTGGTAAAGCATTGCCGTCTTATACCCGATATCTCCTGTTATCTTAGCCAATTTGTAAATGTATTCCAAACCTCCGTTTGGGTTTCCCTTTGTATCATATACAAAGAAATAGATATTATTTTTCTTTTCAGAAATCTTTTTTATTTCTTCACTTAGGCGCTCTATGGCCCTTTGTTTCTTATCTTTTTCCTCCATGTTTAGTTATTTTTTTTAATAAAACCATAATTTATAAGGGTGTTCAAACATATTTCTTCGTTTGCTTCAAGATCATCTATGAATGTTTCCGGTGATATGATGACCGATAATATAGTTTTTACCATATCATATTTTATGTTTTGCCTTGATTCGCTTTCAGAATCAAACGTAAATTCACATATTTTGTCCAAATCTATATATAGTTCGGGTGTATTATTCGTTTCCATCATCATCCTTATGTTTAGTAATAAAATTATTTTTTAGAAATTCGTCAAATGATTCATATGAATATGTAGCCTCTTCACATTTATCCTTCCCGATATAAACGGTTGTCTTGTCTTTACATTCTTTTATCTTCTCAGTATCATAAGTTATCAGTATATCGGCAATATCCTTTATCTCCTTAAAATTTAATGGAAATCTAACCTCTCTCACCCTTGCGCCAATCTTACTTAAAAAGAAATATGACGACTGTATTGTGAGAGATTCTTCATTCATTGAGTATAATACCACCTTGTAATCTTCATCTTCTACTTCGTCTAATTCTATCAGCCAATTATTCAAATCACGTGCTGTGTTTTGGCCCGTTGTTTTAGCACACCCAAATAATTCGTAAGGGTAATCTGTATAAATGAAATTATTTTTTTCTTTCTTATTTTTGAAAATAGCATAGTCCCATGGCTTATCCTCATCACATTCATCTAAATCAAGTTCCTGATTAAAGTCTTTCTGATAATATTTTAAAATCTGCTTATTTATATTTCTTAAAACATTGTTTATTTCAATTGCTATCGTTTTCATGAAAAAATATTTTTATGTGATAATTTCTTTTCTAAACATTCCTTACAAAGTGGTTCACCGAAATCATATTTGGTAATCGAATAATCAGATTTGTCTATCACCTTTCCGCATGAAGAGCATTTAAACACTTTATGTTTTTTATCGGAAATATCTAAAAGAGCGTTCGAAGTGGTGTTCTTCCTCCTTTCTTTATTCTTGTACTTCTCATCCATTGTTTTTGAATAGAATTTATCCGCGACTAAATCACTTATCTCGTGTTCAGAAAAAGTGAATTTCAAACGGTATTCTGCATTACTTTTCTTTATATCCACAAATTTCAACCCCAATAATAGGAATGTTATCATATCGGGAAAATCATTTGTAGCCTTATATGTCGAAAAACTAATACTGCCAATAGATGATAATAATTCGGTTTTATCTATGAACGCGTTCAAAACACTTTCGTTTGCGTTATTTTTAATTAAATTCGACCATGAAGTTTTTATTTTCTTTAATTCATCTATAAACGGACCTGTTTTACTGTCATCAGGTGTTGGTACTGAATTGAAGTGCAACACACAATATCTTTCACCTTTTTTATTGTTTATGTTTATGTCGATTTGTTGCGCAAACTTTTCTATTTTGTAGATAGGAAAATGCTCATTGTAACTTACCTTTAACGTGTATTCATTGTAATACTCATCCGATTCAATTTGATTTAATTCTTCGACTACTGAAGATGGTTCTAACTTACATTGCATTGAAAATTTAATTTTATTAAAATTAACAGGTGCAACATCTCTTTTGACGGATGTACCGTTGCCAAGGTATTTGTATTTTTTTGATTCTTCTGAAACCTTATATACGGAATACCTTAATTCTTCCACTTCTTGGGTAACTTCACCTTTCAGTAGTGATTCGGCTAAATTTGTGGAAGAAACCTGTTTTTCAACTGAAAGTTTTTCTGAATTCAACCCATTATTTACCTGACTGTTTATTTCATCATTCGCAGCTTTAAGTCCAAAAGGAAGAGCATATACTATGCGTTTAATAAGGTTACTCAACACCATACTCAGATAAAATCTTTTCTTCAATTATTCTATTAATTAAAGTTAATATATTAACAAATTTTCCCCTTCTCGCATACATATTCTTTACCTCAGGCGGCATACGTTCAAATTTAACATCATGTGACATAGTTTGATAATCAGTTAAATTGTCCGCATATCCTTGGCATATCCCAACTAATATACTTTTTAATTCGTTAAGTTTTGATAAACTCATTTTTGAAAACTTATTATAAATGTCCATAAATAAATGTTAAAAAAATTAAATTATTTTAAATAAAGCAAAAAACATGCCAAATTATTTAGAATGGACAGATACAGGGAATTTGTCCTGATACATATCAACTATTATGTCTCTATTCTTATACCATTCTTCATTTAATTCACCAATACTGTTATGTGATATTCTTATATTTGTAGTTACGCCTATCTTAGTTTTTTTATCAAAATAATTCGCAAGACAAAATGCAATATCATAAAAATGGAAGTTAAATTTTTCATCGAACATTTTACTAATCCTTTTCTTGTTTACCGCAATAAACAAACCATCTATAACACACACTTCTTTTAAATCCTCTTTTAATAGCGGAGAGAATTGTGTTAACCATGACTTCCCATCATGCTTATGCATTACTTGTCCGTATCTTCTTTTATAATTCCACCATGCGCCATTTTCATCAAACTCAGCAGAGCCGGCTACTCCAATGATGCCATATTGCTTATATTTTTCAAACAAAGAAATAATCTCATTACCCCACCCATCCTTCAAAAACTCAATGTCGTCATGTATGAATAATATTATTTCATTTGTGCCATCATCCTTTAATACAGTGTTATAAATTTTAGAAAGACCCACGCCATCCGGATTTGTTATAAACAATATATCAGCACGGCACCCGCATGTATTGGCAATATTGTCTATGAGATCTTTTTTTTCATCTTTCATTTTTTTGGATGACACTACTATGGTTATACTTTTGTCCATTCTTTTATTAAAAGATATTTTTGCATTCGTGATTTTAAATAAAAAAAAACCAACGGAATCAAACCGTTGGTTTTTAAAATAACAACTATTATAATTAAAACTAATTTTTAAACTTTAAATATGTCAATTCACTTGCCATTCTTAAAATAGATGCCATTAATCCTGAGTGCCATCTCGCTTGTTCATCGGTCAGATCCCTATCATTAACAGTCATTGCTTCTATTTCTTCTGCCGTTAAATCAATCCCACACTCCACACACATTGCAACGCTATGTAAACCTGTTCTTAAAGAAGGCTGATCAGCATCATACTTATACATAAGACCTCTTTTTTCAACTTCCCATTGGTTGTCATTCTTTACCAATCTTATGCATTTGGATATTTGGTGTAATAGACAAACTTTAATTAAAGTTTGTTTATCAACAGAAGCACCTTCAAACATATTGTTCAAATTAATAGCAAATGGTGTCAGAGTCTTCAAGACTACCTCAAGAAATGTGCCATCACCAGCTAATCCGTATTCACTGCTATTTGAAAATGTACCATGCTTAATTTTTTCACCATACTTTTCATTTAAAGCCGTAACATCAATCCCAAGTTCATTTAATTTCTTTAGAAATAAATGATAATTTGTTTCAATTGTTTTCTCTGAAAGTTCCATATTAATTTTATGATTTTCGATTTCGATGCAAATATACAAAAAAAATCGGGGAATTATTCTTCCCCGACAAGTTTTTTATAAAATTCAACCCTTCTTTGGCATATTTTTTCCATTGTATAATTTTCATGGACAAATTTTGAAAGGTTTTCTTTAAGTTTTTTTACAATTTCAGGATTTTCAGCCAACTTGGTAATATATTTCCCCCATAATTTATGGTTTTTTGAACTGTCCACTAAAAGCGCCGTGCCATTTTCATTTACTTTGCCACCTTTTTCGAAATATGGCACCAAATTAATGGTATATGCCCCGAAATTTTGAGCAACAAACGCTGTATCTGTGAAGCCGCATTCCGTTTCCTTTAATTCACTTTTCATCTTGTTAAAGTCACACTCCAAAAGAGGTGCTAAAAGAACATCTACAGCCTGATAGTGTGTTGCATAGTGATTTATATCCCTTGTCCACATCCTCCTATATGGTTCATTAGTGTACGGGTCATCAACACTTTTCAAAAATTTAAGTAAGAAATCTTTATGTTCTTTACTTACAATATTATAATTGTTAGTTAAAATTTTTTCATATTCATACCAAACAGATTCCTCAGGTTTAATCGGCCTTCTTGTTACTTCACCTGTTTGTGAATTATATATTGTCCTTGTACCGTTTGTATCAAACCCGCATAGAACTATTTGTACTTTATCTAACGGTATCTGTTTTGGTAAATTTTCAAGTAATTTAATATCATCTAAATGCGATGACCCACAAATAAGACCGACACGGAGCCTTCCTGACGGATTTTCTTCTTTTACTTGCTTGAATTGCTCTTCATTAGGGTCAATAGCGTTCGGAAACACATAAACGTTTTTATTATGCTTTTTTAATTCTTTCGCATAAATTTTTGTTGTTGTCGTAACCGCATCCGCAATTCTTAAATGGTTTACAATAGGTATATGCCATTTCTCTTTTTTAGCCGAAAGAGACATTGGGTGATGATCACCTAAAAGGTAATAGTCATCAACGTCAACGACAAGTTTTATACCTAAAAATTTTATCATACTTGCAATTTTACAATCCTTATCCAATTGCTTATGTATATGGACTATCTGATATTTCTTAAAAAACTCTTCTAAATTACTTTTTGGTAAATCATTGGGGTAAACTATATCTACATTAAACTCATCTGAGAAATGTTCTGATATGTATATGTGCGGACCAACCGACCTAAACTTTCCGCACCCGTAGTGGTCTGAAGGTATTACTAATATGTTAATCTTTTCAGGCATATTTAAACTGTTTTTACTTATTTTTTATATTTATAATAAAATATACTTTTAAAAAATAAATTGTTAAATAGAAAAATTATGAAGCAATATAGGCTTACAGAAAGTCAATTTAGTAATTTTTTAGTTGAGGCAGTTAAATCTGTTTTAACAGAAGTTTCCGGATGGGACCTCGAAGAGGGTGATGTTACATGGGTTAACGACGAAGAAAGCGGAAATAAACCATATATGGTTAGGATTTGGACCGGAAAAGGGTATTATTTAGATGCTTTTGCAGCATATGCATTTAGTGAACAACACGCACTCGATGAGGTTGTAGCATGGCTTGAAAAAAATGAACCGGATAACAGTTGGTTTGCTGACGATGAGGTTGCTTCAATGCGTGAAGAATTAGAATCAGAAGGCCGTGACGAAGACGAAATTGAGGAAGAAATTGATCAAAACTATTATTATGTAGATGCCACAATGGAAGGGGCTTCCGAGCCACATTATGTCAGGCTTGAAAACTTAAGTATTTACCCATATGACAAGTCAAGTTTTAAAAAATAAAAAGTAATATGAATAAGAAACTTATAAGATTAGCAGAATCAGACCTTCATAGAATTATAAAAGAATCAGTAAAAAAAATATTAACAGAAGGGGAAAATTGGATTGGAGATTATGAACGAAATAATTTTGGCGTTCTGAGGCAAAAAGTCGGCGAATGTGGAGGTACTTGTTCATTTTCTTTGAATGGTAAAGATTTTACAATAGTGTCAACTCAAAGGGGCTTTAGAATAACAAGTGGTGCTGATTTCAGATATGATGCGCTTAATGTTGATAGTGCATTAAAAGCCGCATGGAGATTTTCCAATGGAGTCTAATGGTATAACTAAGGTAATTATTACGCATCAGAAAATGCTTGTGGTGCAAATTATGTATTAGAAAATAAGCAATACAAAACAAATATAAAATTAAACCCCAAGAAACTTAATCTTGGGGTTTAATAATATATATATATATCTACCTTTTTTACTCATTCATCGCGTGCTCCCATACATCAAATGCACCTGTATATTTGTCATAAGTCAAAAAGTATCTACCATCACTACTTGTCCCAAAGTTGAGAACATCAGGAGACACTACTTCAGGTTCTGTGTCAGGTGTCAAGTCACCATTGGTTATAGCACGAATTGCTTCATCAGCAGTCATTTCATTATGAGTAAGCCTATCATATATCTGATATGCAAAATCCGCTTCTTCTTGGTTTGAATCTTCTGCACCGACAGTTGTTATATGGTATGCTTGTGTCATTTCTTGCCCGTCAGCCCACGAAGATTCTTTCAATATTTTACCAACTGACTCTTTCACAATTCTGTGAATATCTGATTCTGTCAATCTAATTATTTGTTTCATATTCTATATAATCTTTTCATTTAACATTCCTGTTATCACACATTTTATCACATTCCAACCATATACGTTTCCAAAATTTATAAAATTCACTGTCAACGTTATTTGCGTAATCTGATAACCCTTGAAGGGCTATTTCACGAATTTGTGATATCCTTTCATCATCTTTAGATAAATCAACGCCACCGTCATTTGTTTCATATTCCGCCTCGGACGGTTGGTCATTAATATCTTCAGGGCCTTCCTCGTCAAAAATATATGATTCCTTCAGATATTTCTTTGTCTCTTCAAGTTCAGACAATATATTTGAAATTTCATTTTTCGCCATAATAATACTTTTTTATTATAAATATTGGATAAATTAAAAAAAATAAGGCAATAACATAGAAGTTAATACAAAAACCATAAAAAATGAGCAGCCAATCATGGTTGCCCATTAATTATCTTTAGATTATAGATATTTCACCGTCAACTACCGAAATATTAAACACGTGGTTTTCCTCAATATCTTTTTCTATTAGAATATCAGTTATTTTATCCTCAATATTTTTTTGTATTATCCTTCTTATAGGTCTCGCTCCATATTCTTTTTCTTCCACACACAACTTGTGCAAATAATCGATAGCATCTTCGCCATAAGATATATCATACCCATTCTCATTAATATTCTTCCTAACATTATCCATTTCCAACTTCACGATTGATTTCAAATCTTCATCATTCAGATCTTTGAAATAAACTATATTGTCTATCCTGTTCAAGAATTCAGGTGAAAAATGCTTTTTAACTTCACTATTGAAAATGCCTTCTCTCGTTTTTGTTTTATCGGTATTAAACCCTATACCGTTACCCATTTCGCTTACCCTTTTAGCCCCAACATTTGATGTCATGAGTATCATTGTGTTTTTAAAATCGACAATTTTACCTGTATTGTCGGTTAATCTGCCTTCATCGAATAATTGTAAAAAGACATTGTAAACATCTTTATCAGCCTTTTCTATTTCATCGAATAATAAAACGCAATATGGTTTATTTTTAACGGCTTCTGTTAATTGGCCACCACTTTCATACCCAACATAGCCGGGTGACGCACCGTGTAATTTTGATACACTGCTCTTTTCTGAATATTCAGACATATCTATTTTAATTAGAGCATTTTTATCACCATAAACCTCCTCAGCCAATTTTTTTGCTATAAGAGTTTTACCGACACCGCTCTTTCCTATTAACAATGCCGTTAACAATGGTTTGTTTTTATTTCCAAATCCCATTTTGTTTCTCTTTATAGCCCTTGAAATAATACTGATGGCTTCGTCTTGGCCTATTACAAATTGCTTTAATGCAGATTCTATGTTTGCAATAGATTTCTTTTCAGAAGACGATAATTTTTTTACCGGTATACCTGTATATTCAGATACTATCGAAAGGACGTCATTAATCGCCACATCAGTATAAATGTTCTCGTTTGAGCGTTCTTTTTCGACAATATCCTTTCTGTAAAGATTTATTTCGTTTTGAATCTTGTCAACCTTCTCAAATTCACCGCTATTTAAAAACAATTCTTTGTCATTTTCACATGCTTTTAATTTCTTTTTCAGTAATTTTAATTCGTCGCTTTGGTTGAATTTTATTTCAATAGAAGACCCAACAAGATCCATGATATCAAATGCTGAATCGGGAAGTTTTTTATCCGAGACATATCTATCAGCACAAGAAACTATCTTCTCGATAATTTCATCACTGTATCTAACTTTATGCTTTTCCTCGTAGTAATGCTTGTTGACACTTAATATTTTAACTGCCTCGCTAATTTGTGAAGGATTTACCACAATTTTTTGAAATTTTCTTGCAAGTGAGTTCTTTCCTTCTATTGTTTCATGATATCCCTTAAAATCAGATGTTGCCAATATTTGTATGTCATTTTCAGATAATAAGCCATTTATGGCTGAACTTATATCTTCATTTCCGTTCTTTGATTTACCACCTATTGTGTTATGTATATCATCAATAAAGAGTATTGCGTTTTTTCTCTTTTTAAGTTCTTCTGTTATCTTTTGTACTCTCTCCTCAAGCATTCCGCGATATATAGTACCGCTTACTAATGCCACAAAATCAAGTTCATATAGTATTTTATTTTCCAAAAAAAACGGTACATCACCATTGTTTATCAAATTTGAGATATTCCTTACTATTGCAGATTTTCCAACACCATTATCACCAACAAGAATAACATTATTTTTGTTTCTTCTCGCCATAACCTTGAACATTTTCATGGTTTCTTCACTACGGCCAACTAAAGTATCAATTTTCCCGTCTTTAGACAGTTGGTTCAGATTTATGATGAATTTATCGATATTGTTTTCTTCGTGGTCATCATTCATCATGTTTTCTATAGCAGGCTGCAAAAATATCATAGGTTGCCTATTCAGCGATTTGTTTTTAAAGAATGATTTGAAGTCGCCTAAATCATCTTCTTTTTTATTACGGTGTTTTTTTATTTTGTTATTGGGATCAGACACTTGTGTCATCTTGTCATTAACAGACGCACACCTTTCAAAAATAGTATCATACCCAACACCATAACCATTGACTATATCAGGTATCTTACCATTTTGGTTATTTTTCGTAAAATATGAAAGTATAGATAGAAGAACATGTTCAGTACCTATCTTGGGGGATTTTAATTTATCCTTTTCATTCTCAGATCCTGTTAGGATTTTCGCTAAATCATATTCTATGTAAATTTTATCAAAATAATTTGGATTCGGTATCTCACCGTTGGTATCTGAATTCAAAAAGTTAATACAATCATTTCTTAAATTATTCATACCATCACTGCCTATAATAGATTTAAGCATCATCGACGCATGTGATGACTCTGTTTCTATCATTGAAAGTAACATATGGTTTACCGTGTAAGAACCGCTTGGATATTCTTTAGAAATAATATCCGTCATATATTGTAAAACATTGTTCAATTCTTCAGTATATATATTGTTCTTAAAATTTTCCATTCACACTTATTTTTTGTTTATTAAAAGATAAATTTAGTATTTTATTTTTGTATATTTGCCATATAAAATAATTTTTATTATGGCAAAACTTTTTAATTATTATTCAAAACTAAATGAAAATACCGGCATAGATAAGTCGTGGTATCAGAGCAGTAATGTATTGTACTCAGAATGTATTGACGTCGAAGATGAATTAAAAACACTGAAAGTTGTTTTTAAAAATGGGTCACAATACCAATATGAAGATGTAGATGTTAATGATTATTTGTTGTTTAGAGATGCAGAGTCACAAGGCCAAGCGTTAAACAAAATCATAAAAAAGAATAACTACAAATACACTAAACTTGACAATGTTGACATTTCGAAAATAGAAGAAGAATATGATTTTAGAACAAATAAAGGGGTTTCTTTACTATACAATAATGGGGTATTAACAATAAAAAATAATATAGAAGAAATTTTATATGAAACAGATAATTGTGATTTTAATATTGATCAATTAAATATTATTAATAATATAATTAATAATTTAGGTTATAAATCTAAAATGTTAATTTAAAATAATAACATAATTTAAAATAATAATATAATAATAAATTAATAATAATATAATAATAAAACGCCTATATAGGCGTTTTATATTAAAAATTATTATAATATTAATAATATAATTTTTATTAAAATATAATATTAATTATTATTATAATAATAAATTTAATTTAAATATTAAAAAATTTAATTAATTTTTAATTGTAAATTAATTGTATTATATTATAACAAAAAGAAAGAAAAATGGGTATAATTGTTAGTGGTTTTGATGGGATAGGTAAAACTTATGCAACGCAATTATTCAGAAATAAAGGCGTTAAAGTTTTGGATTTAGTTTCAGAAGATTTTAAAAGTAGTGAGAATTTCCCTGAAAATTATATATCAAAAATAAAGGAAAATACGCCGAAATATGACATTGTTTTTATAAGTTCTGAAGAAGATGTTAGGTGGGCACTTAATGCGGAAGGGATAGATTTCGATTTCTTTTACCCGTCAATAGAAAGGAAAAAAGAATTTTTAGAAAATTACGTGATATCAAAAAAGAATAAAGAAACAATCAAATATCTGGATAATAATTTTAAGGAAATAATTAACAAGATAGACGAAGAAGAGTTAACGCATTGCTACAAACATAAACTCAATGAAAAAGGGGAATACTTAGGTAACAACAATGAATTATTGGAATACATATTTCAAATAACTGTTAATTCACCTAAGGATATAAAAAACTCAGAAAACAACACGGGAAGCGAAATAAATCCGAGATTCAAACATTTGGTATCGCAATTAAAAGCGATAGTTTCCGAATTAGAAAAATTAGTGTGAAAAAAAAAATAGTCGGCTATTAAACCGACTATTTTATAAAATGTATCTAATATAATTATTAAATATCAGAAAAATCAACGCCTTGTGGGGTAATTGTGAAG
>Ga0256405_10009480_pt1 | contig 13311 bp, 9 predicted proteins | sample RumenRJG_02DNA_FD_189096 | JGI IMG/M metagenome (GOLD analysis project Ga0256405, IMG submission 189096) | Bovine rumen microbial communities from Lethbridge, Alberta, Canada - RJG_02 | ecosystem: Host-associated > Mammals > Digestive system > Stomach > Rumen | place: Canada: Alberta | collected...
CTTGTTCATGGTGTAGTAGGAGTCGAAGATCATGAAGGCCGTGTAGAAGGTTGCCTTGTCGGGCATTACCCTGCGGATGAACTCATCCACCAGGGCGTCGTTGCTGTCCAGCATGTTACGATATGTCCGCAGGATATACTTGGGATCGTGCCGGCACACACTGTCATCGCGCCACTTCCAGAGATAGAAGGGCGTGGGGCAATATTTCACCTGGTCTGAGAGATTCTGCGCCAGGATGTTGAAATAACTGTCCTCGTGGATGGTCAGCTTCTCGTTCCAACGGATGCCTTTGCTCACCAGATATTGCCGTCGGTGAACCTTGCCATGAACGAAGGTGCTATCCATCTGCCGGTTGATGTAGGTGATCGCGCCATTCACCCGCGTCTCCTCGACGAACACCGACGTGAGGTTATCGAAGCCGGTCTTCATCTCCTGGAACAGCATCCAGAATGCGCAGGCGTTGAAGAACATATCGTCGGCGTCGCAGAAGATCACATATTCCGCTTCGGAACGATCAAGACAGGCGTTTCGGGTTGCCGAAACGCCTTTATGCTCGTTGCAGAAGTATTCGATGCTGAACGGATAACTGTCCCGGAAAGCATCACTCAGGGAGCAAGAGCCGCCGTCGCAGCAGACGATCACGCCAACGTCCTCTCTCAAGTTGACGTTCTGCTGGATGGCGATGCTGTCAAGCAGAGGCTTGACGGTCTGTTCGTCCTCGTTGTACACGGGCACCAGAATATCCAGTTTCCTCATTTTCTCATCCCTCCACGTATGATGTGATTCTGTCAGCATACCAACTCCATCCGGCATTTGCTTTGTAGCTTGCCACAAGGCTTGAAAGAACATAGATGGAGCCGAAGTGTCCGAGGTAGCTCGAATCTGCCATCGGCGTACCAATCAGCGCATTCGAGCTGTTGCCGGACAATACACAAACCGCCGTCGATAGCAGATAAAGGCTTTCCAGCGCGGAGCAGCCATTGAAGGCATTCGGCATGAGATATGACGCTTTTGCGAAAGAAGCCCAGGATAGGCTATAACAGTTTGCAAATGTCGATGTTCCTACCCAACTTGCCGCCGGCAATTCTGCGCTTTGCAGCTTATGGCAGTCAAAAAACGCATTGACGTTCGGCGTCTGGAACAGCGGCATATATATTTCGGTCAGGTTTGTGCAGCCCATGAAAATACTCTGTTGTGAATTGTTACCCACAAGCAATGGGAAAGATGCGGTCTGCAAAGATGTACAATTCTTAAACGCCTCTGATCCCATCCAGTTGCATTGTGGAAAGCTGAGTGAAATCATAGATGAGCAGTTTCTAAAAGCCGCCACTCCTATGCTGGTACACTTCGGAAAAGAGGCATTCAATAATCCGCATCTCTCGAAAGTGCCCCAGCTCGAATGACCACTGATAACCGTAACGTTTGGGAACGATACATACTGCAAACTGTAGTCATTCAAAAACGCATACGACGGAACATATGTCATCAGCGGGAACGATGCTGAAGAAAGAGAATGACATTCCTTGAATGCGTTTGTGCTCATGTATGTCAGTGCAGGGAAGTTTGCATTCATTATTCCAGTAAATGCAAAGCCGTTATCATAGACAGATATGCAAGCCGGGAAGTTGATAGACGACAGTGCCGTACATCCGCTGAAAGCCTGTGTGTTAACTCTCGTGCAAACGGGACAATTTATTTCTGTCAGACTGCTGCATCTCAAAAAAGCATAGTCCGAGATATATGTTACTGCCGGGACGCTTATTGTCCGTAGGGTCCAGCAATCCGCGAAGGCGTACTGATAGATCGTCGTCGCTCTCTCGAAGTTCGCAGCTGACATCCCAATACACGACACAAATGCATATGCGCCAACGTAGGATGCTGACGGGAAAATTGCGCTTTCAAGCAAACTGCATGACTGGAATGTATATTGAGACACATAGGTCGCTTTCTGGATATTGACCTGCGATAGAGAATAGCAGGCGGCGAAAGTGTAATAGCCAACCGTCGTGACGTTTGAGAAGGACACAGACGGCAGCCGCTGGCAACCGTGGAAAGCATACGCACCGATGTATAGCGTTTCCGGCGCGCTCACGGTCACGAGGCTTGAACAGTATCGGAAGCAGTCATTCCAGATCGACTTCACGCTGGGGAGATACACCGACTTCAAGCTGAACAGGCTCATGAACAAAGATGGCACAGTTTGAGAGAGTATCGGGAACGTGATCGTTTCCAGGGACGTGCAGCTCTGGAACGCCCAAGCGAATATACTCTCGCACGCCGGGAAACTCGCCGACCCCAGCGCGGCGCATCCGGCGAAAGCGTATGATCCTATGATGCTGGCTATCGGAAAGCTGACGCTGGAAATGGTGTAGCAGCCCTGGAACGCAGCTGCGCCGATGGCTTTTGCGGACGGGAAGATCGCAGAGCCGAGGTAGGCACAATTCTGGAATGCGTTATTATTGATCTGCGAAACAAGCGGAGCCGAAATGCGACGCAACAGGGTGCAGCCAGAAAACGCAGCTATGCCTACCGAGGTCGCAACAGGAAAGCTCACGGTGTTCAGGAATATGCAATTACAGAATGCGTATGGGCCAATGGCAGTGACCTTTTCCAGCGCATCGACATAGTCCTCTATCGTGCGCCCGATAATCTCTGTCAGCTCGTTTCCCTCCTGATAGGCATTGAAAACAATGTCGCCTGACATCGCCATGCCGGAGACAGAAAGAATTTGAGAATAGTTTTTCGGGTCTATGCTATAGCTACCACTATAATACTCATGGTGCTGAGCACCGATATATAAAGGATTGCCTGCAATCATGGCACTTCACCACCTCACGATAGGATATAGTTGAGCGCGTCACTTGCGGAAGAAAATATTTCAACATTTTCAGATGTGCGCGATACTGTGTAATCTGCGAGATAACTGCCGTTTGAATCTTCAAGGTTTGCGCCGATGGCGTCGGTAGAATAATAAACCTTGCCTCCGCTTGTGCCTCTCGATGCTGAAAAAGTATTTATATTTCCGCTCGATTTACCATCTGTGACCATATAACCATCTTTTGCGACATACGGAACGAAGGTGATGGCAGGACCAGCAACGAAACCTTCATACGAAACAAATAGTTGTCTGCGCGGATATTGGCCGTCCTGGAAAACAGCAAAAGCCACGCGATATACATTATCTGTGCCTCCTGCAAAGTCAGCATATACACCATACTGGTTTATAGGCTGTGGAGAATATTTTGAGATAACATCATAAGAGAATCCGAAATACATCGCGTAGCGGCTGACCTTCTCGCCGCGCTCAACGCCGGGATACACTTGAAGGCCGTTCACAAATACTTTGGTGACGCGCTTGCCGTTGATGAATATCGGATTCACTATTGTTTTGAATTCGTGGCCATTGACCGTAATCATACCATCACCTACACAGTCGTGACAAAGTCAACTCTGCCGACCTCAACACGCTCGCCGTCGATTGTGTGAATCCAGGCATCAACTGCAACCGCATCCAGCAATTCTTCAGCATCCGCCAGACGTTTTTCTATATCCTTTTCCCATTGCATCATCAGCTCGTTATAGTCACGTAGATTATCCACGCGCTTTACCAGTTCTTTGATTTCGGCCTTTACGTCAGCGAGGGAACCTGTATCCGTGGCACCGCTGATCGTGCTTCCGGTGCCGGAGATTTTATCACCGATTTCACTGTACGATGAAGAACCCCCACCGCTGGGATCATAATCGAAGATGTCCTGATTGTTGCTCCAATAATCACTGAGGTCATCGTTGATGCCGCTGAGGTCATCATAATTCGTCGCGTCATCCAGACCGCCGGTGATGTCGTACAAGTCATCTCCGATCAAGTCGATCACCGTTTCAACCGTAGCTTCATCGGGATCATCGATACCGTGGTCTCTTAACCAGTCATCCAGCTCGTCATCGTCCAGCAAGTCTTGGAGGTGATCCTGAAAATCAGTATCATCCAAAATGGAATCAATATCATCCAAGGTCTCCCGGACATCATCTCTGATGTCATCAACATCCGGCACGGTGGTAATATCATCGATGGTTGTGGTAATATCCGATAGCTGATCCTCGATTTCGCTGAGGTCCGCGCTGGACCCCGCATCCCTTGTGATTTCCGTCAGGGTTGGCCTGCGGTAAGTTCCGAGGGTGATTTGCTTCTGAGCGGTATCCAGCGATATGTTCAGCTTCAGCAGGTCGAATGTCTTGTCAATGATGTGCGGCACGGAATGGGCGTGAACTTTCTGGCCAAGTCTGAAAAGCTCATAGTTTTCATTCTGCCAGTGAAGCTCGGCGGCAGTACATTCTATGACCATGTTGTCAAACTGCTTGCTTTGCAGATATTCCACGCCATCCTCATACAGCGTATCAGCATGGGTGACACCAGAAAACTCCACGCATTTGACGATACGCCCGTACTCCGCAACGGCCTCGCTCTCGATGATATCACTCCCGTCATTCACACTGGCGACTGTCAGCCTTGCGCCATCAACCTCATCACCCAGCGGCAAAACCACAGTACAAAAATCTGCCATATCAAATTGAGTGGCAGCATCCAGCATATTCAAACCGAACTCCACCGGCTGATTGGTAGAGTAAGGCATGTCAGCCAACCAGTCGATGTAGTTCACACCGTTCTCCCGCCGGAAGAAAAAATAGCCGCCTTCAGCATTGAGACACTGTGATTTCAATGTTTCAAACGTGCTCTTATAGTTCAGCTTGCGGTACACCGTTTTATCTTTCACGGTGATTTCTCCCACCGTAAACCGCTTATAGGCATCAACCTGTTCGTTGTGGTTTGCGATAACTGTTCTGAAAAACTCATGAACAGAAATGGAATTATACTCATGAACTCTCTGAACGCTGTCATTGAAAAACGCAAATGCGCCCTCGCAATAAACCTTTTTCTGATTGTAGAAATCCGTGGTTATTTCGACAGGCCGTCCAAACCATAAAAGCACCTCGCTCTCGAATACTTCTATGAGCGAGGTAAACGGATTAACATCATCGTAGAAGGGGTGGGAAGGGTGCATAGTGAACTCAAAGCTCCCAGCGACATTCAGTTCCATGGACAACTGCGGGTCAATCAAGGCATATTGCCTTTCCTGTGGATTGAAGATGTCCTGTCCGTCCATCAGCACCCGATATATCACAAAGACACCTCCCTATACGATACGGTCACTTCACCATTCCCGATAAACAGCATTTCATTGTCGCCGGGTTGAAGCGCAAGGTTCGCATTGTAGTTCTTTCCCTTCACAAGAGAGAACTCCGTTTCATTGAAGGTCACCTTCATTGCCGCAGAGCACGTCAACGTCGGGATGGCCTCCTTCATGCCGTTGTTGATGAAGTTGCGGTATTTCTGGCCGCTAACATTGAAACGCCCATACCGGATGCAGTCCGCAAAAAGGTCGTCCCATATCCATTCCGTCTCGTCCGATGCTTCGGTGCTGTACTTGAACGGGTCCAGGTTGTAATCAATGACGATGGTGGAGCGATTCGGATCCGAACGCCATTCATTGACAGACAGCCGTCCGACATACTGGTACAGCGGATTATCTTCCAGAATGACGATGTGCCGTTTGCCGTGGAGATAATTCAGAATGGAGCTGTACACATTCGCCCAGTTACTGCGGGGACGCAGGGAGAACTCCCAGGAGCCCTCCCTTTGTCCATACGGTACTTCTTGCGAAAGATACTCGGTATAATCCAGTTGTCCGTGTACTGAAGGCAAATCCAGGTAGGATGTTTTTACCGTTGGCGGGTTGATCAGCGGCCTGGATGTCGGCACAAGGCCCCATTCGTCATAGGTGTTCTTACCGGATATGATTATTGAATGATACATCCTTTACTGCCTCCTTGCACGCTGCGAAATTACTCCGAGTTCCTTGTCCATCTTCGGAGCCAGCTGGCCAACCAGTGCGCCGGTATCAGTCACCATCTTCATGTTGGCAACCTCCGGCAGATAGGGCAGGTACCTGGACAGCATAGCGATAATGGTTCGGCCTGTGGCATCGTCATAAGAGCCCGCGGCATAGCTTCCCATAACCGGATTGACCGTATTGGTCATCATGCTGGCATATCTCATGTGTTCCATCGTCTGGGCTACCGCAGACTGGATCATCGCCATCAGCTTATCCGCGCCGGCAACGACCTCATTGCCCGCTTCACCGCCGCCCAGGAACTTATTTCCCATCATGCCAAAGATCGTGGGATTGCTCAAGAGCATGGCGTTGTCCATGGCCTTTTTATACCACTCAACACTGACACTGGGCAGCGAAATCGGGCCCACTTGATTCCACGATACCTTAAAGTGCGGCATTTTCGGCTTTGGGAAGCTCCATTTGAAATCAAACAGCCCTTTTACTCTCTCGATAACTTTTTGGACACCGTCCCTGAGTTTTGCAAGAATGCCATCTTGTCCGAGTATCGCATTGTAGGCATTTTTGAATGGTGAGGTAATCGCTCCAAGAACATCCTTGAGTTTTTTGCTTTCAATTATCGACTTCCACCTGTCATCAAACCAAGTGGCGGCTTTCGTCCAGATGCCATTCGGGCCAGCGATGGCGTTCCACGGATCCTTGAAGAAGCCCTCAATTGTGCTGCCGACAGTTTTCAAGACCTTATTATCCCTGATGTCTTTCCAGACCCCTTCAAACCATCCGGCCACCGTACCCCAGGCTTTTTCGATATTTCCTTTCGCGCCTTTGAAAAAACCCGTAATATCAGATAAAATGCCGTCTATGAACTTTGAAATGCCGCCCCACACTTCCTCCCAACTGGTTCCACATTTCTTCAGAAACACATCTATAATACCTCGAATGGTATCGATGACAGTCTTGAATGTTCCGCTTATTCCTTCCCAGATATCAGTTAGAATCTTGCCGAGGCCATTCCAGAAACCCTCCCAGTCACCAGAGAAAAGGGAAGAGAATGTAGTGAACAGATCACCAAGTATATCCAATGCGGTACCAAGAGCATTAGAGACAAGCGCGAAAGCACCTTCAAATATCGGCGCAAGGAAATCGCAGAATGTCTGCCATGTCCTTTTTACCATCTCAATGACTTTATCAACGACTTCTCCGAAGTCTTTAAAATCGAATCCCATCTTGTTCAGGCCATCGACAATTTTCTGCCCGAACTCGTCGAACTTTGTTTTCAGGCCTTCCCAGATTTCAGTCAGCTTTTCTCTGAATTCCTCGTTATTCTGCCACAAATTGACGAATGCCGCTATGAGGACACCGATACCGGCGACCACTGCGGCAATTGGTCCAATAGCCACCCCTTCCATAACTTTACCGAGCCAACCGAATAATCCGGTTCCTGTCTGGACTTGGGTCATGATACCGCTTATCCCAGTCATCAACTTGCCGCCCACAGCCAGCAGAGGCCCGATAGCCGCTACGACACCAGCGATTGTAACAATGACTGTCTTGGTATTGTCATCAAGACCTTTAATCCAGTCAGCCACGGCCTGCAATTTGCTGGTGATGTTCTCGATAAGCGGCATGAGAATATTTCCGACATCTTCCATTATGCCGCTAATGGTTGACTTCAGGATATCCAACTGGCCTTTCAGGTTATCCCTCATGACATCAGCCATACCTTCGGCGCTGCCGCTGGTATTATTCATGACTTCCTGTAAATCGTCCAGTGGAACACCAAGATTATCAATGACATCTTCCAGGTTTGTACCTTCGTCAGCAGCAGCAAGCAATTCATCAGCAAACTTTTCGGCGTTTCCATTGGAGCGCTGCAACGCTGTATCAAATTCGTCACTTGTAATGCCGAACTTCTCAAGGCTCTGCTTCATGCCATCGACAGAATAACCGGCGGCTTCCGCTTTTCTGACAAAGTCCAGCGTAGAGAAACCGGCATTGAAAACCGAATCCTTATACGAATCCCATTTTTCCTTGCCGGTGTTTGCAAGCGCAAACACGATCGCCATTCCCTGCTTACCACCTATGGCTTTTGCAATAGCGGCTTGCTGGAGTGACATGCCTTCCGCTTCAGCTTCTGCCTGGGCTTTCAGCTTGGCTTTCTGCTCTTTTAGTTCTCTCGCGTTTTGCTTTTTTACTTCAGCCAATCTATCCTGATGGTGCTGTTTCAGGTTTTTAAGGGATTTCTGCTGTGAATCTTTGAGAGCTTCAAGACGATCGCTGTTAGCCTGTTTCACCGCATTCAACTGATCTGTATGAGATTGCTTCATTGCAGACAACTGATTGGACTGTGATTCCTTCAGGTTTTTCAGTTCGCTACTATTAGCTTCCTTCACAGAGTCAAGTCTATTCTGGTTAGACTTTTTAAGCTGTTCAAGCGCATTAGAATTGGATTCTTTCATCGCGTCCAGACGCGCGGTGTTCGATTCCTTCAGCACCGAAAGAGAATTATTCTGGGATTCCTTGAGCGCGGCCAATTGGTCATTATTGGCTTTTTTCAGCGTTGCAAGTTCACTGTCGAAGTACTTCTTCTTTTCAGCCAGTGTTTGCTCGTTGGCCTTTTTCAGCGCCTTGAGCTGTTCTTCATTCGACGCTTTTAGCGCTGCCAGCTCCTCTTTCTGCTTCTCGGTAAGCGCTGCCTGTTCTTCCTTGTGCGATTCCTTCAAAGCGGAAAGCTGCTGATTGTATTGATCAGTAACAGTCGCTACGGCATCGTCTCGCTGCTGTTTGAGCTGATCCTTGGCATCATCAGCGTATTGGCTTGCCTGGGTTTTCTGCTCTTTCAGGGCAGCGATCTGGTTCTGACGTTCTTTTTTTCGGGCCTGCTGCTGGAGCTTAGCGATGTAATCGTTATAAGCTTTCTCCGCAGCCTCGCGGTCTTCCTGGCTCTTTGCCTGATTGACTTTCTTGGCGAGTTCGGCCAGCTTTTCCTGCTGCTCCCGCTTTTCAAGAGCCTCGTCCTCTTCCTCCTGCTGTTTGGTGATGGCGTCAATCTCATCTTCGATTGCTTTGATGCGATTGTACTTGGCTTCATCAATCAGCTTGAGGCGTTCGGTATATTCTTTATCGATGAGGGCGACCTTTTTGTCGTAGGCAGCCTCGATGGCATCAAGCTCTTTTTGCTGTGCATCTTTCAGGGCTTCGAGCTGTTTGCTCTGTGCCGCTTTGGTGGCGTCGTACAGCTTATCCAGCTCATCTTTGGTCTTATCATACTTGTCGCTCAAAGCTTCTTTGAGCGCATCGTATTCGTCGTCGTAAGCCTCTTTCTGGGCATCATAAGCGGCATTTAGCTGTTCCTGCAATGCTTCATACTGCTTGTCATATGCCTTTTTCTGGGCTTCATATTCTTTATCAAGCGCCTTTTTCAGCTCGTCATACCGCTTATCATAGGCTTTCTTGGCAGCATCGTATTGAGCGTCAAGCTGTTCTTTCAGCGCGTCGTACTGCTTATCCAGCGCCTTTTTTCGAGCGTCGTATTCTTTATCAAATGCCTTCTTCTGGGCTTCATACTCGGCATCCAGGGACTTCTTAAGGGCTTCTACTTGCTGATTCAAAGACCGCTGAAGCTCTTTATACTGACGGTCATAGGCATCCTTCTGGGCGTCATACTGCCGATCCAGCGAACGGCTCAGGGCGGTGTATTGAGCATCATAGGCATCCTTGAGCGCATTATACTGTGCTTCAACCGAAGCCTCCACGGAATCCGTTGTCTCATCCGCAGCATTCATGATTTCCATGGCCGTCTCTTCAGACATATTCCCAAGATTGTTCATGGCATACATGAGTTCCTCGAGAACAGTAATTAGAGGCTTGGCATTGCCGTCGGCATCAACCATAGAAAGACCGAGCTCATCCATAGCTTCCCTGACAGCTTTCGTAGGCGAGGAAAGGTTAGAAATTATATTCCTGAGCTGTGAACCGGAAGAAGTACCTTTAATGCCCGCGTCATGCAGCGCCATAATTGCAACGGTAGCGTCCTGCATATCGTAACCGAGACCAGCGACAACAGGCGCAACCATTTTGAATGTTTCACCCAACGTAGAGACCGTTGCATTTGCATTTGTAGTCGCAGCCGCGAGAATATCCGCAAAATCAGAGGCCCGGTCTGCTTCCCAGCCAAAGGCAGTCATGGCGTCCGTGACAATATCGGATACTGTCGCCAGGTCTTCACCGGACGCAGTCGCGAGGTTCATAACGCTGCCGATAGAAACCAGCACATCGTGTTCTCCCCAACCAGCCATAGCCATGTATTCCATAGCCTTAGCGGCTTGCGTTGAAGTATATTCGGTAGTGGCACCGATTTCTTTCGCTTTATTGGTCAAATCTTCAAATGCTTTGCCGGTAGCGCCAGAAATGGCCTGTACTCTCGACATCTGAGCATCAAACTCCATCGTAGTTTCGATGGATTGTTTGCCAAATTCAACGATAGGCTTTGTGACCTTCTCTGTAAGAGTACTGCCAATATCAGTCAAACGACTGCCAACATTTTCAAGCGTGGAAGCTACCTGCTCCATGTTGACCATACTGGTCTTCGCCTTTTCAGCACTTTCAGTGAGATTCTCAAACTCCTGTTCGGTTTCAATAATCTCACGCTGAAGCGCATCATACTGCTCTGTAGTAATCTGGTTGGCAAACTCAGCATTGACCTCGGCCTCCCTGTTTTTCAGGGATTCCAAGTCCTGGTTGGTTTGGCTGATTTCAGCCTGCAAAGCATCGTATTTTTCCTGGGCAATTTTGCCCTGATTCATTTTTGCTTCGGTTTCTTCAGATTTTGCTTTCAAGCTTTCCAGTCTGTTTTCGGTATTGGAAATCTGGGTTTGGAGCTTGTCGTATTTTTCCTGACTGATTTTTCCTTCTGCGAGCTGCTGATCCGCGGCCTCGGCCTTCTCACGGAGAGATGCAAGCCTTGTTGCTGCTTTTTCGATCTGCTCCTGAATCTTTCCGTACTTTTCTTCGACTTTTACTCCGGCCGCGATTGCCTTGTCAGCGGCAGCCGATTCTTTCTGGAGAGATTTCAGCTTTAGTTCAGTTTCATTTATCGCCGTCTTGACCGGCTCATACTTTTCCTTGTAAGCATCGAGATTATCAGATACCATTGCCTTATCGCTGGCTTCTTTCAACGCAGAGAGCTTTTCTCTGGTCGCAGCGATAGACTGACCGAGGAGCTCCTGCTTCTGGCGCAAGAGCTCCGTATTGGTAGGATCAAGCTTGAGGAGTTTCTCCACACTCTGGAGCTGGCTCTGTGTGCTGTCGATGGTGGAATTAACCTTTTTCAGCGATGCTTCAAGACCTGTGGTATCGCCGACAAGCTCAATAGTGATGCCCTGAATCTTCGTGGCCATGGTGGATATTCACCTCCTCGCTTGTACCCGTTGCAAAGGATTATTCAGTTGGTTCGGTATTCTCCTTGAGGTCAGCAGTACAGAAATTTGTGCTCCAGTCCTCATCAAAGACATCACGAGCGATGTCTTCGGCGAGCCCGTTCCAATTGCCGTTGAAGTCGGACAGATCATCATCAAAGAACTGCACTACCTCCGGCTGGAACCGAACGTAGACATGCTCCGTACCGGTTTGGTCGGGAACGACTTGCAGATCCTTCACGATGCGATTGCCCTTAAAGATGGTGCTGAACAGGTTGTATCCGGGATGCACGTCGCTGTTCTCCTCATCATACAGGACAACACCGAGACGAATGTTGCCGAATTCCTTCACGCCGTGCATAACGGCACTGAGCGCCATAAACTTGTCGTGGTTCTTCACTTCGATGTCGAAGGCATAGTCGTTCTCGCAATTCTCGGGCTCGTAGATGTCGCCAACATTGATGTCGGGATCATTCTCAAAAAGCGCCTTGACCTTCTTCTGATAGGTATGCCAAGGCGCTTCAATGGAAAAGCTCATCATTGCTTTTTCTCCTTGTTTTCGTGGTATTCTGTCATCAATTCAAGGCACCGCCTTGAATTGTTTTCTTTCATTTGTCGTGCGGCCTCCGCTATTTCAGCAGAAGTTTTCGCGTCCGTTGTCTCTCTGATTTTTCTGAACAGCTCTTTGTAGCTATCAATAGCGCTGCGCAGAACGCTATCGGTCACGCTAACCAAGAATTCCTCGTTGCAATGCGGACACTTCAAATATGCGATATCAAGATCACCGTCTTTGCGCTTAAAAAGCTCAACCGGAAACTCGCTACCGCACTTATCGCACAAAACCGTAGACTTCATATCGATACCTCTTAGAAGCGATCCATGTCATCTTGTGTGGCAACAATAGCGTATTCGTGATCATCGTTTCCCTTTTCGATGAACATATCAAGCACCAAGCCGATAGTCAGATATTCCAGATCCCGTATTGAAATTCCGAGCTGAACACATCGAAGAAGGAACAACGGCGTCGTCATTTCTCGCTCTGTTACGGGTTGTTTTTTTTTGCTTCCGCATCACCCTGAACATTGTCGCCCCACAGCTCAAGGATTTCAGGAAGGATTTCATAGATTGAGAACATCTCAAAACCTTCCAGCCATTCATCAATGGTCGAAGGAATATTGGCATCGGCGTGCTTTGCCATGATGTATGCCACGTTCTCAAAGATTGTCAGGTCAGCAATGGACAGGTTTGAAGCGTTCTTGTTTCCGACATTCTCATAGAAAGACTGCCGCAATTTCTGGATATCAACAAAAATATCCCTGCCGAACTCAACCCTGTACATACGCGGCACAGCCGCAGAAGATTTGAACTTGACTTCCTTGCCGCCGATATTCAGGACTTTTTCTACCACGGTTACACCTCCCTACGCCAGAAAAAGGGCAGGGTCAACGCCCTGCCCGGAATCGGTTCTATCAGCTCTTGGTGACGGTGACCGTGTAGGTCGTGGACGCGCTGCCAGTCTTGGACGCGGTCACCTTCACGATGTTCTCGCCAGTCACCCAGCTCGCATTGCCGCCGCTGGCAATAGAGTTGCCATTGACGGTAATCGCCACACCGACGCCAGACGCGGCGGTGGCAGTGATCGCAGAACTCTCACCAGTCACGGTAGCGGTGTACGAGGTCTTGCCAGCATCGAAGGTCGGATTCAGCGTCACGCTGGCGATGGACAACGCAGTCAGGACAGCGGTGCCGGAACCGCCATTCAGCTGCTCCTCAGTCAGCTCCGGCACATAAACCTCGGTGAACCAGTTGGTGTAGACGGTGCTGTCCACGTCGGAAGTGGACTTGCCCTTCACCATGCCATTGGCCAGCGGGTCGCAGGTGATCGCCAGCGTCTCGGTGCCGGGGGTGCTGGACGCCTCTTTGGTCTGGGACGAGACACTGGGGCGGGACACGGAGCACTTGTACATGACGTGCCGAATCTTGTGCTT
>Ga0256405_10009481_pt1 | contig 13311 bp, 18 predicted proteins | sample RumenRJG_02DNA_FD_189096 | JGI IMG/M metagenome (GOLD analysis project Ga0256405, IMG submission 189096) | Bovine rumen microbial communities from Lethbridge, Alberta, Canada - RJG_02 | ecosystem: Host-associated > Mammals > Digestive system > Stomach > Rumen | place: Canada: Alberta...
TTCCATTTTTCTTATCAGAACCCAAGACCTTGCCAGCCTCCCCTGCGGCAAAAGCAGATTCCTGCTGTGCAAAAGCCTTCAGGATTTTAAGCTGGATTCCAGCCGAAGACGTAAAGCAACCTGGCCACGGCGTATAAGCCCGTATTTTTCGACAAATTTCAACGGCTGGTTTGCTCCAGTCAATGCGTCCATCCTCTTTTTTTATGAACGGCGTATAGCTGGACTCACCGCATTGAGCACTTGCAGCAGGAAGCACAAAATTACCTTTGCAATCACAATCTGAGGCACATATATCAGCAAGAATTTTTGAAAGCAGCCCAAAACCAGCTTCAATTACTGGGCTCGTAGTGCCGTCACCATCCATAAGGCTTTGTGTTGTCTCTGTCCCATTCAGAGGAATTTTTGTACAACCAAGGATGTCGCCTTCATCAGTTTTAAGGGCAAGCTTTTGCACGCTAACGCCCAAGAATTCATCGCCATTTAACAAGGCGGCAGGAACCGGCGTGCATCCCCTGTACTTAGGTAAAAGACTCGGATGAAGATTTATTCCTCCAAGAGGAAACATTGCAAGAAACTTCGGACCAAAGATTCGACCATAATCAAAGCACAAAAGCAAATCTGCCTGCAAAGGCAAGATTGCCTCGCGAGCTGCCGAATCAAGATGCTCAAAACTGAACACAGGGATTCCGTGCGAAGCCGCACACTGTGCAACTTCTGTAGGAAGCAGCTCCTTATGGCGACCTCTCGCGCTAGGGGGATTTGTAAGAACGCCTGCAAATTCATAATTTGCAAATTCATAATTTGCATCTCCAGAGTCGCAATTTGCAAATTCGCGATTTGCCGAATCGCAATTAAGCGCATTCTGTATCAATTTTTCCAACAGCATGGCAGAAGCAATCGGGCTTCCTGCATACAATATCCGAAGTTTTCGCATCTATCCTATTTTTGCCTTGCCGCAATCTTAGCGGCGATTTTTGCCTGTTTGCGAGCTTTCTCAGCTTCCTTTTTCTCAGCACGTTCCTTGCGCTTTTTCATCTGAGCGGTAACTTTTGCCGCAAATTCAGGGTCGCCCCTGTCAATATAAACAATACCATCCAAATGGTCGTACTCATGCTGAATTATACGGGCAAGCAATCCGTCTGCTTTAATAGTAAATGGCTTGCCATTCTCGTCAAGAGCCTGAACTGTAACAGATACTGGGCGACGGATTGTCTCATTGAATCCAGGCAAAGACAAACAGCCTTCCTCAAAATCGCTCTGTTCCGCACTTGTCTCTATAATCTGTGGATTAACAAAAACCCTGCGAACATCATCATCAGAAATAATAACAAAAAAACGCTGAGAGATTCCTACCTGAGGAGCTGCAAGACCTACGCCATCAGCCTCAATCATTGTCTCAAACATATCGTTAAAAAGAGTGCGCATCTCATCCGTTATTTCTGCGACAGGCTCACACTTTTTGCGTAAAACTTCTTCACCTAATTTATAAATTTTCATAGCATCCTATTTTAGCATAAAATCTATTCAATTTCAATTTTAGGACTATGCAAGACGAATTCTTGCAGCCTTTGCATGACCAGCAAGACCTTCTGCATCTCCAAGGCACCCTGCGGCCTGAGCACTAGCAACGGCACCCTTAGAACCAGGAATGGTACGCAATGTTGTAACGGTCTTCAAGAACACGCGAACAGAGAGTCCACCTGTAAATCTTGCGCTTCCGCTAGTAGGAAGCGTATGGTTTAGACCCGCGGCATAATCTCCGAACACTTCCGCACTTCCGTGACCAATAAAGAGCGAGCCATAATTGTGGCACAAAGAAGCAATCTTATCGCACTCCGCACCAGATTCCATTGCAAGCTCCAAATGCTCAGGAGCCTTTCTGTTAGCAGCTTCGGCGGCTTGCTCCAGATTATCGCAGATGATTATTCGACCGCATTTCTCAACGCTCTGCTCTGCAGTAGCCCTTGTCTCAAGGACGGCAAGCTGCTTCTCAATTTCTGAGGCAACAGCCTTTGCGAGAGCCTCGTCATTTGTTGCCATTACAGGCTGCGCAACAACATCATGCTCTGCCTGAGCAAGCATATCTGCCGCAACCCAAGCAGGATTTGCAGATTTGTCCGCAATTATGAACACCTCGGTAGGACCTGCAACCATATCGATTCCAACAGTACCATACACAAGTTTTTTTGCCTCGGCAACGAACTTATTTCCAGGACCTACAATAACATCAGTACGAGGCACGGACTCTGTTCCAAACGCAAGCGCGCCAATAGCCTGCGCACCGCCAACAGCAAATGCCTTCGTTACTCCGCAAATATAGGCTGCTGCCATTATGTTCTCGTCAGCATAAGGTTTTCCGCCTATAAAAGGCTTGCCAGGAACACCAAGACCAGCTTTTTCGGCAGCCTCCCTGTCATCGGGATGAACCCTTGGAGGAGTACAGAGCACAATCTCGGAAACACCAGCAGCAGCGGCTGGAGTTACAGTCATAATTACAGTAGAAACAAGCGGGAAGCGTCCTGCAGGAACATATACACCAGCCCTGTCAACAGGAATATTTTTCTGTCCTGTGAAAAGTCCAGGCTCCAGCTCCGTCTCAAAATCATCAAAAGATTCTCGCTGCTTTTTTGCAAAGCGCAAGGCAAGATCATGGCTATATTCAAGGGCTTTATACAAATCGGGATTTTTTTGCTTGAGATTATCAGCAGCACGTCTTAATTCCTCCAAAGGAATTTCGAGCGAGCTAGGAGCCGAAACATCAAATCTAGCTCCATATTCTGCGAGAGCCGTGTCTCCACGCTTTCTTACATCTGCCAGAACATCCTTTACAGTATCAATTGAATCCCCAAAATTTCGTCCGTCAAAAAACTCCGGCTCTATATCAGCATATTTTTGTATTTTTATCATGATTTTCCCCTGCAATGACCTTGCAAAAAACTACGCCTAAGCTTATTTTTCTTTGTGGCGACGGTCTAACTCGTTATAAACGTCCTGCCACGTAACGCCCTCTTTATACATAAGAACGCTTACAAAATAAAGTAAATCGGCAGCTTCCCAGATTACCTCGTCCTTAGACTCAGCATCATCCGTAAGCTCCTCCGCTTCTTCCATGACCTTTTCGCGAACACGCTTTGCATCCAGCGTCGCGGTATAGCTGCCAGGTCTAGGATTTGAAAATCTCTCAGAAATTGTTCCGTAGAGACGCTCCAAAGTTGACTTCGCATCAGGCTCGCTTCCAAAGCAAGTGAAGCTTCCTGTATGGCATACGCCACCATGCGGAATTACAGTAGCCAAAACTGTGTCGCGGTCGCAGTCAACTCTCATTTTTACAAGTTCAAGGAAATGTCCGCTTGTCTCGCCCTTTGTCCATAGCTTATTGCGAGTCCTGCTAAAGAATGTGAGCTTTCCTGTCTCAAAAGACTTTTCAAATGCCTCTTTGTTAGAATAGCCCATCATAAGCACTTCGCCAGCAGGACTTTGAGCAATGACAGGAATCATCCCGTCAACTTTCTCAAAATTAAGACATCCAATAAAAGAGTCTTTCAAAGAAACTTTACCCGTGTAAAGAGCCATTCCAAGCTGAACGTCGCAGCCAAGCTTCTCAAGCTCTACAATCTGCTCCAAAGAATTTACGCCGCCAGCCGCAACGACACGGCAAGAAACAGCCTCACGCAATGCACGGCAAGAATCCATGTCCGTTCCCTGCATGCAGCCTTCTTTCTCAACGCAGGTAAAAAGCAGCTCAGAACAGTATTTCTCGGCTTCTCGTGCACCGTCTATCAAAGGAATGTCAACAGTCTCCGTCCATCCCTTTACTGCAATTTTTCCATTTATAGCATCAACGCTGATGATAACACGCTGCTTGCCAATTGCGGCAACAAGCTCTTCCAAAAAGGCTGTATTCAAAACTGACTCACCAGCCTTTGGAGACGGATTCCATGCCGCAGAGCCGACTATGACTTTCTCAGCTCCAAGGGAAATAAGCTCGCGGGCTTTCTTTACATCACGGATTCCACCGCCAACACGCACGTTTCCATGTCGGAGAAGATGCTTAAGAAGCTCTGTATTTTTTGTATTTCCCTTTTCATCTGTATGACGGAGGGCTTGATCCAAGTCGATAACAGCGACTTCACCATATTTGTCAAAATCAGCGATGAGAGCATCCGCATCGTCACGCTGAAGAACCAAATCCTTACCGTTTTTTAGCTGGACAACATGTCCGTCCTTTAAATCAATGCTTGCGATTACCATACGCAAAGTATAGCAAAACACACAATTCAAGACAATCAAAGAGAGACGAAAAACGGCTCAATAAGGCAAAATCCTTGAAAAACAACTTTTTATTTTGTATAGTGTTTAATAAGTTTTGCTTGCACTGCAAAACCAAAAACAATTTTTTCCAAGGAGCTATTTCTATGAAAACATTAAAAAAGGTTCTTTTTTCAATGGCTGTTACAGCGGCAATCTCCGCATTCACAGCTTGTACAACAACAGTACCTGGCTATGCTCAGGGCAATTTTCCGCATGACAGCGAATCTTATCAGGTTCTAGGACGTATTACTGTTCACTTTGAGACAGGCAAAGCCGCTTACTACAAGCTCGTTGAGGAAGCTCAGAAACAGTATCCAGGAGCAGACGATGTTGTAAATATCATGTGTGACGTTGAGAATAATACAGACTACATTCTCTCTGGCATCGCAATCAAATATAAGAAATAAGCAACAACTTCATACACTTTTTTTTCAGGCGGCTTTCTGATATAGTCTATTTATGCGAGAAATCTGTTTTAAATGCCTTAGACCAAAAGAAAGCTGCCTTTGCAGTCACCTCACACCTTTCGACCCCGGAATCAAATTCGTTTTTTTAATGCACCCAAAAGAAGCAAAACGCCAGCGAACAGGAACAGGGCGAATAGCTCATGCAGGTCTTATAGACTCAGAAATCCTTGTTGGAATCGACTTTACAAAAAACACAAGACTCTGCCAGCTTTTGGAAGACCCGCAGTATTATCCTGTCTTGCTCTATCCAGGGGATGACGCATGGACTTCAAAAAAAGAGGGATTTAAAGAAGAAATTGGAGGCAAGAGACTTCTTGCAATAATCATAGACTCGACTTGGTTCTGCTCAAAAAAAATGATTCGCTACAGCTCGAACATAATGAAGCTTCCAAAAGTAAGCTTTGCAGGAAATTATGAGTCAATCTTCACATTCAAGCGGGAACCACGCCCCGAATACATCTCCACAATAGAAACCTGCTACTACCTTACAAAGGAACTATCAGAAGCGGGCATTACGGATACGGATGTAAGCAAGGCAGAATGCCTTATGGACGCTTTTAAGGCAATGATAAAATTCCAGCTGCAAAAAGAAAATGACCGCATTGAGGGAAAAATCCCAAACAGCCATGCCACGGACTTCAAATACACAAAAAAGAAAGAAATCCCAGATTTCTAGGTAAAATGAAATAAGGGATTATTAGGGCGAATGTCGAGTTTTGATAGGAATCTCAGAAAGCAACGGAAGCGGGGTTCCAAGCCCGAAAAAAAATCTGCACAAGCGAAGCGCGGAAGCCTTTTTTTCGGGATGGGTTCCCGCTGGGAGTTGCTTTCTGCGTATTTTTCTTTTTGAAACTCGACATTCGACCTATTGTATAGAAGAAAATGGAGATGATACTTCCAATCCATAATTTTTATTACCAAATATTCAATTATACAAAATGGTGTAATTGTGAAATAATTGCTTTATTAAAATCTTATTGTTCCTTAAAAGGAAACGCCATATCAGAAGAAGAAGCTTGTTACTTTTCTCCAGAATGGAAAGATTATGGTCTTGAATATTTTGGCGAGGACAAAGTTTTGTTTGATTTTCAGGCACCAGCTGTCGATGAAGACAAACAAATAATAATCTCATATCAGGAATTTTATGGCATCGTGTACAAATACTATTCCGAGTATGCGAGCCAACATCCAGAGGATAAAGACGAAATAATGCACCTGCTTGAGAAATTGAAGGATAAGCTCAATTTGAACAAATGATACTGATATACTAATTGTAACAGGAGGAAAACAAAATGTTTGAAGATAAATTTACTGAATTGCAGCTTGACATGGTAGATATCTGTGAAGAATATTCTTGCGACATGGCTGACAAAATCTTTATTTATGTTTCTTTTGAGGGAGCATTATTTCCGTTCCATTTCTATTGCATAAATAACAGGCTTTTTTATGCAGGAAAACTAAATAAAGCAGGTGTAAACGCGAATTTTGATGTTTCTGTTTATTGTCAAAGGCAAGTTATAACAATCATCAAAGAGGACGCGGAAGAAATAAAATCGATCTGCGCAAAATACAATAAGCCGGTGCCTACGGAAATGCGGATTGTGTACGAGCCAAAGACAAAGAAGCTCAACGCAGAGTACAAGTATGAAAAGCAATTTACTGATGACATGGGGCTTTCAAATATAGTCAACGACTGGTTTGAGAAAGAGCAAGTTAAACTGGAAGGCAAAAAGGAAAGCCAGGCGGTAAATGCTATCGGGTGGAAGTCAATCCAAGAAGAATTCCTGAGAGTCTACCCGAACCAGACAAATCCCAAGCATTACGGAACGATTATCAAACGCTGTTTTGGGGGCAGCGATGTGTTTGACGGAATCAGCATTTATGACGGCGGCGATTTCTGGCATTTCGTGACGTTCGGTTTGACCGAGCTTTACGAAAAGGAGTACGAGGACAAAAGCACGAGCGGAAAAGGCTACGAGCTTACATTCAAGCTCAAAAAAGGCTTCGGCGATGATGAGGAGGCAGAAATCAGAACAGTCTGCTCAAATCTTCAGAAAATCGCCACTCACGTTTTTGATGACTGTGAAGTTTTCAGCCCCGACGAGTACATTTACACAGGGCAGACTCAGGGAATCGACGCGAACCATAAATCAAAGCTCACGGGCTTCATCACCGTCAAAGACCCCTCGGTCGAGACTCTGGACACCCCGAACGGCAAGGTTGAGTTCCTTGAGCTTGTGGGCATGACGGACGAGGAGCTTAAAACGCTCTCATCAGGCGATTCGGTCAGGGAAATCTACAAGAAGCTCGGCTCCGACATCACCGACTACGCAAGGGATTCTGTTGTGTGAGATGAAACTGCCGAACAACTTTGGAAATGCTGATGTGCAGCGCAAAAGTTGACAAAGCAACAAACGCAATTTATATTAAAACAAACGGGGACGCAATGCAAAAAGAGCAACTTGCCTCCGTTGAGTTTGTTTGATACAAGCCCGCTGAAAGTTTCGTTGCTGTCAGGCGGGCTTCTTTATGCTCTAAGTCCTATTTAAGTAGGAAGGAGAGTAGGTCTATAATCAGAGAAAGAATCATGATGACAATCACCACGATTTCATAAATCGTCATACAGACAGCATCCTTCATTCGTGAGAAATAGGAGGCAAGCCGCCGAGATCCGCAAAGCGTCCCCTGTAAGGCGTAAAGTACAGCAAAATCTCAAAAACAGCAACAAAAATTCTCAGAAACTCGCAAACACAAGCATTTTTTGCAGAGGGCAAAGGGCTTACACAATGCCGATTGAAAAGGTAAAATGCTAAGATATTTTTATGTATACAGAATTAGATGATTTGTTAAATCAAAATACAACAATTGATGCATGGTATGATGACGGTTTTTTAATCGCTCGTGCCATGCTTAATGATTTTTCAGAAAATGATTGGAATATGCTGAAAACCAACATTTTTAATAAAGACTTAGAATGGCAGAAAAAATTAGCATATTCAATTAGTAATAAAATAATCATCGACGAATTAGATATCTTATTGGAATTATTAAAAATTCGTAATGATGAATTAACTGAAATATGTATCGATTCTCTAAAATTATATTGCAATCCAAAGTTTGAAAATATCATCAAAAATAATCCGAATGTTTTGGAAATACTACATGACAAAAATAATTTCCCAAGCACTTTTCTAAGACTGTTATTGGAGAATTTATGCAAGAGCTAAGAAGAAGAATAATTTAGCCATTTTCTCAAACAGCTCTAAAAAGCAAGTTTTCTGCTATTGCAAAATTGTGTATAATGAAATCGAGGAGTTTTTATGTGCAAGAAATCTGAAATGCAATTTTCGGTTTTTCTCATTCATCAGTTGGCTCAAAGCTGGAAAAAAACACCGCACGAAGTTTATCAAACACTCGAGAAATCGCGTATTCTTGATGATTACATCATAAAACACTACGATGTTCTTCATTCAATGGGCGAGCAAAGCCTTGTGGAAGATATAACCCAGTTCGTAAAGGAAAAGCAAAGCGTATGACAGTCTATCACGGTGCTGCGGCTGAAATCAAAAATCCTGATGTTTCGTTTTCAAAAAACTATTTGGATTTTGGCAAAGGATTTTATATAACATCATTCAAAGCTCAAGCGGAAAAATGGGCTTTGCGCAAAGCAGACAGAACAAAGAATGGTCTGGCAACTGTAAATGTTTATGAGCTTTTTGATGATTTGAATTCTTTCAAGGTTTTGAATTTTGAATCAGAAAATGAGCAATGGCTGGATTTTGTCTGCAACTGTAGAAAAGGCAGTGAAATCTACAAAGATTATGACATCATAATCGGAGCGGTTGCAGACGATGATGTTTTCAAAACTGTGAATATGTATTTTCGCGGTTTGTGGGATAAAAAAAAGACGCTCGAAGAAATCCGTTATTACAAAACAAGCAATCAAATCTGCATAACAAATCAAGAAGTTTTGGACAAAGTTCTTTCTTTTCAATCATCGTACATTGTTGGAGGAAAACAAAATGGTTGATAAAAATGAGCTTACGGCTTTTTATCGTCAGGAGCTGGAATCAAGCATCATTGAGTATTTGGCAGAAAAGCTAAAGCTCGATTACAGGGCTGCGATGAAGATTTATTATGATTCAAAGCTGGCAAAGCAAATTGAAGCGGGCGAGAACGGCATTGACAATCTGGATTTTAAGAATCTGGCAGAGGATTTGATTGAGAACGAGCTATGAGCGATTTTCAAAATGTCTTGCGAGCGGCAAAAGGCACATTTTTTAGCGAAACACAAAAATATCATAGCGATTGCCAAACAGAAGTGCTCATCGACAATGACGAGTGTTTCAGAGCGATAGTCGAATGGAAAAAATGCACGGGAGAGCTGCTTGTTGAGCGTCCTGATTTTGCTCCGTATCGGTTCGTGCGTTTTTGCGTATTGTCGAGCACCGAAGAGAAAAGCGTGTTTTTCTGGAACGACAGCGATGAAACGCCTGAAGAAATCGCGGAGAAAATAAAAGCGGGCTTCCGTGTAGGGCTGGAATATTCAAAATAAAGGTGAAATATGGATTCACAGACTCAGTAAGGCAATTATTTAGTTTCTCCGATTGGTGTTAAATCAAATGGCTCGTCTTCGCAGATTTTTCTGATGAAGTCCACCATATCCTTTGCTACATAGCATGCTTCTTCCATAGGTCTTCCATCATTGTGAATTATGTAGACAGCCTCAGTTCCTCTTCCAAGCTTGTTCTGATAGTCTTGAAATACATAGTCATTATGCTCAAATCTATCTTTAGAAGTAAACATGGGGGTTATATTTTTAATGAATCTAAAATATTCAAAAAGTTCTTCATTTTTGGTACTAAGATTCTGATAATAACCATTCATTTCATAGTTCTTGAAAAAATATCCATAATTATTTTTTACCTTAAAGAACCCGAGATAAATAAAAATTGCAAGGGATTTTATTGGATACTTGTCAAAATACTTTGATTTGAATGGTTCTATTATCATATTTCCATATATACCAAGTTGATCTTTATTAACATTTTTTTTCTTTATAACTTTTACTTTAGTTTTTGCAGAGGCTACATATTCGTCAATTTTCTTTTCTGCTTCAAGAATTTCCTGATAGACCTTTTCATCCGCCCTGGCTCTTTCTTCTATTATTTTTACGATAGCCTCGCCGTCTTCTACGGTCGGTTCATACGGCTTAAAGGGTTTTGTTGTTTTTAATTCTTTATTATATGCAAAGTTTTCAAGGAATTCTACAAAGTCATTTCCCACCAACTCCAAGTCTATTTGCTCAAATCCTGACCTGTAGGATTTCCATACGGATTCCTTTCCAAATCCAAATTTGTTTTTCACATCCATAAAGTAGCAGCTGTCACAATAATCTGCACCAAATACAAATACATCCTCAAATGAATCTGCAACGCATGCATGAACATCTCCCATCATATTCCAGTCTAAGATTATGTCCCTGTCAAATGCATAGAATTTGTCGCAGTTGTCCATTGTAGACATTCCGAATCCCGCTCCAGCCTCCAAAAAAGCCTTGTAAGTTTCTGGCAAAGTAACTCCGAAACGCTCCTCAAGTTCTGGAACTGAATCCAGGATTTTTTTCATGTGAAGCTGCCCTTGTTCCTGCACAAAAGCTTTATGCTCTTCGATTCCGATTTCGTCTCTCTGATAGTAATTCTCAAAGATTTCCTTGATTTTTTCTACGTCTATCATTTGAACTTTCTCCTTTTATTTCAGCATTAGCGATACTTCAATAAAGCATTTGCAATAATAAGAACCAATTCTAGCACAAAAAAATAAAACCGTGTATATTTCCTGAATATGGACTACATAAAACTCAGCAAGGAAATTTCTTATGCTCTCCGCCACGCTCCGTGGGAATATGAGCTGGAGATGAATGAAGATGGCTTTGTTCCGTTGGAGCAGCTTTTGAGCGCATTGGAGATTACGAGAGATGATGTTATCAAGGTTATGGAGATTTCTGAAAAGAAGCGGCTGGAACTTAACGGGGACAAAATACGCGCTCTTTACGGTCATTCGATTCCGATGCACATAAAAAAGGCTGAGGGAACGCCGCCTGCGATTCTTTTTCACGGAACTGCAAAGCGTTTTATTCCCTCAATAAAAGAAGCTGGGCTTTTGCCGATGAAAAGGCAATATGTTCATCTTTCTGTTGACGAGGAGACTGCGACGGCGGTTGGCAAAAGAAGAGATTCCGCGCCTGTTCTGCTGAAGATTGATACGCAGCACGCCATTGCTGACGGGATAAAATTCTATGTCGGCAATGATAAGGTCTGGCTGTGCAATCAGCTTCCTACAAAGTATATCGTTTTCCCTGAAAACTAGGACAAAGAAAAAATGGATAAAAACCTTTATTCCAAACTATACAACAATCGGCTGTTAAAAGACAATCAAGAATGCGAAACATTTATACAAAGCTTAGATTTACTAGCTGAAACTTTCTGCGAAGATGACATTATGGAATTATGCACAATTTTTGATGACAAAACCGAGGATTCAGAAGTTATGTACGGTGCAATTCATTTATTGGAAACACTTTCATCAGAAACAGCATTTATAAACACAATAAAAGGTCTTATGATTTTAAATCAAACTTCTCCAGAATGGGCAAGCATTATCATCTACAGATGCTTGAATGACGATTTTGCCGTTCAGATGATAAAAAAGATGTACAAAAATCTTTCTGCCGATGTTTCTGCTCAATTTGCAGAAAAACTGAAAGAAATAAAAGAGGAAGATTGCGAAAAATTCGGGAAAGCTGTTGATGAAATCATATTTTAGCATAAACCACAGCTGACTTTTTTCAGTCTGTGATATCATAAGTTTGAGCAGGTCAAAAAATATGGACACAATCGGGATAAAGGTAAAATCTCAAACGGCGGCTTGCATAAAAGTTCTCAGAAAGCATACAGAGCTGGCTGTGAGTCAAATAAAAGCGCAGATTGAAAACGGCGATTTTGTTTATGAATGTGATTATGTGGACACGGACGGCATTCAAAAAGCTGTTTCAATCTACAACGCACTTTGTGAAATTGGTGTTGAAGCACAAATCTTTGAGCACGGTCGAGCGTCTGATGTTGTGTTTTTGGGGAATCTCTTGAATTCGCACAAGGAAATTGCTGAGGAGATTCAAAAAGAAATCGATGCGGAGCTGGGCGAAAGCGAATGGAATTCATAAATGATTTGGTGGCACGAATGAAAGCGGAGCGGACAACTTCATAAAAATAGCAGGCTCTTTTGTTGAGTTTCTGTCAAACAGGCTTGAGCTGAACGCTGAGCTTTTCACAGAAAAAGTGTAATTTATATCAAGGAGCGGGGAAAAATGTCGCTTTGCATTTACGGGAGAATTGAAAAAGAAATCTTCGATGAAAACACTTTAGAGCCGTACATCAATGAGTATTTTTCTAAGAATTGCGAAATCATAAAAAAAGATAACGGCAAAGCGTATGAAATCAAAAAAGGCGAAAACTCAACGATTCTATCTTTTATAAGCGAGAAAAAATATCCGTACAATGTTTATGAGTCGGACATTGCAAAAGGGGACTTTGAATATCGTCAGCTGCTGGTTTTTGACCTTGAGAAAGAGGCTGCAAGCTCAAAAGCATACAAAGAAATAATTGATTTTTTGGGATTTTTATTTGAAAAGACGAAATCAAGGATTCTTGTTACATCTGACGCTCACGATGAAATCTGTTTTTTAGGCTAAAAAGAAATTATGGCTTATATTAAACAGAGCAATCTATAATCTACGACCATTCATTACATAGAGGTGCAAAATGTTGATTTCAAAGTATGGAAACGGAACTGTTTCACAAGTTGAAGAATTAGAAATGAAATTGGGGATAAAACTCGATGAAAAATACAAGGCTTTTTTAATTAAATATAATGGCGGCGACACTCCGAATACAAACTGGAACGGAAAGTGCAAAAGCGATGTGCGTTTCTTTTACGGAATTGGGGTGAAAGAAGATATTTTGGAATCTTTGAAATTTGAGATTGTCCAGAATCTGTTGGAAAAAAGTTTTCTTCCAATCGCGAAAAATTGTTCTGGCGATTTTTTCTGTATAAATCTTGAAGATGCCAAAATCTATTTTTCATACCACGACAAAAATCGAATAACTTTAATCGCCGAATCCTTTGAGGAATTTATTTCAAAGATAAAAAGCAAAAAAATCGGGCATATTGATACAATTGAAGAGAGAAAAGCGTGTCTTTTTGAACACGGACATGGTGAGTTTTTTTGTCAAGAATTGGTAAATGATTGGCAGGCAGAAATTGACCGTTTTTCTAAATATCATCAAGAAGAAGTTGTTTTATAGTTAGTTTTATGTACAATACGAAGCGAGGTTCGACATTAACGAACATTTTTTTACTCTTCTTCAATAATCCAGTCGTCGAGCTGCTCTTTTTGGCTGGAATAATTCACCGCGACCTTGACGATTTTGCGACCGTCGCTTTTGTAGGCTATCGGGAAGTCTTTGCTGTTGAT
>Ga0256405_10009482_pt1 | contig 13309 bp, 11 predicted proteins | sample RumenRJG_02DNA_FD_189096 | JGI IMG/M metagenome (GOLD analysis project Ga0256405, IMG submission 189096) | Bovine rumen microbial communities from Lethbridge, Alberta, Canada - RJG_02 | ecosystem: Host-associated > Mammals > Digestive system > Stomach > Rumen | place: Canada: Alberta...
CTCGAGGGCTGCGAACCTGTCGTCATCGCAAACGCAGAAGGCTCCCGCACCACTCCGTCGGTCGTGGCGTTTGCCAAGAACGGCGAGCGTATGGTCGGCCAGGTCGCAAAGCGCCAGGCCGTCACCAACCCGGACCGCACCATCTCTTCCATCAAGCGTGAGATGGGCTCCAACTACAAAGTAACCATCGACAACAAGACTTATACACCGCAGGAAATCTCCGCCATGGTGCTGCAGAAGCTGAAAGCGGACGCAGAGGCTTATCTCGGACAGACGGTGACCGAAGCGGTCATCACGGTTCCTGCTTACTTCACCGATGCACAGCGTCAGGCGACCAAGGACGCCGGCAAGATCGCCGGCCTCGATGTCAAGCGTATCATCAACGAGCCGACGGCAGCAGCTCTGGCTTATGGCGTCGACAAGGAGCAGGAGCAGCGCATCATGGTCTATGACCTGGGCGGCGGCACCTTCGATGTCTCGATCCTTGAAATCGGCGACGGCGTCATCGAAGTTCTGGCCACGGCCGGCAACAACCGTCTGGGCGGCGATGACTTTGACGCCTGCATCACCAAGTATCTGGTAGACGAGTTCAAGAAGGCCGAGGGCATCGACCTCTCCAACGACAAGGTCGCCATGCAGCGCCTGCGTGAAGCCGCCGAGAAGGCGAAGATCGAGCTCTCCGGCGTCACGACCTCCAACATCAACCTGCCGTACATCACGGCGGATGCAACCGGCCCGAAGCACCTCGATGTCACCCTGTCCCGTGCAAAGTTCAACGAACTGACCCATCACCTGGTCGAGAAGACCACCGGACCGGTCAAGCAGGCGCTCGCCGACTCCGGCCTGCAGCCCAGCGACATCAGCAAGGTCCTGCTGGTCGGCGGCTCCAGCCGTATCCCGGCCGTGCAGGAGATGGTCAAGTCCCTGACCGGCAAGGAAGGTTTCAAGGGCATCAACCCCGATGAATGCGTCGCCATCGGCGCTGCCATCCAGGGCGGCGTCCTGAACAAGGATGTGGACGGCATCGTCCTCGTCGATGTCACCCCGCTTTCCCTCGGCATCGAGACCCTGGGCGGCGTCTGCACCAAGCTGATTGACCGCAACACCTCGATCCCGACCCGTAAGAGCCAGGTCTTCTCCACCGCCGCGGACAACCAGACCTCCGTCGAAGTCAACGTCCTGCAGGGCGAGCGTGAGATGGCGGCTTACAACAAGAGCCTCGGCCGCTTCCATCTGGACGGCATTGCTCCGGCCCGCCGCGGTGTGCCTCAGATTGAAGTCACCTTCGACATCGACGCCAACGGCATCGTGAATGTCTCCGCCAAGGACCTCGGCACCGGCAAGGAGCAGCACATCACCATCACCGCATCCTCCAACATGTCCAAGGAAGACATTGACAAGGCCGTCAAGGAAGCTGAGATGTATGCAGCTGAAGACGCCAAGCGCAAGGAAGAAGTCGACGTCCGCAACCAGGGCGACCAGATGGTCTATCAGACCGAGAAGACCATTGCCGATCTGGGCGACAAACTGGATGCCGGTGAAAAGGCCGAAGTTGAGAGCAAGCTCAATGCGCTGAAGCAGGCGCTGACCGGCACCGACACCGCCGCCATCAAGGCAGCTACGGAGGAACTGACCCAGGCGTTCTACAAGCTCTCTGAGAAGCTCTATCAGCAGGCAGGCGGTCCTCAGGGCCAGGGCTTTGATCCCAGCCAGGCGGGCGGCCCGCAGGGAACGGCCCCGAACGGACAGGACTACTACGACGCGGACTACACCGTCGTCGATGATGACAAGCAGTAAAGGCACAGCATTACTTCAGCGCTGCACTGTCAGGCAGACCAATGAGGCGGGGAACTCTCCTCGCCTCATAGGTGTGTCAGGACAAGGCAAAAACCTTTTACTCTGATCGGAGAAAAGCATGGCAGAAAAAAGAGATTATTACGAAGTGCTTGGCGTCAAGAAGGATGCCACGGCAGAAGAAATAAAAAAAGCATACCGCAAGGTCACCAAGGAAAACCACCCGGACCTGCATCCCGGCGACAAGGCCTGCGAGGAACGCTTCAAGGAGGCCAACGAGGCCTATGAAGTTCTCTCCGACGAGGAAAAGCGGAAGAAGTATGATCAGTACGGCCATGCGGCCTTTGACCCCAACGCGGGCTTCGGCGGCGGCTTCGGCGGCTTTGGCGGCGGCTTCGGCGACTTCAGCGACATCTTCTCCAGCTTCGGCGATATCTTCGGTTTCGGCGGCGGCAGCCAGACCCGGAATCCGAACGCACCGCGCCGCGGAGACAATGTGCGCGCCCAGCTGAACATCAGCTTTGAGGAAGCGGCCTTCGGCTGTGAGAAGGAGCTGAACATTCCGCGGATCGAACCCTGTACCGACTGCAACGGTACCGGCTGCGCCCCCGGAACAACCCCGGAGGTCTGCCCCGACTGCGGCGGCAGCGGCCAGGTCCGTACGACCCAGCGTACACCCTTCGGCATGGCGCAGACCATGAGCCCCTGCTCCAAGTGCCGCGGGACCGGCAAGATTATTCATCAGCCCTGCAAGACCTGCCGCGGAATGGGCAGCGTGCGCCGGGCGAAGAAGATGACGGTCAAGGTGCCTGCCGGCATCGACGACGGGCAGACCATCTCCCGTCAGGGCTACGGCAACGCAGGCGTCAACGGCGGCCCCGCCGGCGATCTGCTGATCAGTGTGATCGTCCGCCCGCATGCGATCTTTGAGCGTGACGGTACCTCTGTCCTGATGGAACAGAACATCAGCTACGCCCAGGCGGTTCTGGGCGCAGAGGTCGAGGTTCCGACGCTGGACGGAAAGGTCAAGCTGACAATTCCCGAAGGGACGCAGCCCGGCGCGGTGTTCCGTCTGCGCGGAAAAGGCATCCCGTATCTGCGCGGCAGCGGAAGAGGAGATCAGTTCGTCTCGGTGAACATTACCGTGCCGAAAAACCTCACCAGCCACCAGAAGGAAGCCCTGCGGGAGTTTGCCGCGACCATGGGCGAAGAACACGCCAAGTCCGGCATCTTCGGCAAGAAGAAGCACTGAGCAGAACAGGAATAAATCTGCTTCAGCATTCATACGGAGCTGACATCAGGGGAGGCCATGCGGCCTCCCCTGATATTTTAAAGAGTATGATGTCTGGGAATCCGAACTCTGTCGGCCGGCCTCAGAACCTCCAGTCCTTGTAGTCCGCAAGATCGGAGTACCAGGTCAGAGAGGTGGTGTGCGTCGTACCGTCATTGAAGGTGATCGTGCGGGTGCGCGCGTCGGTCATGCGGTTGTCGGCGACGAACTCCTCGCGCACATATACAAGTGTCCCGCGGGCCTGTGTTACACGGCCGAAGACAGCCCCGGTTACCAGCGGAAGTGTATCATAGGGGATGGAGACTGTGCGGCTGCCGCTGGCGTTGTTCTGCAGCTCAACGGAAAAATCTTCGCTGCGTCCGTAATAGACCAGACCCTCGTCATAGGCAGGACTGGGGAGCACCCAGGCGCTCTCGTTCGTCGGGCGATCCTTTTCATCGAGAATGACCCCGATGTTCACAGGCTTGCCGATGTAGTCACTTACATTGTCCATGGTAATCCGGACAAAGACAAAACGGTCTTCAATGTAGTCGTCCAGTTCCCGGCTGCGGAGAAAGTTCAGCCGCAGCTCCGGTACGCTGAGCTTGACATAAGGGCCGTCCTGCACGATGTCCGCCACGGTCTTTCCGCGCGTCCCGCGGAGAATCAGCTGGGAACCGTCTTCGTTGATTTCCCAGGTTCCTGCAGTGGATCCGCTGGAGTAGGTGCCGTCTTCCAGAAGCTTCAGATTTCCGTACCAGGAGACAATAGGGCGAAACAGCGGCAGCGAGTCGGAGAGCTCCGACCATTCCCCAAGCACCGTGCTGCGCGCCCAGAGCTGTGCGGCGACCCTGGCTTCCTCCTGTGCCGCGGCTTCCGCCTCGGCGGCGGCCGCTTCCATCTCGGCCAGCGTCATGCCCTCCGTACCGGCATCCGGCAGCTCCGGCGTGGCGGGGGTGTCATCCCTCAGACCGGGCAGTTTCCAGTTCTCCCAGGTCTCAATTCGTTGCGACAGCGTCATATCGGAATTTCCGCAGCCTGTCAGACAGAGGCACAGCAGCACCGCCAGCACCGCCAGTGCTGACCGAATCAGACATAGATTATTGTTCAGACGCTTCATGCTTCCGCGCTTCCTCACTCATTATATGACGGTTTCTGATACTGAAATACCTGCGTCCGTATCCGGGATCCGCTTATTCGGCGTCCTTTTTGCGAAACACCAGCAGCTTGGAAAAGACATAGTTCAGGATGACCACAATGATGCCGATCACTACGGTTGCGACATAGAAATTAACATGCAGCAGGTTGATGATCGCGAGATTGAGGAGCATCTGGATTGCGAGCGTGGTGAGGCGCGCGGAGACAAAGCCTGCAGCCTCTTTGAGAATATTTGGGTTTGTGCTGCGGAAAACCCACTTGCGGTTCGTAGGATAGGCAAAGGAGACGCCCGCAATGAACTCCACAATGGTCAGAATGGTCGTCTGCACCGGTAGCGGATGCGCCGTCCCGGCGTAAAAAACAATATTCCACAAAAAACGGACAGCCCACGCAAATACGGTGGTCATCACGCCGACGATCAGATAAACCAGAATTTCACGGTGCTTGATGCACAGCTCTTTGATTTTTTCCATTATCCTCGATACTCCTCAATAATATATCTGGGCCTTCCCTTGACCTCATCATAAATCCGGGCGATATAATAGCCGATGATGCCGAGGGAGATCATGATGAGGCTGCCGATGAACAGCAGCAGAATGATCACCGTGGTAAAGCCGCCCAGCGCGACACCGGTCAGTTTCTGCACCAGCGCCGTGATGGAGAATACGATCGAGATGATCAGCGTGATGATGCCCAGCACGGTGACCAGGTGCAGGGGGAAGGAGGAGAAGGAGCCGATGTTGGTGATCGCGTATTTGAAGAGAGACTTTGTCGACCACTTGCTCACACCCTCGGTGCGTTCCCGCACATCATAGTGAACTTCGGCCTTCCGGAAACCGACCCAGAAGCTCAGTGCGCGGAAAAAGACGCTGCGCTCGGGCATGGCGTTGAGGGTGTCGACGACCTTGCGGTCCAGCAGCTTGAAGTCCGAGGAAGAGCCCATGTCAATCCCGGTGGCCTTGCTGATCAGCCAGTAGAAGCTGTTGGAAGCGAAGCGGTGAAAGCCGGTTTCCTCACCACGGTCGCTCTTGATTCCCTCGACGACCTCATAGCCCGCTTCCCAGAGCCGGTACATCTCGATGATTTTCTCCGGCGGATGCTGAAGATCACAGTCGAGCACGACGCAGCAGTCGCCCCGGGCTTTTTCGAGACCGGCGAACATCGCGGCCTCCTTGCCGAAGTTCCGGCTGAAGCAGACACCGCAGACCCGGGGATCCTTTTCCCGGGCAGCGCAGATTTCGGACCAGGTGCCGTCTTTGGAGCCGTCGTTGATAAACAGCAGCTCAAAGGGAATACCGGCCTCATCCAGAATCCCGGAGAGGGTCCGGGCTGCGACGGAGATCATCTTCTCCTCATTGTAGGCAGGTAAAATCACAGATAACATCGTTTATCTCCTCAATAGATAGGTATCACTCAAAGCATATTGATACAGGTGTTCCGCCTCCGCATAGCCGGTGGTCTCTTCCAGCTCATCCAGTATGACGTGGGGGACAAAACCGGAGCCCCACATGCTGTCAATGTCAACGTAGACGACGAGCTCTTCGGAATCCTTCTGCTTCAGATAAGCCTCCAGTGCCTGCGAAGCGGGATTGCCCGTGACATAGACCTCGTCAAAGGCCATCAGCTGCAGCATATCCTGGGTTACCCCTGCGTAGTATTCGGTCAGATACAGGCAGGGCGCTTCGGCATGTGCCGTAACAGCCGCGGTATAGCCGGGATGCTCGTCATAGATATAGTCCGGAACCGAACGCAGCGACCAGCAGAACGAGAGCGCCAGTACGATGCCGAAGCCGAAGCGCATGTCCACGTGACGGCAGCAGGCCAGCAGACAGAAGCCGGCAGCCAGGACAGCGATGGGCATGATGTTGTAGATATAGCGCCCCTCCAGGACGGGGGAGATGACGGCCGGGACAAAAACCGTCGGAATCACCGGAAGCAGCAGGACGAGAAAACGCCAGTCGGATTTCGTGAGGCGCGGATCTCTTCGGACCAGGGTCAGGATCAGCCAGAGACAGAATCCGACAGCGGCGAACAGAATCGCGGCCGGGATCCCGACCCGGAACTGCCCGAAGTAATAGCGCAGGCGGCCTGTCCAGGCAGAAATATTCTTCAGATTCGCCAAGGCGTCGCTCTCCGGACCGAGACGGTGCCCGGTCATCTGGGTAAACACCGCGGGAAAGCAGAGCAGCATCACGCCCACGCCGAGAAAGGCCGAAAGCGAGAAGCGGACCGCGGGTTTCCAGTTCCTGCGGCAGAGCAGAACCAGTACGGCCAAAGCGCAGAGAAAGAACGCGTAGAAAACAAAGTAATACTGGGTCATAAGCCCTGCAAAAATCGTGAGGCCGATCCCAAACTCCCGCTTCCCGGATGGAGCGCGCAGTTCCCGGGCGACCAGAAGGGCCAGCAGAACCGTGAAGAGCGTCATCAGCACATACATCCGGATCATCAGCATCGTACTGAGCCCGACCTGACTGAAGCCGTAGAGCGCTGCAACGGAAGCGGCGATCAGGCGATTGCTGAAGAGCTCCATCCCAAGCGCATAGAGCAGCGCCAGCAGGCCAAGATAAATCAGCAGATCAGGGATCAGCCCGATCCATTTGGAGAACTGCCCTCTCGCCAGAGTCGAGCAGAAATTGAGAATCCAGTAATAGAGCGGGGGATGAACATCCTGAACCTGATTATAGTAGACCGAACCTGCATCAAAGCCCGGCTCTGAATCCGTGACGGCCAGATAGTCGAAAAAGTCTTCCCGCGTGATGATCTGCTCCTGAATGCGGTCGTGGTCGCCGTGCCCGATGAAGGGCATGTAATGACTGTTGGCCAGACCGTAGGTGTAGATCTCGTCGATGAACATGCCGCTCTTCCATAGACAGAAGTGCAGGCATACCGCGAGAACCAGCACCAGGACCATGAGCAGCGGCAGAAGGGAACGCAGCTTACGTGGACGAACCATCGTTCTCCGTCTGGTCCACAATCGACTCAAAATCGTCAATCCGTGTGTTCAGGTCCGCCTCATCCGGGGCAGTGCCCGCGGCGGCCTGTTGTGTCTCAAAGGAGGACTTGTAAGCTTCGATTTCTGCCTCCTTGGCGGCGATGGAAGTACGAATCGCCTCAACCTGCTCAAAGAGCGGGGCAAAGAAGCCCTCCGGAGAAGAGGAGGTCTGCTCATAATAGAGTTTTCCGATCTCAGAGAAGACGCGCTCCAGTTCCTTATAGTCGCGGTTCAGATCCACAGTGAGTCTGGTGGCGCTGCCAAAGGAACGGGCACGCTGGCTGCCTTTTTCAAAGACATCGACGATGCCTGTGCTCTGAGCGGCTTCCTTGACGCGCTCCACCATGCCGTTTACTGCCTCACTCTCTGCGAGGTCTTTTGCACGGCTGAATATGGTTCCGACAAAATCCTTATAGTCAGACATGATAGCCTCCTTAAGCCCTGCCTTCTGATTCGGGTTCCGGCTCCTGCTCAGCGGAGACGGACTCGACGGCGGGCTTTTTATTACGATTGATCATAAGAATGATTCCGCTGACGCATACGATAAGAATGCTCAGCAGCTGAGAAACCCGGATCCCGGTATGAGCCAGATAGAGACTGTCGGAACGCAGCCCTTCAATCCAGCTTCGCCCGAGTCCGTACCAGAAGAAATACAGCAGGGCAATCTGACCCTTGTAACGGCGCCGGCCCGACCTGGAAAAGTGAATCAGAAAAACAAGTCCGAGGAGATTCCACAGGCTTTCGTAAAGAAAAGTCGGATGGACAAATATCGTCGTACCGTCCGGGGCGGTCAGGCCCATGCGGCAGAAGATCTCCGTCTCGGCACCGAAGGCTTCACGGTTAAAAAAGTTTCCCCAGCGGCCGATAGCCTGCCCGATAAGCACCCCGAACGACATCACGTCCAGCATGGCCGGGAAGGAAATGTGTCTGAGCCGGCAGAATGCAAAGGCGACCAGAACGCCCGAGATAATCCCGCCGTAGATGGCGAGACCGCCTTCCCAGACCGCGAGGATCTCTGCAGGGTGTGCGAGATAGTACTCCGCCTGAAAGAGCACAAAGTACAGTCTGGCACCGAGAATCGACAGCGGGATCATCCAGAGCATCATGTCATAGACATCATCGGAGCGGATCCCGAATTCCGGCGCCCGCCGGGCACAGTAGAGAATCCCGAGAACAAAGCCCAGCGCGATGATCACGCCGTAAAAGTAAATCTCGCGGCCGAAAACGGAAAAGGACGCAGGGGGATTGAGCGTCAGATCACCGAGAAAGGGAAATCGAATGACGGATTCACGCTGAATGGTCTCGAGCAGAAACATCTGTCATTCCTTCTTCGCGGCGAGAATGCTGAGCGCCAGACGATCCGGCTGCAGGTTCTCCCGTAGAAACGCTTCGCACTCGATCTTTTCGATGGAAGCCATCACCGCCGGATAGTCCAGATAGCAGAATCCATCAAACTCGTCGAGGGCCAGCGAGACGCAGACGTCGTCGAAGTCCTCCATCCCGCGAAGAGCGGAACCGATGCCGGCTCGTTTCGTCCGCTCAAACAGCGCGGAGTCAAGCCCTTCTCTGCCGATCCGTGCGACTTCCTCGTTCAGCGCGGCCAGCACCGCGTCCGGATCCCGGCTTTCTCCGCCGAGAATCACGGTTCCCACACCGGTGGAGAAGTCGGCATCCGCGTCGAAAGAGCGGTTCAGAAGTCCGGCTTCATACAGCCTGTTGTAGAAGGGGCTGGACGCCCCGGCCAGCAGACGCATGGCGAGAGAGGCGGTAAGCTGCTGACGAAAGAGAGCAGGACCCTTTTCCGCCGGCTGCAGCTTGGCACCGATCAGAAACTGCGGAGTGGAGACGGGCATTTCGATGACGCTCCGGGTACCGACGGGGAGAAGGTCTTCTTCCTCGCCGAATGAGACGACAGGGACGGGCTTTTCTTCCGAAGGGAGCTCTTCTTCGGCAATGGCCTGCACCCGCTCAGGGTCCACGTCGCCTGCAACGCACAGGACCATATTGGAGGGAGTATAGAAGGCTGCATGGCAGGCATACAGCATCTCCGGCGTGATTTCCGCGATGCTCTCGATGCTTCCGATGACCTTCTCACGGATCGGATGATGCCGGTACAACAGCTTCAGCAGACTGTAGTAGTTGGCCGTGCCGGGGTTATCCTCACCCATGTGGATTTCCTGGCCGATGATCCCCTGCTCCTTCTGTACCGTCTCCTCCGTGAAATAGGGGGTGGAGACAAAGTGCAGCAGCAGGCGCAGGTTTTCTTCAAACATCCTCGTGCAGTGAAAATAGTACGCCGTCACATCGGAAGAGGTGAAGGCATTGGGATCGGCGCCGTTTTGCGTCAGAAGTGTCAGCGCGTTGTCACCGTCCGGCAGATCAAACATCTTGTGTTCCAGATAATGGGCTACGCCGGCTGGGGTGTCGTGAGCGATGCCATCCAGTGTAAAGCGGCGGTAAGTCCCGCCGTAATCGGTCGCAAAGACCGCGTAAAAGCCTGAAAAACCTTTCTTTGGGAGAACACGAATCCGCAGACCGTTCTTTGCGGTCCCGCTGTATAGGACATCCCCGGTTCCGGGATAATCAAGTCTCTGCATTGTCATTTTCATCCTCCGGGTCGCTTTCCTGCTTCAGCAGGTAAATCTGGTCGCATTCCACGCTTTTCGCAATGGCAACCACCTGTTCGGCCGTGACTTCATTTACAAGCTCGGCCAGGTCTGTCGGGCTGTAGTCCGCACCGACCACGGCCTGGGAGAGATAGAAACTTTCCAGCGCTCCCTGCGAATCCGGAATGGAGCGCAGATCTGAAATTACCCCAGCCTTTGCGGTGCGGAGATCGTCTTCGGAAAAGTCGCCCCGGCAGACCGCATCCAGCTGCGCAAAGATTTCCGCCTTCGCCGCATCGAGATTGGAAAGCTGTATGCCCGAAGAAACCAACAGGAGCCCCTTGCGGATGTCGATGATGGAGCTGGCATAGTAGCAGAGGGAGAGCTTTTCCCGCACGTTCAGAAAGAGCCTGGAGCTGGGACTGCCTCCAAAGAGATCATTAAAAACATAGAGCGCGGCAAAATCGGGGTCTTCCATGCACTCGCCCAGACGCCAGCCGATGACGAGGTTGGCCTGGGCAACATCCATCTCTTCCACGGTGCTGCGCGGCTCTTCTTCCAGCGCATTCATGCGGATCTCGGTTCCGATCTCGGTGTCGATCTCACCGCGGGGCAGAGTTGAGAGATGATCCCGGAGCAGCGCCTTCACGTCGCGAAGGGAAGCGCGGCCGCAGTAGAACAGTTCAATGGGACTGGTCTGGAGAAGTGTCCGGTAATGCCGGCTGAGCTTCTTATAGTTGATCGAGCGGCAGCTCTCCTCATCGCCGTAACGGCTGACCGCGAAATCCTCGCAGCAGCACATTTCCTCAATGCAGCGAAGAACGGCATAGCTGCGCTTGTTGTTCATGCGGGCAGAGATCAGATCCAGAAGCTTTTCCCGTTCGCTGTCGACATAAGACGGCAGCAGCAGACCGCCCCGCGTGACAGGGGAGAGCAGCAGGTCGAGCGTCAGCTCCAGCGTGTCCTTCAGCACGCCCTCGCCCCGGGGGAGAAAGTCATCCTCCGGAAAACTGGCGTAAAAACCGCAGCACTGAATCTCACCGATCCGGCGTATGATGGGCTCGACGACGGTTCCGTAGAGTTCTTCCATCCTGGCACTCAGCGTCTCCATGTCGGGGAACGCTGAGGTTCCGCGCCGCAGGACAAACGGAATCAGCGCGTTCATCGATGCGGTTTCCCGGTTCAGCTGAGACAGAAGACTGACACTGAAGCAGGCGGTTTTAAACTTATCCTCCCGCAGATGGGTCAGCCAGACACCGGGCCGAATCTCTGTTCTGGAATATTCCATAGGATATGAGCCTTCTTTCTGGTTTTCTCGATTCAATAATATACTACTATAACATAAACAGAAGAAAAATGGTAGAGAAAGATTCCCTCAGAGAGGCTGTTTTTCAGGGGAAAAGCGGAAGGAGGCTGTTTGTGACGGTCATTTCGGAAAACATGCGAGGTGACAAGAAAAAATACTTGACACCCGAACAGGCCTGTGATAGAATCACCACGCCTTAGATCGGAGAGGGGGAGTCGGCATGCCGCAGACGGGCACGATGGAAGTGCTGCCCGGACGCAGCGGGCGGACAAGTCCGCAGGACCGGGTTTATCTCGCCATGCTGCTGGACTTCTACGGAGAGCTCCTGTCCCCGCGTCAGCGGGAATGCTGCGACCTCTACTTCAATGAAGACCTGTCGCTCTCCGAGATTGCCGAAACCTGCGGCATCAGCCGGCAGGGAGCCTGGGATCATATCCGCCGCGGCTCGGAAGCCCTGGAGGAGATCGAGATCAAAACCAGGCTGCTCCACCGGCAGGCTGAGACGGGTGAACGCCTGAGACGGCTGGAGAGGAAACTGCGGAAGCTGGAGGCAATGTGCGGAGAGAAAAGCACACTGCGTGATCAGATCCGCGGCGCGGCCGATGAGGTCCGGGCACTTCTGAAGACGGAGGACTGATGGAACATGGCGTTTGAAAGCTTATCCGACAAGTTAACCGCGGCCTTCAAGAAGCTGCGCGGCAAGGGCCGCCTGACACAGGCGGATATCAAGGAAGCCATGCGCGAGGTGCGTCTGGCGCTTCTGGAGGCGGACGTCAGCTATAAGGTCGTCAAGGACTTCACCAAGACGGTGACGGAACGCGCCAGTGGCGCGGAAGTTCTGGAAGCCCTTTCCCCGGCGCAGATGGTCATCAAGATCGTCAACGAAGAGCTCTGCGCTCTGATGGGCGGCGAGAACGAGAAACTGAACATCTCGTCAAAGACCCCTTCGGTGGTGATGCTGGTCGGCCTGCAGGGCGCCGGAAAAACCACCAACGGCGCAAAGCTCGCGGGGTATATCCGCAAGCAGGGAAAGCGTCCTTTGCTGGTGGCCTGTGACATCTACCGTCCGGCCGCAATCAAGCAGCTGGAGACTGTCGGCGCACAGCTGGATATCCCGGTGTTCCAGATGGGACAGACCAATCCGGTGGACATCGCAAAGGCGTCCATTGAGCACGCGAAGAAGCACGGCAACGACATCGTCTTTCTTGATACGGCCGGCCGGCTTCACATCGACGAAGCGCTGATGGCTGAGCTGCAGCAGATCCGTGACGCGGTGGAACCCGCGGAAATCCTCCTGGTGGTCGACGCCATGACCGGCCAGGACGCGGTGAACGCGGCAACGGCCTTTGATCAGGCGCTCGGCGTGACCGGCGTCATGCTGACCAAACTGGACGGCGACGCCCGCGGCGGTGCGGCGCTCTCGATTCGGGCAGCTACCGGAAAGCCAATCAAGTTCATAGGGACCGGTGAGAAGCTCGACATGATCGAGCCTTTCCATCCCGACCGGATGGCCTCGCGGATTCTGGGCATGGGTGACGTGCTGACGCTGATCGAGAAGGCGGAGCAGAGCTTTGACCAGAAGAAGGCGGCGGAGGCGGCGGAAAAGCTGCTCTCCAACCGCTTCACCCTGACGGATTATCTGGATCAGATGAACCAGCTCAAGGGTATGGGCGACCTGGGCGACCTTGCGGGAATGATTCCGGGGATGGATGCCAAGGCTCTCAAGGGCGCAAAGATGGACGACAGGCTGATGGCCCGTCAGGAGGCGATTATCCTCTCCATGACGAAGGCGGAGCGGCAGAATCCCGCGATGCTGAACTCCTCCCGCAAGAAGCGTATCGCAGCCGGCTCGGGAACTTCGGTCGTGGATGTGAACAGGCTTCTCAAGCAGTATGACGCCATGCAGCAGATGGTCAAGCAGCTCTCAGGTAAGAACATGAAGAAGCTGCAGAAAAAAATGGGCCGCATGGGCGGCGGAGGGGGCTTCCCCGGATTGGGCGGAGGCTTCCGATTCTGAATGATGTCATCGGCGAGCGAGCGTTACGCAGCGCGCCGCATGCATAAATCCTCAGCGCTTATTATGAAAACTAACATGGAGGTGAAGATAGGATGGTTAAGATCAGACTTCGCAGAATGGGTGCAAAGAAGGCGCCTTTCTATCGCATTGTTGTGGCGGATTCCCG
>Ga0256405_10009486_pt1 | contig 13308 bp, 12 predicted proteins | sample RumenRJG_02DNA_FD_189096 | JGI IMG/M metagenome (GOLD analysis project Ga0256405, IMG submission 189096) | Bovine rumen microbial communities from Lethbridge, Alberta, Canada - RJG_02 | ecosystem: Host-associated > Mammals > Digestive system > Stomach > Rumen | place: Canada: Alberta...
GAGACCGTAACGGTGAAACTGTTCCCGGAAGTCGCGGCGAAACTGAAGGTCAAGGTCACTGTTTAGGAGGATTTGCTGATGGACGGGAGGATCCCACCGCACAGTCTGGACGCAGAACGGTCCGCCTTGGGCGCATCGCTGCTTTCAAAGGATGCTCTGTTTGGCGTTGTAGAGAACGTCAAAGCCGGAGATTTTTATGATGCGAATCACCGGGAGATCTTCGAGGCGATCCAGAGTCTGGCCAGAAGAAATGTCCCCGTAGACGCGCTGACGGTCTCCGAAGAGCTCAAGACCAGAGGGTCTCTCGAAATGGTCGGCGGCAGAGCATATATCGCCAGCCTTTCCTCGGGCACACCTACGACAGCCAACGCGGAGGAGTACGCGAAGATCATCGCGCAGAAAGCATCTTCGCGAAAGCTGATCGAGATGGCAAATGACGTGATCGAGAAGGGTTACGAAGGCTCCATGGATCCGGGCGCCCTGTTGGACTATGCTGAGAGCGGTATTTTTGAGATCTCACAGCAGAGGCAAAAGGGACAGTATACCCACATCAGGGACGTTCTGCTGGAGAACATCGAGATCATCGACAAGGCGGCCCAGATGGAAGGCGGTCTGACAGGTGTCACGACCGGTTTCCGCGATCTGGACGAGAAGACTTCCGGCCTTCAGAAATCAGACCTGATCATTCTGGCGGCCCGTCCCGCCATGGGAAAAACAGCCTTTGCGCTGACGGTCGCGCTGAATGCCGCTCTGAAGGGCGGCGCGTCTGTGCTGGTATTCAGCATGGAGATGGCGAAGGAACAGCTGGGGCAGAGACTGCTGGCCATGGAATCGCGGGTCGATATGCAGAGCCTGAAAAAAGGCAAACTGCAGAGACGGGACTGGGATGACATCAACGATGCCCTGGACAGTCTGTCAAAAGCGAATATCCACATCGACGATACCGCCGGGGTCAGCATCATGGAGATGAAGAGCAAGTGCCGCAGACTGAAGGCAGAAGAAGGTCTGGATCTTGTGATCATCGACTATCTGCAGCTGATGAACCCGGAAGGCCGCGCGGATTCCAGAACGCAGGAGATCTCTGTGATCTCCAGGAACCTGAAGCTGCTGGCAAGAGAACTGGACTGTCCGGTGATCGTGCTGTCGCAGCTGTCCCGTGCGCCGGAGCAGAGAACGGATCACCGACCGATGCTCTCAGATCTGAGAGAGTCAGGGTCCATCGAACAGGATGCGGATATCGTACTGTTCCTCTACAGGGACGAGTATTACAACAAAGAAGAAGCCGTGCCAGGAGAGTGCGAGGTCATCATAGCGAAGCAGAGGAGCGGTCCGACGGGGACCGTCAAGATCGCCTGGCTTGAGAAGATCACCAAGTTCGTCGACAGCGCCGGAAGCAGCATTGGCGGCTTCTGATAGCAGCAGGGGAAGACATTCATGGGATTTTACAGAGAAAATGTCAAAGATTATTTTCTGCTGGATACACCGGTAGAGAATCTGTTTATAAATGAATATATGAAGGCGGCGCCGGGGGACTATGTCAAGGTGTATCTGTTTGCCCTGATGTATTCCGGGCTCGACGCGAAGCTGACCAACGCGGACGTGGCAAAAGCGCTGGGGCTTGATCCGGAGGATGTGCTCAAGGCATGGACTTACTGGGAAAAACAGAACCTGATCCGAAAGCACATGAAGGGCAGCGAGAGCGGATTCGACTACGACGTTGAATTCCTTGTCCTCAAAGAACAGCTTTACGGGCAGCCGGCCGCGCCGCAGACGAGTGTGCAGAGCATCAGCAGACTGATGGAGGATCCTCCGATCAAACAGATGATCATGGATATCGAGCAGATCACCGGACGGGTGTTTTCCAGTTCCGAGCTGCAGAAGATCCTGTCCTGGATCGAGGATTACCAGATGCTCCCGGAGACGATCACCTATGCGTTTTCCTATGCCAAAAAGCAGCGAAAGAACAGCCTGAAATATGTTCACGCCGTGGTACAGGACTGGGGCAGCCGCGGGCTGCGTGATGTGGCATCGGTCGAGGAGGATCTGGGAAAGAAAGACCGCAGACATATGATGCAGAGACGGGTGTTCCAGGCTCTGGGATTTGCCCGCAATGCTACCGAAGAAGAGCAGCGGATCATCGACAGCTGGTTCGACGAGCTGGGAATGTCGCTGGAAACGGTTCTGGACGCCTGCAGCAGGACTTCGGGGATCTCGAGTCCTAACATCAATTACGTGAACAAAGTGCTGCAGAACTGGAACAAAGAAGGAAAAACTGAGAAGGCCGATCCGGACGAACTTACCGGACGGCAGATCATGGAGTATTACGATCTGCTCCGCCAGACCGAGGAGGCAGAGGCGCAGCAGCGCACGCAGGAAGTATACGCCAAAGTGCCGAAGATCCAGAAGATCGAAGATGAGATCACAGCGCTGAACAGCGAACTGTCGAGGATCATCATATCGGATACAGTAGACAAGAAAAAAGCCGGAGCGAAGATCCGGCAGGAAATGGAACGCCTGAACATGGAAAAGGCATTCCTTTTGACAGAGAACGATTACGAACTTGATTATATGGACATACACTATACCTGTCCGTTATGCAAAGACACCGGATTGCTAGAATCAGGAGAAAAGTGCCAATGCTACGAAAAGGTGACCAGGGATCAGATCAACAGTCTTCTGACCCGGGCAAAACAATAGAACTGAATAAGGAAGAGATCCAGAGAAATGAGCTTTTGACAGTAGATGAGAAAGCTCAGCATTTCTTTGAAGAGATACAGCAGCTCAAGAAAGACCTGAATTCGCTGAAACAGACAGAAGTGATAGACACTTCTTTCATCGAGCCGCAGCAGAGCGCGCCGACACCGGAAAATACAGCAAAGGCTGGAGCGGAAGCGCCGGCAAAGACTGAAGTAGAAGCGCCAGCGAAAGCTGAAGTGGAAACTCCTGCGAAGGCTGAAGCAGAAGCACCTGCGAAGGACGCGGCGGAAGAGGTCGCGGAGATGGTCGCGAAGACCGTGGATCCCCAGGCAAAGCCGACCCCTGAAGCAACATTCGAGGATCAGTTCCGCCAGCAGATGGAGACCCAGATGCAGGCGGTGCAGGAAGAAGCGAATGAGAAGGCAAAGCAGAAAGCCGCAAAACAGGCGAAGAAAGAAGCCTACCGAGCAGAGAAGGCAAGGCGAAACGCAGAGCGGCAGGAGGAACGCCGTGCCAGGGCCAGGCGAAAGCAGCAGGAGCGGGAGCTTCGGGCAGAAGTCAAGAGAAAGAAGCGGATCGCAGACAAATCCGCGGAGCTGGGCGGAGGTATCGTCAATGCGCATGATACGACCGTCAGCACAGAGATCCAGCCGGTCGGCCGCTTTTCGCTGAGAGATCTGCTGGGTATCGTTCCTCGCTCAGAGAAACGGGCGGCAGGATCCGAAGAGGAACTGCAGGCTCTGATCGAGGAGCAGGAACAAAAGACAGCTGAGGCGAGAGCTACGGCAAGCCAGCTTTCACGGGTAAGGGCAAACAGGTACCACAACAGCGTGTTCGGGCGCAGGCTGGACGCATTCAAAAAAGCCTGTGAACGGCACAAGGGACTGTTGCTCACCGGAATGAGCATGGTGCTTCTGGTCTGCGTAGGCGCAGCAGGAGTCATCAACTACTGCACAGCGTATGAGTATTCCTATAACGGTCACGTTCTGGGCTACGTCAAGAGCAAGGACGAAGTCCTGCAGATCACGGATATGGTCCAGCGGGCGTTGACCGAAGATAAGGAGATACAGGTCATTATAGATGCAAAGGACGATATAACCTTCCAGAGAGTTTCGCTGCTGGACAGGGATGTCGTGCCGGATTCCTCAGATGAAGTCCTGCGCCGGCTGACCTACATGGGCGATCTGAACGTGAAGGCCTACGGCATTTATGTAAATGGCGACAAAGTCGGCGGAGTGAAGAGCAAGGAAGTAGCCGCAGATGTACTGAAGAAGATCGAGGACCGCTATGCCAGCGACAAGAAAGGCACAGTCATCGAAAAAGCAGAGATCCTGGAGACAGTGGACGTCAAGTTGAGCAACACCAATCTCCGGAATGTCTACTCAGCGGAGCGCATGGCAGATCTGCTGTGCACAAGCGGTCAGAAGGAAACGGTACATACGGTCATCGCCGGGGAGACTCTGAACGATATCGCCGAGATGTACGGAACGACCGAAGAACGGCTCCAGCTGGACAACGAGGGCGTCGACCCGACCAAACTGGAGGTCGGCAGCACCCTGCTGATCCGGCAGCGTGCGCCGATCCTGACGGTACGGATGACCGAGCGGCGAGCCTATACACAGAAGATCAAATACGAGACTGTTACAAAGAAGACCGACGAAATGTATGAGGACGAGCAGATCATTGAGCAGGAAGGCAAAAACGGCTCAGAAGATATCGTTGAGCGGACCGTTTCCATCAACGGCGAACAGGAAGATCTGAGAGTCCTGAAACATGTAATAACGAAAAAACCGGTGAGAAAGATCATCCTGCAGGGAACCGCGGAACGTCCGCCATCGGTCGGCGACGGCGTATATATCTGGCCGCTGGCCGGAGGATATACGCTGACTTCCCACTATGGATACCGCTGGGGCAGACTTCACGCAGGGATCGACCTGGGAACGCCGACAGGCAATGATGTTCTGGCTGCCGACGGCGGGATCGTGATTCGCGCGGGATATTTCGGCGGATACGGATACTGTGTGGATATCGATCACCAGAATGGTGAAATGACCAGATACGGACACCTCAGTTCCATCCTGGTCAGTGTCGGCGACGAAGTTTACGAAGGACAGCACATTGCAGAATCGGGCAATACCGGAGCAAGTACCGGTCCGCATCTGCATTTCGAGATCCATACCAACGGACAGTCCCATGATCCGTTGCAGGATCTGCCATAAGACAGATAAAGTCTAAGCCGTCAGCGCGGCAGGGGGACAGGATATGGGAAGAAAAAAACGACGCAGCAGCAAATTCAAGGACAGCAGCACTGTCATTGATATGGAGCAGGCCAGAAAACAGCGTCAACAGCGTCAGGAGCAGCGATCACAGGAACGGCAGATCAAAGCAGAACGGGAACGGTCGAAACAGGAGAGAAAGGAGGAGCGGAGAGCTCCCCGTCCCACCAGATCCGGCCGCAGCCCGGAAGACGTGCGACAGGCCCAGGAGCGCACCGGGACATCCGGAGAGCGACAAGGCCGCAGGAAGCTGGCTCTGCGCAGACGCAGGAACCAGAGACGGGCGATAATCGTCGCCGCAGTTCTGTTTATCGTGGCCATCCTGGGTTATTCCGTAGGGCACATCCTGATTCTGGAACACGATCTGCACGTTGCCAAGAAAGAGCAGTTAGCGTATCAGGAAGAAAAGGAGCAGCTGGAGAAGGACCTGGTTCTCATAAACGATCTGGATAACCTGGAGGAACAGGCACGGGATCAGATGAGACTGATCAAGCCGGGCGAAACCTTATATATATTTCCGGAGAACATGACACAGCAATGAATCTGTATTCGCCCAGAACAATCAGACAACTGAAGGAGAAATACGGGTTTCGCTTCGCGAAGGGACTCGGACAGAATTTCCTGACGGATCCTTCCGTACCGGAAGCCATGGTCGAAGGAAGCGGGATCGGGCCGCAGGACCTGGTCATTGAGATCGGACCGGGAATCGGAGTTCTTACCGCGGCGGCGGCACAGGCAGCAGGCAGAGTAGTCGCTATCGAAGTGGATGAGAGGCTGCTGCCCATCCTGGACGAGACACTGCAGGAATACGATAATATCGAAGTGATCTGCGCGGATGTCCTGAAGACAGACCTGGCGCAGCTGATCGACAGGCAGCTTCGGGAGCACGGATTGACCGGAGAAGTCCGGATCATTGGCAACCTGCCATATTACATCACGACTCCCATTATCATGAAGCTGCTGGAGGAGGAACTTCCGGTCAGCTCGATCACAGTGATGATGCAAAAGGAAGTCGCGGACAGGATCGAGGCCGGACCGGGCAGCAAAGTATATGGAGCGATCTCCGTGGCAGTACAGTATTACTGCAGGGTATCAAGGGTCGCGTCGGTGCCCAAAGAAGTGTTTCTTCCGAGCCCAAAGGTGGATTCCGCTGTGCTTTTGCTGGAGCTTAGGGAAAACAAGGCCGTTCAGGTCAGAGATGAAGCCAGGTTTTTCGCGTGTGTAAAAGCTGGTTTCGGGCAGAGGCGCAAGACACTGTGCAATGCTCTCAGCGGAGCGGGGAATCTGCCGAAGGAAACCGTACGTGAAGTGCTGGCAGCGGCTGGGATCGATGAAAACCGCCGAGCGGAAACACTGTCCATCGAAGAGTTTGCGAAGATCGCAGACGAACTGACATCAAGGGAAGGTTCATAATGGAAGACAGAAGCGCACTGTATAGATTTTTTCATAACAGCATTGTGATCCTGGCGATCGCCTCGATCGTTGTGGACTATATTGTCGAAGCACTTTCACGGCATGATCCGGTGGATGCGGCGATGTTCATGGTGCATGAACCGCTGGTCACCCTGTGCAACTGCATGCTCATCATTGCGGTGCTGTCGCTGGCGATGCTGTTCCGGCGGCGGGCATTCGCCGTGTGCATGTTTTCCCTGATCTGGGTCGCGCTGGGCATTACCAACTGCGTGATCCTGACCAATCGCATGACACCTTTCAACGTCAAGGACCTGAGCAACCTCAAAGAAGGAACACAGATCCTCCGCAACTATTTCTCGGTCACGAACCTGATCCTGATCGGGGCCATCGTAGCAGTTCTGGCCGTGATCGTTATCTTTCTGTTCCGGAAGCTGCCGAAGCGGCAGCAGAAAACGAACTACCGTAATTCCATCATCGGTATCATTCTCATCGTTGCCCTCTCGTTCGGAGTGCTGCAGGGAGGCATGAAGATCGGAGTGCTGGACACCTTCTTCGGCAGTTTGCCGCTGGCCTACAAAGAAAACGGAACGCCGTATTCCTTCCTGATCACCTGGGTCAAGACAGGGATCGACAAGCCCCGCAACTACAGCGCGGAATCCATAGAAGATATCTTCTCGAAGGGAGAGATGGGGGACGACGGGATCTATACACCCGGCGAAGATGACAAGAAGACAGCGAAAAGAACACCGAATATCATTTATCTGCAGCTGGAGTCATTCATCGATCCGCTGCAGGTGAAAGGATTCGAATATTCAGAGGATCCGATGCCCAATTACCGCGAGCTGATGAACGAGTATTCCTCCGGATACCTCACAGTCCCGGCGGTCGGTGCAGGAACAGCCAATGTAGAGTTCGAGGCGATCACAGGCATCAGCGCCAGATTCTTCGGGCCCGGCGAATATCCGCACAAGAGCGTCCTGACCGAAAAAACATGCGAATCAGCAGCCTATGATATGAAGCAGCTGGGATACAAATCCCACGCCATCCACAATCACAGAGGCGCATTCTATAACAGAAACACAGTCTTCAGCAATCTGGGCTTCGACACATTCACGTCTCTGGAATACATGAACAACGTCGTGAAGACCCCGAAGAACTGGGCCAAGGACAGCGTTCTGACGGAAAACATCCTGGACGCGCTGAACAGCTCCGAGGGAAAGGATTACATCTACACGATCTCTGTACAGGGACACGGTAAATATCCGACCGAGCAGGTGCTGGACGACCCGAAGATCGAGGTGACAAAAGTTCCCGATGAAGAACTGCGGTGGTCTTATGAATATTATGCCAACCAGATCTATGAGATGGACAAGTTCGTCAAGGAACTGACGGATACGCTGGCTGATTATGATGAGGATATCGTGCTGATCATGTACGGCGATCACCTGCCGGCTCTGAACATGACCGAAGACATGATGGAATCCGGAGATCTTTATAAAACGCAGTACGTCATCTGGGACAACTTCGGCATGAACCGCATCGAAAAGGACCTGAACGCTTACGACATCCATGCAGAGGTGACAAAGCGGCTTGGGATCCGTGTAGGCATGCTGAACCAGTACCATCAGGATTACAAGGGCAAGAAAAACTACAAAAAGAATTTCAAGGCTCTCGCCTACGATATGCTTTACGGTAAGAAGTACATTTACGGGGAGAAAGATCCGTTCAAGGCGACAGATCTCCAGATGGGTGTCAAGAAGATCAAGATTGACAAGATCGTCAAGATCGGGGATCGTTACTATATCAAAGGGCAGAATTTCACGGAGTACAGCCGGATTTCTCTGAACGGAGAGGTGCTGAAGACCGTCTATCTCGGCCCGACCATCCTGGCTCTCAGCGAAGAGGTGGATCCGGAGAAAGTCTCCGAGATGAAGGTAAGTCAGGTGGAGAAGAACAAAGAAGTGCTGAGCACGACCGAATAAGCAGGAGCGCTGCAGATGGCAAGGATCAAAGTACCAACGTTAGAGACACAAAGGCTGGTCCTGCGGGGATGGAAACGTCATGACGCAGCGGCGCTGTATGCCTATGCGAAGAATCCGAACGTCGGGCCCAATGCCGGATGGAAGCCCCACGCGGACACGAGAGAGTCCCGGATGATCATCACTCAGATGTTCCAGCAGAACACGACCTGGGCGATCACGCCGAAACCGGGCTGCGGTCTGGACGGCCCCGAGGATGTTCCCATCGGAAGCATCGGCTTTGAGCCGGATTCCTACCGGCCGCACATCAACAGCCGGGAGCTGGGCTATTCCCTCAGTGAGGATTTCTGGGGCCGGGGGATCATGACCGAAGCAGCGCGCCGGCTGCTGCGGTATGGCTTTGAGGAACTGCAGCTGGCGTCGGTGATGATCCGCACAGGGGAGAACAATCAGCGGAGCCGGCGCGTTATCGAGAAGTGCGGCTTCCACTATGAGGGGACCCTGCGGCAGTGTTACCGGATGTATAACAACGAGATCCGTGACAGCCGGGTCTACTCCATGCTCCGGGAGGAATACGAGGAACTGGCCGGCCTTTGGGAGCAGAACGCCGGGGAATGAACACTTTCCCTTGAACCGGCAAATAATCTGTGATAGAATCTTTAAGTCTATGAACAAATACATGGAAGAGGCCCTGCAGGAGGCAAAAAAAGCAGCTGCGATGGGGGAGATCCCCGTTGGAGCTGTCATTGTGAAGGATGGGCAGATCATCGCCCGGGGGCACAACCGCACGGAGACCGACCGGGATCCGACGGCTCACGCGGAGATGATCGCGATCCGGCAGGCTGCCGAAGTGCTCGGGGGCTGGAGGCTTCCCGGGTGCTCCCTGTACGTGACGCTGGAACCCTGCAGTATGTGCGCGGGGGCGATCGTCTGGTCCCGGATCGAGAGACTGGTCATAGGGACGATGGACCCAAAGGGCGGAGCCTGCGGGTCAGTGTTCAACATCGTGCAGGAGCCGCGGCTGAACCACCATGTGGACATAGAGACTGGATGTATGCAGGAGGCATGCGCGGATCTGATGAAAGGGTTTTTCAGAGACCTGAGGAACCAGAAGAGAATAAACAAACCGGAGGAAGGACAGGAATGAAAAGAATAAGTGCATTGTTATGCGCGATGATCTTAACGATATGTATGACGGCGCCGGCGTGCTTTGCGGCGAAGACCGACGCGGCAGCGACCGATGCGGCTCAGGTCACGGAACCGGGGTTTGAGCTGGTGAGCTCATCTCCTGCGGACGGAGCGACCGGCGTAGCGGTAGATAACTTCTCAGTGAAGATGTACTTCAGCAAGGAGATGCTCCCGAAGTCGGAAGCGGTCCGTAAGGCCAATGAGAAGCAGTTCACTCTCGTAGACGAAGAGGGAACGAAAATTCCGGTCAAGGTCTATTACAGTACGAAAGAAAGAAAGCGGGGCCTGATGATGGTCGCCGCCGACTATACCAATAACAATGAAAAGGATGTCCAGATCAAGGGCGCGATGACCTACACGCTGACCATCGGGGACGGACTGCAGGCAGCAGACGGGACCAACTACAATACGACGACGAAGCTGTCCCTGAAGACTCTTAATCAGCAGCGTTCCATGATCGTTTATATGATCCTGATGTTCGCTATGATGGGCGGCATGGTCTTCTTCACTATGCGCAGCACGAAGAAAGCGGCTGAAAAGGACAAAGAAGAACACGCGACCAAGGGTGTCAATCCTTACAAGGAAGCTAAGAAGACCGGCAAGTCGATCGATGAGATCGTAGCGAAGAACGAGAAGCAGAGAGCCAAGAAGGAACTGGCGGAACAAAAGAGAAAAGAAGCCGAAGCGGAGCTCGAAGCGAAGATCCTCGAGGAGATGCGCAGAGAAAAGAACAAGCGCGTCGCTGGACCGAAGCCGATCAAGGATGGCGGCGGTACCTATAAGGTAGAGGTCAAACACACCAAGCCAAAGAACGAGCCGAAGAAGACGAACAAGGGCACGACGAACCCGAAGAATCAGTCGGGCAAAAAGAAGAACGCCGGTAAGAAAAAGAAAAAATAACAACTGAGATTCGCAGGTGGGCAGGCTCACCTGCGATTTCTTAATGGGGCCGCCCGCCGCGGCCAATAAAAGGAAAGGAACAGGGGGAAATGATGCAGACCAAGCGCACAGAGATCAGGGCTTACGCGAAGATAAACCTTTGCCTGGATGTGAAAGGCCTTCTGCCGGGAGGCTTTCATGAAGTGCATATGATCATGCAGCAGATCCTGCTTCACGACGACGTGGCGATCCGCTGGGAAGAAGAGGACGGATCTGATTCAGGAGCCGGTGCGGGAGCACAGGATGCTCCGCAGATCCGGATCTCTGTCGGTACCAACCGGCCGTATCTTCCGACCGACCGGAGGAATCTGGCATGGCAGGCAGCGGAGCTGATGGCAGAAGAATATGGCAAAGGCAGGACAGGCCGGATCCGCGTCGACATGAAGAAACGGATCCCGGTCGCAGCAGGGCTGGCTGGTGGCAGCAGCAACTGCGCGGCGGTGATCCACGGGATCAACCAGCTATGGGACCTCGGTCTGGATCTGGAGGAACTGTGCCGGCTGGGCAGCCGGCTGGGCTCGGATGTTCCCTTCTGCGTGATGGGACAGGCGGCCGCGGATCCGGTGCTGGCTCCAGCCTTTGCGGGAGATCCTCTGGCATGTCACTGCGCAGTCGCTTCCGGAAGAGGCACTGATCTGCATCCGGTCCAGGGGCTTATCAGCGATCTGGTGCTTTCAAAGCCGCCCATCAGCGTGTCGACTGCGGAGGCGTATCGCGGCGTGGATGAAGCGGAGATCCCGGAGCGGCCAAACGTGGAGGAAATGGTGGCAGCCTTAGAGCAAAATGACATGACTGTCATCGAAAAAAACATGATCAATGTACTTGAAAATTTCACGTTGAAGCGGTATCCTATAGTTGTGTATACAAAGAACAAAATGCAAGAGCTGTGCAAGCAAGGCAAGGTTCTGATGAGCGGGAGCGGTCCTACGGTCTTCGGCCTTTGCGGGAGCAAGGAGGAAGCGAAAAGCATCTGCGAGCAGATGCGGGAAGTGAACCGGGAGAGCTTCTGGACGAGAACGACCAGATGAGCACAGTACAGGCGGAGGATAATTTGCGATGCTGAATTTTGATATCCAGAACCATAAGCCGCTGCGAGAAATGGTTTATGAGGAACTGAAGATACAGATCCTGACCGGGGCGATCGTTCCGGGGACAAGGATGATGGAAGTGGACCTCGCTGAGGAGATGGGGGTCAGCCGGACTCCGATCCGTGAGGCGATCCGTAAGCTGGAGAAGGAAGGTCTTGTGACCATTGAGCCGCGCCGGGGCGCATACGCGTCGATGATCTCTACACAGGATATGGTGGAGATCCTGGAAGTGCGGCAGGACCTGGAGGGACTGGCGGCGTACTTCGCGGCATCCAGAATGTCTCCGGTAGAGATGGAGGAACTCAGGGAAGTGGCTGACCGCTACAACGCGGCTGTCAAAGAAGGGAGCATGAAGGACATGATCCGTTATGACACCCAGTTCCACCGGATGATCGTGGATTCCTGCAACAACAAGATCCTGGTCAATATGGTAGAACAGCTGCAGGAGCTGGTGCTCCGCTTCCGGTACATCTACTATGATAACTTCAGACGGGCGGACAATATGCCCGCGGAGCACCGGGAGATCATCGAGGCGATCGCCAGCGGAGATGAGGACCGGGCGCGGGCTGCGGCGGACGTACATATCGACCGGCTCAAGCAGCTGGTCATTGAAGAGGGTGTCCAGCAAAAGCTGGTAAGCGAAGAGTGAAACAAAGAATCAAGAGCGGAGTGAATCACTCCGCTTTTTTCAAAAGGAAGAGAAGATGATACTTGATATCATAACGGCGGCGCTGATCGTCATCCCGATGGGGATCGGCATGTGGAGAGGATTTCTGTATATTCTGGTCAGACTGCTCGGCTGGGTCGGTTCACTGGCGGCGGGCTTCTTTGCCGCGCCCTACGTGAAGGGTTTTCTCGCGAAAACGGTCGTCGGAGACCGGATCCACGACATGCTGTCCGATCAGTTCATAGGAGCGGCGGACGGCGTAACGGACCAGACGCAGGTCCTGCCGGCGATCCTCAGTGATTCCATCGACCAGTCGGTCCATAACACGGCAGAAATGATGACTGCGGCAGTGGAAGGAGCGATCCTGACAGTGCTGGGATTTGTTTTGACAGCTGTCGTGATCCGGCTGATCCTGATCTTTGTGATCCGGCCGCTCACGAAAAACAGAGGCGGGAAGATCATGCTGCCGAACAAGATCGGAGGGCTGATCGTAGGCGGTGCAGAGGGACTGCTGCTGGCTTTCCTGTTCCTGGCGGCATTGATCCCGGTGATGAATATGTCATCTCCGGAGACGGCGTCCGCGATCGCGGAAAGTCTGAGATTTTCATACCTGGCAGGAAACCTGTACGACGGGAATCTGCTGCTGGCTGTATTTTAGCAAGGAGGAAACAAAATGACTGATTACCGTAAGCTTCAAAACGGAAGTGACATCAGAGGAGTTGCGATCGTGGACCGGGCTGAGGCGGCTGCCGGACGTCCGGTGCAGATGCCGAATCTGACGGAGGAAGCAGCTGCGGATATCGCAGTGGGATTTCTGGCCTGGCTTTGCCGAAAGACGGGCAGGAAGCCGCAGGAGCTGAAGCTGGCCATCGGCCGGGACCCAAGGATCACCGGCGCGAAGCTGACGGATGGTCTGATGCACGGATTCGGGCCATACGGGTGCCGGGTGCTGGACTGCGGTCTGGCGTCCACGCCGGCCATGTTCATGGCGACCGTGTTCCCGGAGTTTGCCTGTGACGGGACTATAATGATCACAGCGAGCCACCTGCCGTTCAACAGGA
>Ga0256405_10009487_pt1 | contig 13307 bp, 12 predicted proteins | sample RumenRJG_02DNA_FD_189096 | JGI IMG/M metagenome (GOLD analysis project Ga0256405, IMG submission 189096) | Bovine rumen microbial communities from Lethbridge, Alberta, Canada - RJG_02 | ecosystem: Host-associated > Mammals > Digestive system > Stomach > Rumen | place: Canada: Alberta...
AACGCCATGAGAAATGTAAGGGCTGAGAGCAGCGGCATTGAGTCAACCATCATCAACAAGCTCCTTAAGGGAGGAATGAAGGAAGCTCTGGAGCATGCGGTTAAAAATACAGTTCAGCCAGTAATCTACGGAAAGCTTATAAACCCGGAATTCATAATGCCCACAGAGGAAGAAAAGTAGTCTTCACTATGGTATACTAAAAGCTGGTTATGTTTAAGAATCAAGAAAGAGGTACACATATGTCTAATACTATTTATGAAAAACTCATAGCTTGCAGAGATGCAGTAAGAAAGGTAACAGATTTTGAACCTGAGGTTGCGCTGGTTTTAGGATCAGGCCTTGGAGCTTTTGCAGATAATATCAAGGTGGAGTGTGAAGTATCCTACAGCGATATTCCGGGATTTCCTGTTTCAACAGTTCCCGGACACGCAGGAAAGTTTATCTTTGGATACCTTGGAGATAAAAAGATCGTTTGCATGAAGGGAAGAGTTCATTTCTACGAGGGCTACGACATCAGTGATGTTGTGCTTCCAGCAAGGCTTATGCACCTTCTTGGAGCAAAAGTTCTTTTCCTTACAAACGCAGCAGGAGGCCTTGGAGAGGGATTTAATGCCGGAGACCTTATGCTCATTACAGATCACATCTCAATTTTTGCACCTAATCCTCTTATAGGACCAAATCTTGATGAGATGGGAGCAAGATTCCCTGATATGTCATCTGTTTATGACAAGGACCTTCAGGAGGTTATAAAGAAGGTTGCAGATGAAAACGGTATTAAACTTCAGCAGGGTGTTTACTGCCAGCTTACAGGTCCTTCCTTTGAGTCACCAGCAGAGATCAGACTCCTTGGAAAGCTTGGAGTTTCTGCAGTTGGCATGAGCACTGTAGTTGAAGCTATTGCAGCCAACCACTGCGGAATGAAGATCTGCGGAGTATCCTGCATCAGCAATCTGGCAGCAGGTATCTCAGACCAGCCTCTTTGCCACGAGGAAGTTCAGGAGGCAGCAGATAAGGCAGCGCCACTATTCACCAAGCTTGTAGCTGAATCAATCAAGAGGTTTTGATCATGAATATAAGATTCTATAATGCAAGGATACTTACCATGGAAGAGGGAAAAGACATTTTCCGTGGGCAGATATTTGTTTCCGGAAGCAGGATACTTTTTGTAGGAACAGATGAAGAAGCTGTGAAATATTGGCAAGATCATCCAGATACTGTCATAAAGTGGGACAGGGAGATAGACTGCGGCGGAAATCTTTTGATGCCCGGCTTTAAAAATGCCCACACACACTCGGCCATGACTCTTATGAGGAGTAAGGCTGATGACCTGCCTCTTTCTGATTGGCTAAATAACCAGATATTTCCTGTGGAAGCCAAGATGACAGCAGAAGATATCTATCACCTCAGTAAGATCTCAATCATGGAGTATCTTACAAGTGGTATGACTGCGGCCTTTGAGATGTATCTGACACCTTACTCTGTGGCAGATGCTTTCAGGGACTGCGGATTTAGGTGTGTTCAGACCAGCTGTGTCAACAACTTCAGCCAGTCAGTGGAGCTTCTTGAGGATTACTACAACAACCTCAATGGAAGAGATGAGTACAACTCATTTATCCTTGGAGTTCATGCAGAGTATACCTGCTCAAAAGAGCTTCTTATGAAGGTGGCAGAGCTGGTACAGAAATACAAGGCACCTTTCTGGGCTCATATTCAGGAGACTGAGTCTGAGCTTATGGAGTGCGTAGAGAGATATGGTATGTCTCCGATACAGTTCTTTGACAGTCTTGGCCTTTTTGACTACGGCGGAGGCGGATACCACGTTGTATGGACCAATGAGCACGACAGACAGATCATGAAGGACAGAGGCCTTTTCGCTGTGACAAACCCAGGCTCTAACACCAAGCTTGCCAGCGGAATTGCCCCAATAAAAGAGTATCTTGAGTGGGGAATCCCTGTAGCAATAGGAACTGACGGCCCTGCCAGCAATAACTGCCTTGATATGTTCAGGGAGATGTTTTTGGTAACAGGCCTTGCCAAGCTTAAAAACATGGATGCCAGCAGCGTAGAGGCAACTGAGGTCCTTAAGATGGCGACAGTAAACGGCGCTCATGCCATGGGACTTATGGATAGTGACGTCCTTGCTGAGGGCAAGTTTGCAGATATCATCATGCTTGACCTTTACCAGCCTAACATGCAGCCCATTAACAATATCCAGAAGAACATTGTCTATAGCGGAAGCAAATCAAATGTTATGATGACCATGATCGGTGGTATCATCCGCTATGAAAATGGCAAGTTCAATATTGGAGAGGAACCTTCTGACATTTATAAAAAGGCTGAAGAGATCAGTAAAAGGATATATAGCTGACGATGGAATTATACATAATACTTACAATAGTCCTGGCATTTATAGTGGTGGCGTTTTTACTTGGACTTCGTGACAGAGTAGTCGCCCGCAGGATGCTCATTAAAAAGCTCAATAACGAATATGGAAAAGAGCCCCAGAGAAATAATAAAGCCAAGGACAGAGAGCATATCAGTGGCTTTTATAAAAACCACAGACAGGATTTCCAGATAGACGATACCACCTGGAATGACCTTAATATGGACAGCGTCTACGACAGGATGGATTACTGCCTTTCAGCTGCAGGAGAGGAGTACCTTTACTACATGCTAAGGACTCCAAAGCAGACAGATGATTTCGATGATATCGAAAAAAAGATATCTCTTTTTAACAAAGATGCTGATCTTCGTTTAAAAGTGCAGCTGATATTTTCTGACATAGGCAATATCAGTAAGTTTTCTATATATGACTATATCGATCATCTCAAAAACGTTGGAAATTCTGGCAATACCATTCATTATGTAATGCTTGTACTCCTTGTATTATCTGTGGTTTACAGCTTTGTCAACTTTACTGTTGGATTTGCTGCTTTCCTTGTCATAATGGTTGCTCAGATCATTATGTATTTTAGGATAAAGGGTGATATTGATCCTTATCTTACAACCTACGGTTACATCATGCGAGTGGTGAAATCCATTGATAGCTTTGGCGGTATTTCCGATGAAGCTTTATCAGAGGATATCAGACAGCTAAAAGAAATTTCCAAGGATTTTGCATCCTTTAAGGCTTTTTCCAGTATCCTTCTATCCCCCACAAGGATGAGCGGAACTGGCAATCCGCTGGACATTCTTCTTGATTACCTGAGGATGGTTACTCACGCTGACATCATCAAGTTTAACCAGATGTACAGGCAGATCATGGAAAAGAGAGATCAGCTGGATAAGATCCTTGAGATCACAGGAAGGATTGAGGCGTCTATTTCAATTGCGTACTTTAGGGCATCTTTCGAGGGCTCTTACGTGATCCCTGAATTTAGCGGTAGTTCTTTTGACGGAAAAGAGCTGTTTCACCCTCTTATCGAGAATGCAGTGCCCAACGATATCGTGTCAGAGAGGGGCGTACTTATTACAGGTTCTAACGCATCTGGTAAGTCTACCTTCCTTAAGACCTGCGCCATAAATGCAATCTTTGCCCAGTCAATCCACACTGTTCTTGGAAAGGGCTACAGGGCGCCGCTTTACAGGATCTATTCTTCAATGGCGCTCAAGGACGATATCTTTGAAGGGGACAGCTACTACATCGTAGAGATCAAGTCAATAAAGAGGATCCTTGATGCAGCGGCAGATAAGGGATGTCAGGTTCTGTGCTTTGTAGATGAGGTCCTTAGGGGCACCAACACTGTTGAGAGGATCGCAGCTTCAACCCAGATTCTTAAGGAGCTTTCCAGGGAGAAGGTTCAGTGCTTTGCAGCAACTCATGACATTGAGCTGACATCTCTTTTGAAAGAGGAGTACAATATCTATCACTTTGAAGGTGATGTGACTGATAACGACGTAAAATTTGATTACGTGATCAAGAAGGGTCCCGCAACCACAAGGAATGCCATAAGGCTCCTTAGCGTTCTGGGCTATGAAAAAGAGCTTGTTGAAAACGCCCAGAAGATGGCGGACGGCTTCCTTGAAAAGGGAAGCTGGGAAGCGGCTTTTTGAAAGGATTTAGATGAAAGTTAGTATATATTCAGATGGATCAGCCAGGGGAAATCCGGACGGACCAGGAGGGTACGGCGTTTTGCTTCGCTACGTCGACGGAAATGGCCAGGTCCATGAAAAAGAAATAAGCGCAGGCTACGATAAGACCACCAACAACAGGATGGAGCTTATGGGGGCCATAAAGGGGCTGGAAGCTTTAAATCGCCCCTGCGAAGTAGAGGTGTTTACTGATTCCAAGTATGTGCTCTCGGGCTTTAACGAGGGCTGGATCAAGAACTGGATGAAAAACGGCTGGAAGACAGCTGGCAAAAAGCCGGTAAAGAACGTGGAGCTGTGGCAGAGACTCATAAAGGCTGCAGAGCCCCACAAGATCAGGTGGAACTGGGTCAAGGGCCACAATGGACACCCTGAAAATGAAAGGTGCGATGAGCTGGCAACAACTGCGGCAGACCAGGATCCGGCGCTTCTTCTTCACGACGACGGAACAGGACTTTTTGAGGAATGATCTATTATATTGCGGACTGTCATTTTTTCCACGGAGCCCTCAATGAAAAGATGGACAAGAGGGGCTTTTCCTCTGTGGAAGAGATGAACGAATACATGATAAAAAAATGGAATGACAAGGTTACAAATTCCGACACTGTCATTGTCATAGGCGATCTGTCCCTTGGAAAGAGCAGGGAGACTATGGAGGTTTTAGATGCCCTAAAGGGCAAGATCTGCCTCATTCGTGGCAATCACGACAAGTACCTGGATGCAGCTGACTTTGACGGCAGAAGGTTTGAGTGGGTGGACAGCTACAGGGAGATAACGGATTCCCAGAGAAAGGTTGTGCTTTGCCACTATCCGATACCTTTTTACAACGGACAGTACAGGCTTAAAAAAAGCGGTGAACCAAAGACCTATATGCTCTATGGCCACGTCCATGAAACCAGGGATGAAGTCCTTATGCAGCAGTTTATAAAGCAGATCCAGGAAACACCCTATACACCTATTCACGGGGAACACACCGCTGTGATCCCCTGCAACATGATCAATTGCTTTTGCAAAAGATCTGACTATGAACCACTATCTTTATCGGAATGGATAAATCTATGAACAATGAAAAGACAAAAAGAGCTCTGATAGCTATGAGCGGCGGCGTTGACAGTTCGGTGGCCGCCGCTTTGATGGCTGAAAAGGGTTTTGACTGCATGGGATGCACCATGCGTCTATATGAAAATGACATGATAGGAGAGGATCTTTTTGGAACCTGCTGTAGCCTTAATGATACACAGGATGCCAGAGCGGTCTGTGACAGGATCGGTATTCCTTACAATATCTATCACTATGAGTTTGAATTCAGGGACAAGGTAATTGAGCCCTTTGTGTGCAGTTACGAAAGAGGCGAGACACCCAACCCCTGCATTGGCTGTAACAAGTATCTGAAATTTGACATTCTCTATGAAAAGGCAAAAGAGCTGGGATACGACAATATAGTAACCGGCCACTACGCAAGGATAGAGGAAAGGCAGGACGGGCACTTTTATCTTTTGAAGGCCAGGGATCTTAGCAAGGACCAGAGCTACGTTCTTTATAACCTGTCTGAAGAGCAGCTCCGCCATACTTATTTTCCTTTAGGGGATCTGACCAAGCCGGAAGTCAGGGAAATTGCAGATAAAAACGGCTTTGTGACCTCGCACAAAAAAGAGAGCCAGGACATATGCTTCGTTCCAGACGGAGACTATGCAGGAATGATAAAAAGGTACCGCGGTAAAGAGTACCCTGCAGGGGATTTTGTTGACCTTGAAGGAAATGTACTTGGAAGGCACGATGGAATAATCAACTACACCATTGGCCAGAGAAGAGGCCTTGGAATTCCGGCAGACAGAAGACTCTACGTCAAAAAACTTGACGTTCCGGGCAATAAAGTCATTTTGGCTGACGATAAAGACCTCTACGAGAAAGAGGTTAAGGTTCGGGAATTTCACTGGATAACAGGGGATAAGCCAATTGGCGAGTTCAGGTGCTGGGCCAAGATCAGGTACAGGCATAAAGAACAGCCGGCAACTGTGAAGGTTATTGATAATGACCATGTTTTAGTTACCTTCGATGAACCTCAGCGTGCCATAACTCCAGGCCAGTCAGCGGTCTTCTACGACGGCGACGTGGTCCTGGGCGGCGGAATAATAGAAAACTAAACAATAGCAAGCCACGGGGACGGTTCTTTTGCAAGCCACGGGGACGGTTCTTTTGGCTGGTTTTGATTTTCAAAACCAGCCAAAAGAACCGTCCCCGTGGCTTGCAAAAGAACCGTCCCCGTGGCTTGTTTTGTTTTTCTCTTAGTTTATGGATCCTGCATTAGATTTATCTACTGGTTCAAATGGAACCCAAACATAGCGAAGATCATCTGTAACATACTGCACATCTTTGGTTGTGCCTTTTTTTGCAAGGGCAATGGCAGCATCTACACAGGCAGCGCCCTGCCCCTTAGCGGACTGATAAACTGTAAACTGCATTCCGCCATCAAGGATAGACTGACAACCTTCTTCTGTAGCATCGATTCCTACAACCGGTATGGAAGAGGTATCAATGCCAAGTTCCTTCATGGCCTGGACAACACCTACTGCCATGGAGTCGTTGTTGCATATAACGCAGTCATAAGGCTGTCCTGTCTTTAAAAAGAGTTTGAATTCATCTGCAGCTTTCTGGGTGTCCCAGTATGCGGTGTCATTAAACACGAAGTTGGCTGTTACACCAGCTTTTTTAAAGTATTGCTTTACTGCCTTGGTTCTTTTTGCTGCTGCGGGGTGAGTGGGCTCGCCCTGGAAAAGAACTATGTTAAGGCTACTGGGTTTACCAAGTTTGTTCCATACATATTCTGCCTGCATTGTTCCGGCGTCAATCTCATAACTTCCAACATACATGTACTTGTCAGGTTTTAGATATGCTGCTTCAGGTTCTGAGTTGGTGAACAGTATGGGAATGTCTCCTGCAGTAACTTCAAGCTGAAGTGTGGTATCGATATTTACAGGGTTACATATGATAACATCATATCCTTTTGCTGCGGCGTCACGGATCTGGGCAACCTGTTCATCAACAGTGGCGCAAGGCTCGTCATAGTCTACAGTTATGCCAGCTTTTTGACCTGCCTCTATTACAGAATCCATTAAAAGTCCTTTAAAATTATCAAGGGTTATAGTTGAAAAATATACTTTTACTCCTGAACCATCTGAACTTCCGCCGCCGGAAGAAGAACTTCCGCATCCAGTTACTAAAAGGGCTATCATTACACCAGTAAGAACACTTGAAAGAATTCTTTTAATATATTTGTCTATACGCATTGCTGATTCCTCCTCAAATCTTAAACTTCTGAACATAGGATGTAAGAGTCTGCGAAGTTTCTGCAAGCTCGTGAGAGTTGTCTGCCACATCCTGACTGCTCTTCGTGATATTGTTTGCCATTTCAACCATGTTCTCACTGGTTGCAAGGATCTCGTCAGCACTTGCTGCCTGCTCCTCAGAAATAGCTGCAACGTTGGTTGCTACATCGTCAACCTTCTGGATATCATCGATCATAGCCTCAATAAGACCATTGGATTCCTGAATGTTGTTATAGATCTGATCAAAGGTTCCAACTGCTACATTTATGAGTTCTGAATTTTCTTTTATGCTGTCAGCACTTTCATTGGCCTGACCAACGGCTTCGCCGATAAGCTTTCTGACCTCATCGATGAGGCTTGAAATGTTCTGAGCGCTCTCAGCTGAAGTCTGAGCAAGCTTGGCAATCTGGGTAGCAACAACTGCAAAGCCCTTACCAGCTTCACCTGCTCTTGCGGCCTCGATGGAAGCGTTGAGGGAAAGAAGATTGGTTTCTTCTGCGATCTCACCGATCATGCCAACGATATTGGTGATCTCTTCTGAAGCAGCGCCAACCTTGTTGATGGATTCAACAAGTCTTTCGTTGGCTGCAGAGATACCATCCATGGCTTCGGAGAGCTTCTCCATATCCTGACGACCCTGCTGTGAGATATCAACTGTTTCTTTCATACTCTCGTTGGCCTTGTCGCTGTTTTCTCTTGTGTCAGCAACAACCTGAGCCAGGGTAGTAGCATTGGATGCAATGTCGTTAACTGCTGTGGCCAGCTGGTCAACTGTGTCATTGAGCTGTTTCATGGCCTCGGCCTGAGACTGTGAAGCTTCGTACATTGTCTTTGAAACTCTGTCGGAGTTATCTGATTCTTCCTGAAGCTTGTCAGACTCCTGACTGATACTTGAGAGCATGTTTCTCATTGAAGCTACGAACTCTGAAACCTTGCTGCCCATGACACCGATCTCGTCGTTACTTGAGGAGTCAACGCTTATAGTGAAGTCACCTTCTGACATTGAGGTGATGTTATTTGAAATATTTCCAAGAGGAGCAATAACTTTTCTAACAACAAAGAGGATGAGGACAACAATAAGAACAATTGCTATTGCACCAACTATTGCTAGTAATGTTCCCATCTGAGCTACAGATTTAAGAATGATGTCTGTCGGGATATATGATACTAAAACCCAGTCTGTTCCAGAAATCTCAGAGAATGCAACCATGTAATCGCCAATCTCTTTGCTGGAAAGATCGCTGTCATTTATTGACTTGGCTGCTCCTGCAAGGAGCGCATCGGAACTACTCTCAGAGAGGGTTGAATTAACCAGGTTCATGTCTCTGTGGGCAAGGATCTTGTTGTCGTTGGTATCAACAAGGAATGAACTTGCGCCGTCCATCTTAACGCCGGAGTTTACGATGATTGTTATCTTATTTAAGGTAACATCAGCGCCGATTATCTTGATGGTATCAGAGCCGTCATTTAATATACCAGTGGCACTTATAACGGTTTCGCCCTGGTCGTTGGTGTAGGATGTGCCGTATGCCATGGCTATTCGGCTGATACCCTGCTTAAACCATGTGCTGTCTGTTACGTTTGAATCTGACATATCAGACTCGGTGGCTTTATAGAGCTTTCCATCAGTTGTTCCGATATAAAAGCCCTTAGGAGAGTTTGAATTGTAACCATAGAAAGAGTCAAGAACAGGAATAAGCTCTGCCTCGCTTGGATTCATGCTCTCGATAACATGTTTTACGGTCTGGAAATATGTAAGATTGTCAGACAGCCAGGCTTCAATGTTGTCAGCCTGGTTGGAGATAGAAGACTCCAGAGTTTCTGTAGCCATCTCTGTCATTCTGTTCTTGGATACAGATGCGGCGATGTTAACAAGGGCCAGCACTGTGATGACAACAACAGGGATGATGTACATAAGGAGCTTGGTACTGATCTTTTTGTTCTTCTTTTTTGCTGAAGCTCTTACAGATGGTGTTTCCTCAATTTTGCTCATATTATTGTCTCCTGTATTTGTATAAAAATATGGTGAATATGTATACAAGCCTGTCCAATAATTATAGCATCCAGAGGATAGTTGTAGTCATAATATCGATAATTATTTATATTAATTTAAGAAAATATCGGTCATTTTTGTTAATTGTCTGAAAAATATCCAGAGACTTTCTCAATCACTTTTTCCAAAGAATCTCTTCCTTCGTCAACAGTTATGTCTGCATACTTTTCATAGAGAGCTACTCTTTCCTCGTACAAGGACTCAAGAGTCTGGCCATCCTTCATGACGACTCCCCTTTGTTTGGCGTGGTGAAGGCGCTTCTTTAAAGTCTCAAAGCTTACCTTCAGGTACACTACCTTGCCAATCTCCTTGTAATGTTCCATAGCCTCTTTTCCGTAAACAACGCTTCCACCGGTTGCGATAACGGTTCTGTCTGCATTTATCTCTGAATTTATGCGATTTTCGATATCTATAAACCCGTCAACGCCATCCTCTGCAATTATCCTTGAAAGCTTTCGTCCCTCTTTTTCCTGGATGACAATATCAGCGTCAATGAAGTGATATCCAAGGATCTTGGCCAGGATGACTCCAATTGTGCTTTTTCCTGAAGTGGGCATCCCAATTAGGATGATGTTATTTTTATTATCTGACATTTTCTTTTCTCCTTAAAAATTCATTTCATTCTATCACAATATTGCCCTCCAAAGTACATTGACACCGCTATTTTCTTAATATAAAATAATAACGCACGCAATTATTAGCGGGCATGATGGGAGGAGACTTATGTCCAGAAAAGCAACTATTACGCAGAAAGAGATCGTTAACGCGGCGTTTAAAATAACAAGGAAAGAGGGTTTTGAGCAGATCACATCCAGGAAGCTTGCAGCTGCTGCAGGCTGCTCAACACAGCCTATTTTCCGTATCTACGAGAACATGGATGCCCTTAAGAAGGACGTTTACGACAAGGCAGCAGAGTATTACCTTGATTACTACGATGAGTTTAACAAGACCCATGACGTGCCATTCGTGGATCTTGGCCTAGCATATATTGGATTTGCACAGAAGTACCCACATCTGTTCAGACTTTTATTCATTTCTGAGCAGGGTCCTGAATCCAAGAGCATGTATGATCTTGTAAATGGCAATTCTGAGAACGTGGTAAAAGAGATCAATAAGGCCCAGGCTAAGGGTGTTTCCAATGCACAGCAGCTCTTTATGCAGATGTGGATCTTTATCCATGGCGCAGGATGCATGGCTGTCACAGGTGATTATGATCTTGATGAGGCAGCTTCTGTAGCTATGCTTGAGTCTGCATACACGGCATTTGGCCGCTGATGGTGACTATATGAAGTTCGATGCGGATGTAGATGTAATCACCAGGATCAATGAATGCTACTCCAGGATGAGCAAGGGGAAAAAGAACCTTGCAACTTATGTTATTGAGCATTACGAGCAGGCGGTCTTCATGAAGGCTGCTGAGCTTGGCAAGACAGTAGGTGTCAGCGAGTCCACAGTAGTCAGGTTTGCCATGAGCCTTGGCTACGATGGATATCCTGAATTTCAGAAGTCCCTTGCTGAGTGGGTTTCTGACAAGTTCGGATCAGTTGAGAAGGTGGGCAAGAGATTTGGCAAGAGCAGTGAGGGAGAGATACTTTCATCTATCCTTCAGTCTGATATCTCCAATATTGAGCACACTATCAATAATATTGATGTGGCTGCTTTTAAAACAGCAGTTGATATCATTCTTAAGGCCAGGTGCGTCTATATTGTTGGAATACGCAGCTGTGAGCCTCTGGCAGATTTCCTGCACTTTTATCTGAACATGATAAGAGGTAATAATGTGCTGATCAAGACTACCAGCGTCAGTGAGATGTTTGAGCAGATGATCAGGATTGGAGACAGGGATTGTATTATTGGTATCAGTTTCCCGAGATATTCCATGCGTACATTAAAGTGCATGGAGTTTGCCAACGACAGGAATGCCAAGGTGATCACCATTACTGATTCAGTGCACTCACCAATGAATCTGTATTCATCCTGCAATATCTTAGCTAAGAGCGAGATGGCTTCCATCGTTGATTCACTGGTTGCACCTCTTAGTGTTATAAATGCACTGGTGGTGGCTCTTTGCATGAAGCGCCCCAACGAGGTCAAGGCTGATCTTAAGATGCTTGAAGAGGTTTGGAACAATTATCAGGTTTATTTAAACGATGAGATAGATTTTGCTTCTGACGATGTGGCAATGCATCTGCCAGGAATCCTTGGCAGTAACTCAGATGAGGAAGAATATGAATAAAATAGCAGTTATCGGCTGCGGCGCAGCTGGTATGATGGCGGCGCTTGCTGCTGCACAGGGCAGCGGGAGCGTCACTATTTTTGAAAAGAATGAAAAACCCGGAAAAAAGATCTACATTACAGGAAAAGGCCGCTGCAATGTGACCAATGCCTGTGATGTCGCGGATTTCTTTGACCATGTGATCCGTAACTCCAGGTTTTTATACAGTGCGATCTACAGCTATGACAACACAGAAGTCATGAACTTTTTTGAAAAGAACGGCTGTCATTTAAAGGTTGAGAGGGGCGATAGGGTATTTCCTGTTTCTGACCACTCATCTGATATTATAAAAACCCTGTATGATGCAGTAAAAAAAGCAGGTGTTTCTGTTTTGTTTAACACCGAGGTTCATTCGGTTGAGGCTGTATCTGGCAAGGTATCAGCTGTTACTTATTCAAGCGAAGATGACCCCATCACAAGGGAAGAGTTTGATAAGGTAATAATCTGCACTGGAGGAATGTCTTATCCTTCCACAGGTTCAACCGGTGATGGCTACAGATTTGCCAGGGATCTGGGGCACGAAATTGTTCCTGCCCGTCCATCACTTGTACCCTTCGAGATAGAAGAGGAGTGGTGTTCAAGGCTCCAGGGATTATCACTTAGAAACGTGACACTTCGCATGTATCAGTACAAAAACGATGAGGAGATGGCACAGGGGGCTGCTCCTGGCAAAAAGAAAAAGAAACCAGACTATGAGGGATTTGGTGAGATGCTCTTTACCCACTTTGGCATCAGCGGACCTATAGCTCTTACAGCCAGCTGCCACTATGAAAAAGAAAAAAAGGTAAGGCTCCTTTTGGATCTTAAGCCTGCCCTTACCACTGAGCAGCTTGATAAGAGGATACTTAGGGACTTTGATGATGCTCCCAACAAACAGTTTAAAAATGTGATAACATCTCTTTTCCCATCAAAGCTTGTACCTGTGATGGTGGAGCTGTCTGGAATTGACGGCGAAAAAAGCGTAAACAACATAACAAGGGAAGAGCGAATGGCCTTTGTAAACCTTATAAAAAATGTTCCTATGACAGTAAAGGGGACAAGAGGCTTTAATGAGGCTATAATAACCAGAGGCGGCATCAAGGTAAAAGAAATCGATCCGTCCACTATGGAATCCAAACTGGTTTCAGGTCTTTACTTCGCTGGAGAAGTTATAGACGTTGATACTGAAACCGGCGGATTCAATCTGCAGATAGCCTGGTCAACAGGACATCTTGCAGGAACCTGTGCAGCAGCGCAGGAGTAATTAATTTGTAATTTGGAGGATTTTAAGATGAGTAAGAGCATAGCAATAGATGGACCTGCAGGTGCAGGAAAGAGCACAATAGCAAAAAAAGTGGCTAAATCCCTTGGATTTATCTATGTGGATACAGGAGCAATGTACAGAGCAATGGCTCTTTATATGATAAAAGAGGGCGTTGATGCAAGTGATGCAGAAAAGATAAGTGCAACCTGCACATCAGCTGATATCACCATAAGACATGAAAATGGCGAACAGGTTGTGTTCCTTAATGGAGAGAACGTCAATGGCCTTATCAGGACTGAGGAAGTTGGAAACATGGCTTCC
>Ga0256405_10009488_pt1 | contig 13305 bp, 10 predicted proteins | sample RumenRJG_02DNA_FD_189096 | JGI IMG/M metagenome (GOLD analysis project Ga0256405, IMG submission 189096) | Bovine rumen microbial communities from Lethbridge, Alberta, Canada - RJG_02 | ecosystem: Host-associated > Mammals > Digestive system > Stomach > Rumen | place: Canada: Alberta...
CGGAACGTCGCCCCTACAGGCTAAAACCGTGCTGTAAGCGAAAGCAGATCAGCGATTTTGTACAGAGTGAACGAGTTTACGAGTGTCAACGTGGAAAGGGTGCAGCGTCACGCTGCCTAAGGGCTAAGGGCTTGCGGAACGCCGAGGGTGACTCCCTGTAGTACAGGGAGATGTCAGCGTAGCTGACAGAAGGTCGCGGCTCCTGTTGGGAGGCGTTCCCTACACACGGCTCATGCGACACCTCAATTATGCATTAAAAAGGGCGCAGGTCATGCGCCCCTACACAGTTTTATTGACAAAATAAGCTCCTTAGAAGCATTTTTCACTTCTAAGGAGCTGTTTTTAGTTCAGTTCACTTATTAATTCAGGCTGAGAAGCATTTCCTGTATGGACTGCGCATCGCCGACTGTCAGTCCGTCGCCGTTCATATCGGCATTTTCCTTGCCCTGAGCTGTAAGGTGTACCTCGGCTGTGCCGTTTTCACCGTATTTGTCCGGATTCGCAAGAGACTGCATCACAAGCACAACGTCAGCCATATCTGCCGAAGTATCGCAGTTTGCATCGCCCTTTACAATTTCGGTCGGGCTGCTGCTATATCCAAGATAATCGAAGTGAAAAAGAACAAAATACGGGGTCAACTGAGCATAGTTCAGCGCAGCCGCCATAAGCTCAGCCTCTTCATTGGCATTTTCGGTCTTAGGAATGATATGACACGAACAATAATCGTTATTCGTCATCACACCTTCGTCGTTTTCCATAGCAAAAGTTGTAGTACCATTCTCTTTGAAATCGAACAGTACTTCGGGAAGTCCAAGACCTGCTCCGAATCTTTCCTGCTCCCAGCAAACACTGTAGTCACCGACAAGTTCGGGGCTTGATACAGGGAACGGGTTAGCCTCCAAAAGCACATCTATCCTGCCGTGTTTCATTTCCTGAGATGCCTTCTCAGCAGTCCAGATAATACGGTCGCTCAATCCTTTACTATCGAATATGGCTTTCACCTGTGATGTTGTGAGCTGTCTGAACTCGTCAAACGTAATGTCTGCCACACTTTCGGGCTGCTCGGACAGACTTCCCTCAACGCCGAAAACTACCATTTCGGGATCAATTTTCTGCGCATCGATATAATCGGAAATAATATCGGTAACAGCTGCTTTTTCGGCTTCATACTCTACATAAACGCGGTTTCTGTCCGCATTTTCGGGCAGCTCAAATCCGGGAACTATCCTTGCACGAAGCTTGTATGCGGAGATATAGCGCGAAATCATTTCCTTGATGACCGCAGTATCTTCTATAAGTTCACCTTTTTTGTGCTCCTCCTGCATGAAATTGACCAACTGAGGGTCATATCCATTGCTTTGTATGTAATTTACGATATCAACGGGAATATTCTCGTTCTTGCGGTAATATCCCACAAAAACTATATTTTTCGGCATAGACTCATTTTCAACTATCCATGCATCGATATTATTTCTTGAAATGTACTCGGATATCAGCGCTCTGAGAGCATCAGTCTGTATGGCAGAAGCAGATATTTCCGTCGTATTATCGGGTATGATATCGTCTGCATTTGCAAACATAGCAGCAGATGATGCAACAGTCATTACCGCTGCCATTACAGCAGCAATATATTTATTAGTCTTTTTCATAAAGCTCATCCTTTCATCATGAGATAATTTCGTTTTTCATCACACAAGGCGCCTGTGTTATTTACTTATTAGACGTATCTGCGGACGTATATCACTAAGTATATTTCAAGTTAAAATATAAAAATATAAGGGAACGCCTTTTATGCGTTCCCTTTGGATCTACAGCTTATTTGAGAAGCTCCTTGCGGAACTCTACTGCGTCGAATATATCAACGCTCTTATCGCCGTTAAGGTCCGCAGCCTCAAACTGTGCCTTAGTGAGTTTATAAGTACCGTGGATATATCTGTTAAAGAGCACCATATCGCCCACATTGAATGAACCGCTGCCGTTGATATCGCCCTTTTCATACTTCTCAGTGCCTATCTCAACGAACTTTATTCCGTACATCTTAGCGTAAGCCTCGGCTGTAGAACCGCTGTAGCCGTGGATAATGGTATCTTCCAGCTTCTCGCCCGAACCTGCTGTAAGCTCATCAGCAAGTGTTCTTGTCATAGCAAACGCCGCAGCAGGCATAGGGCTTTCGTTACCGATAACTTCAAGGTGCTTTGCAGCAGGTTCGGCTGACGTAAACGATATGCCTGCACAGCTTTCGTTACCGATAACTTCAAGGTGCTTTGCAGGAATAGTCTGCTCGCCTGCGCATATCTCGCACTCAGGGTCGTAGATATAGATATCCTTCAGGAATCTTGCGTTCTTGAAAGCGTCATAGTCGAGAACGTGGGAGTAAACATCAGCTCTTGTAAGAGCGCTGTTGCTGCGATTGTCTACCATCTCCCAGCTCATCTTTGTAACGCTCTGAGGAACGATAAGCGGAGCATACACCTTTATTTTTGCGATACCGACTGTTCCCTCGCGCGGAGAAATATCAGTAACATAATGTGCGTCACCTGTTTCTACCAGCCAGTTGTCAAGGTAGCTCAGACCGCCGACAGTCTCAACAGCAGGAACTTCGCTGAATGCAGCAAAGCCGATATGTTTTACGCTCTCGGGCAGAGTTACGTTTTCCAGCGAAGTACAGCCGTTGAATGCATTATCGCATATAGAATCAAGATTTTCAGGGAAATTGATGTTTTTGAGCTTGCTCGCGCCGCAGAAAGCATTATTTCCGATGATCTCAAGACTATCAGGAAGCGTTACGCTCTCGACATTTTTCAGGCTGTGGAAAGCTCCGCTGCGGATAGTCTTAACGCCCTCCGGGATAACTATCTCGCTCTTGGCATAATTTGACGGTGCTTTTACGACCTCTGTCATATCCTTTGTGTATATTATTCCGTCAACGGAAGTAAAGTACTGATTATCCTTGCTTACCTCATAATACTGCGTATTATCGTACTGGAGATCCATGCTTGACCTGATACTCTTGACAGATGCAGGAAGAGTTACTTTACCTGCTGTTAAATTGCATTGGATATAGAAGCCTGTTACAGGAACGCCCTTTATCGTTTCAGGGATAACAACGTCCTTCGGCTCTTTGTTCTTTGAATCGCCTTTCAGTCTTGCAGTTGCCGAAATATCGTCGTATATCCAGTATGTGATGCCTGTCTCGTCATCATCGTATACCTCAGGACCTCTGACCGTATTTACACTCTCGAACTCTTCAAATATTCTCCTGTATTTGAGAGCGTAAGCCTCTGCGGTAGAACCTGCCTGACCGCGGATAATAGTATCATATCTGGCAGGATTGCCTATCTTTATAGGTGCGGAATATCTGGTCGGAGCCGATTCAGCCGTTTCAGTCTGGGAATTATCGTTCACTACCCAGTTTTCCTTCTTGGCTTTTTCCACATAATTCTGTATCTTCTCTTCTATTGATCTGTCTGAACTGCTTCCGCTTACTGTATTATCTCCAACAATACGTACGATGCTGGTGATCTCAGTATTATCGGGCTTTAGCTCATCAATGTCTACCAGCTCTGTATTTACAGCCTTCTGAATAGAGTTGGCTGCAACATTCTCACTTGCCACACGAGTGATGCTATGGTCGAGAACATAATCGATAGGCTTCTCCTCAAAGACCTTCACATCGGTATCGGTATAGTCCTTCCAGTAAGACGGGATAGACATAGCGTTATCCTCTATCTTGCAATCGGGGTCGAATACGTGTACTTCCTTGACATATAAGCAGACGATACATCTTGCAGGGATATAATCATTATAGAACTGTACAAGCTCAACAGGCATTTCAAAGCCAACAGCAAGGTACATACCTACGTGCTTTACAGAAGCAGGAACGGTAATTACTCTCAGGTGATTTCTGCTGACACAAAGTCCTGATGCTGTTCCCACAGTGCCCTCTCTGATATCAGCGCGAACAATGTCAGGGTCAGAAGCTACAGCCCAGTTATCTACGTAATGTATACCGCCATCGTTGACTACGCAGCCTGCATCTGTGAACGCAGGATTCTCGATAGTATCAACGCTTTCGGGGATAGTAAGCTCTTTAAGTGCGAAACAGCCTGCAAATGTATAAGGATAGATATGTGTGAGACTGTTTGACAGGTTTATGCTTTCGAGAGCTTCACAGCCGAAGAAGGCAAACTGCTCGATAGTATTTACATTATCCGTCATTTCGATCTTTTTGAGAGTTTTGCAGCAGATGAATGCACCGCTTGCTATCTTTTCGGTCTTGTCCGGGATCTTCACCTCTGTCACGCCTTTGCCAACGGGGCAAGCCACAAGAGTTTTCATATCCTTTGTGTATAAAAGTCCGTCAGCGACCGTAAAATTCTCATTGTCCTCAGCTACAACTATCTCATTCATAGCTGCTTCGGAAAGTTCAAACCAGTTCACAACGGCGATATTCTTGGAAAGTGTCAGTTTTTTCAGCTTTGCACAGTCTCTGAACGCACCGTACTCAAAACCTACGACAGGTAAGCCGCTTACAGTCTCGGGAACTGTGAATTCTTCTATATCCTTATCAGGAACGTACTTTAAAGAAGCATATCCGTCATAGACCTCGAATTCTAAGTCGTCCTCTTTTACTGTTTTCTTTGCATTTTCAAAAGTGTACCCACTATCGCTCACTGTCTCAGCAGCAGCGACCTTGTTTCCGCTGTTTATTGCAGGTACAAGCCCTGTTACAGAACTGCATATCAATGCAAGTGCAGCAAGAGTAGAAATTAAACCTTTCATTCAAAAATTCCTCCCATATCCATATTCATGACTATATTGTATAGTTTTTGTGTATTATATTATATCATTTTAGCATAAAGATGTCAATATAAAGTGATGAATGTCACTTGATTTTTACGTAGATTTGGTATATAATTAATCTGATAAGTGAAATCATGAATTAAATTATATACCGCGTATATGTTTTAACCGTATACGTGAAAATTAATAAATAGGGATATGAAAAATGAACCGAATACTTGATTATTTAATGAGTAAGCTCTTGCAAGGCGGCTTCACCGACTCGGAGGAAGCCGAGATAGTCCGTTACGGGCTTGAACTTGCTATAATGAGAGCTTTGATCTCGGCAGCTGCGATAATCGCTGCCATTGCACTCGAAAGCGCTCCTGCCGTAATCGCATTTATGGCGGTATATCAGCCTCTGCGGAGCTGCTGCGGCGGCTATCATGCCCAAAAACGACTTTCCTGCTTTATATTTTCAGTACTTCTGCTCATCGCAGTTATCACTGCAACAAAGCTTCTTACCGACACCGTATGCATGATATCATCTTTATGTTTCACGATCTCAGGTTTAAATGTAATATTATTTTTTGCCCCCGTCGATACACCAACCAAGCCCTTTGACAATACCGAACGCATAGTTTTTCGCAAACGCTCTCTCATTGCAGCATTCTTCGCTGTATTGTCCGCGGATATATTTATGCTGCTGGGACTCGATACGCTCCTGCTGTCAGTTTCTATGGCGGTCTTTTTCACGGGGCTTCTGCTCGTAATAGGCAGAACATCCAACAAGAAAGGAGCAATAGCATGATAAATATCGCTATATGCGATGACGACAACGATATCATCGACCTGCTTAAAACCTCTGTTTCCGAGTACAGCGCTTCACACTCTCTCGAATTTCAGGTGCAAACCTTTAAATGCGGCGAAAAGCTGCTCGACAGCAAAATGAGCTTTGATCTTGTATTTCTTGATATCGAAATGAGCGGCATCGACGGTCTGAAGACCGCAACGCTTTTCCGACAGATAGACCGCCGCGCAAAGATAGTCTATGTCACAAACCACTCGGAATGTGCCCTGAAAAGCTACGCCGTTCACCCTTTCGACTTCGTTGTAAAGCCCTTCAAAAAAGAAAGGATATACAGCGTTCTTGACGAATTGTCACGCTATCTTTCGGAAAATGCCGAGAATGAAGCCGTGATACAGCTGAAAGGCGAGGACGGTCCGCTGCTGCTCAGTCTGCGCAATATATACGTCTTTGAGTACACAGGCAACCGCAGGATAACCGTTTACACCAAATCCGAAAAATACCGTATCAAAGGAAGCCTTTCCGACATCATCTCACTTATAAACTCGGAAAGCTTCGTATCTCCGCACAAAAGCTTTATCATAAATATGGAGCATATCGATAAACTCAATAACTTCACGCTCTATACCACTAACGGAATAGAAGTCCCTGTTGCGCAGAAAAAGCTGAAAGAATTCCATAACGAATTCAGCCGATTTATAAAAAATTACATAAGGCAGGGATAAACTATGAACAATCTGATACACTTTGCGTCATCAGTGGCGTTTTTTATCTACGTTTCCGTAATATTTGAAAAGGTCTATACCTCAAAACGACGGCCGATAATATTACAGTTCATTTTCCTGCTGGGAGCGGCATCCGCAAAGATGCTGCTGCAAAATATCGATATCCCCGTTTTAAGGCTGGCATACTGCTTTATATCGATAATTATACTCAATATAGTGTTCTACAAGTACGAGAACCGAAGTTTTATCATCTATGATGCCATAACCCTTACCATCATGATGATAATAGAAATGCTGACCATACTGCTTCTTGCGTTTATTACGGGAGTCGCCACAGAAACCGTGCTTCACTCGAATTCGCTCCTTGCCGCGTCTGTCGTCATGGACTGGATAGTGATGCTCGCAATATCAAAAGGCTTTGTAGTAATGGCTTCGGGCAAAGGTCTGAGCGACATAAGAACACAGGAGTTTCTCATGTTCTTCGTGCTTATTATCGGCGAAATAGTGCTTTTCAGCTTTCTCAATGATATGCTCGTTGCATCAAAGGGCAGCTATCAGATAGTTTTTATCCTGCTGATATTCCTTCTGCTCGACCTCTATCTGACATATCTGCTGCAAAGGATATCCAAGGCGTACCGCACGGAAAAAGAGCTTGAGCTCGTTACCCAGCAATCTATGCTGCAGCTGAATGCCTACAGAGAACTAAACGCCAAATACAACGCTTCAAGACGTATAATTCACGACGTAAAAAAGCACATAAACTCTCTGGAAGGTCTTATAAATGCCAATAAAGCCGACGAAGCAGAACGCTATAAAAACCTGCTCAACGCCGAGCTGAACAAGCTTATGCCGCGTTTTGAGTGCGACAGCCCTATCCTGACCGTTGTTATCAACAACAAGCTCGAATCCGCCGATACTCTGAAGATCGATTTTAAAGTAGACCCCGAATTCACACAGATAGACTTTATCTCAAACCTCGACATAACCGCAATTTTCTCAAATCTCCTCGACAATGCCTTTGAAGCCTGCTCAGAGCTTCCCGAAGGCAACCGCCGTGTACGGCTGTCGATAACACGAAGGAATTACTTCGTGTTCATCTACCTTGAAAATACATTCAGTCAGGTGAAACCTGATGCAGTAAAAGGCTTTGCAAGTACTAAAAAGTATCACCAGGGAATAGGTCTTTCAAATATCCGCAACGCCTGTGAAAAGTATCACGGAAGCTTTAACGCACATACCGAAGATGATCTTTTCATAACCGAGGCTCTCATACCTATCCCCGATCAGGAAACAGCAAAAAAGCCGATAAATTAATGTTGGCTTTTTTATATTGATGATCTTCGGAAGCGGGGAAGCTCATCTTCACAAAAACATAAACCTCGGACACCGAACAGTGGAAAATGCTGTTTTTTCGCCCATTTATGCATACCGTCTCTATGTTATAAAATTAAATTTAAGCGTAAAAATGCAAATAAACGGCGTTTAGTGCAAAGTTATTGACTTTTTTGATTTTGCAAATATAATAATACTTAGGCGTCGTCCCGAAGGTGTCCGCACTATCATTTATCAGGAGGTAATTTCTTGAAATGAAGAAAAACCTAAACACTGTCAAAGCCACAATTATGAAAGCAATCGTATCAAGATCAGTGAAGGCAGCAGAGCAGAATGCGAATTCCGCCTGCACATGGTGGGTAAACCAGCCTCACCCCCCCAAGGATCTCAAAAAACTCAGAAAATTCTAACTCAATACCTTACTTATCTATAATCACACTAATAACATCGCACTACCCTCTTTACAATACTAATCTTAATTTTTATCGATTAAGCGCTACATCTACATACTTTTTCTCACTAATATTCACAGTACAAATGCTGCACTACAGCAACCAATGCCGCTTCATTTAACTATTATCCGAATTACTGTCATCACACCAGTCAAGACAAAATAATCAACGGACAGGTAAAATAATGATCGGGCAGTCACATTCGGGCGACGAACCTAAATAAAACGGGCATTCGGTCAATAATTATGCGTGACTGCATCATACTATCATTGATGCCTGCACTTTTGATTCCAGCCAACAGCTTTTATAATACATCATATCCCTTTAACGGAAATACGTTCTGCCGACGGTTGTCGGCAGGCACCTTTTCCGTCAGCCCACCAGTATTACGGTGATGATCATTAGTATGTCATTACTTCTTCGGAACAAACAGTGAACCTTTTAGCTTTCAGATCTCTCTAAAAAAACCATCTCTATAAATCAAAAAAACAACACTTTTGAAAGTACAATAGCAAATCAGAATTTCCATTCATTTGCTTGTTTCGAGTAAATCATACAGTGATTTTTCATATAGGGAGTTCCGCTTCAACTCCTGTACAAAAGAGTCCGTTCATGCAGAGAACGGACTCTTTTGTTAATATTACCGCGTTTCACTTTTTATACACATTTTATACACGGATTATACACGCAAATATCTTGACTTTTTAGTCTGCAAATGATAAAATATTATCTGTTTAGTACTGTTATAACACGAAATTCGTCGCGTTAAATCATGCATTACTAACGGATATTGGAGGAAAAACATGAAACACTATCTTGAATCCACTGATGCAGTCCTGAAAGAAGTCGAAAGTACATCTTCAGGCCTTACCGCAGAAGAAGCTGCAAAACGACTCGAAAAAGTCGGTCAGAACAAACTCGACGAGCCGCCTAAGCCTACATTGCTCGCAAGGTTCATCGAACAGTTCAAAAACCCTATGATAATCGTCCTTATCGCTGCCGCTGTTATATCCGCAATTACAGGTATAATCTCGGAAGGCAAGCTTGAAGCTGACGTGTTCATTATCCTTTTCGTTGTCATCGCAAACGCTGTTCTCGGTGTTTATCAGGAAAATAAAGCAGAATCCGCTATAGAAGCTTTGCAGGCTATGAGTGCCGCACAGAGTAAGGTGTACCGCTCAGGCGAGCTGGTAGTTATCCCAAGCTCAGAGCTTGTCCCAGGTGACGTTATAGCTCTTGAAGCAGGTGACAATGTTCCTGCTGACTGCCGTATCCTCGAAGCTGCTGCCCTCAAAGCCGAAGAATCCGCTCTCACAGGTGAAAGCGTTCCTTCCGAAAAGGAAAGCGATACCCTGACAGGTGAGGAAGTTCCTCTCGGCGACAGAAAAAATATGCTCTATATGGGAAGCAGTATCGCTTACGGCCGTGCAGAAGCTGTCGTTGTCGCTACAGGTATGAAAACCGAAATGGGTAAGATAGCCGACGCTATCGCTGAAGCTGACGACGATGAGACTCCTCTCCAGAAGAGCCTTGACCAGCTCAGTAAGATACTCTCTGTCGCAGTTCTTGTGATATGCGTTATCATTCTCGGACTTAATATAGTTCGTATGCTCATCGCAGACGGCACTATAACACTTCCTAAGTTCCTTGAATCATTCATGATCGCTGTAAGCCTTGCCGTTGCTGCTATACCTGAGGGTCTTGCAGCCGTTGTAACAGTCGTTCTCTCTATCGGCGTTACAAATATGTCAAAGCGCGGCGCTATCATACGCCGTCTTACCGCTGTTGAAGCTCTCGGCTGTGCGCAGGTCATCTGCTCAGATAAGACAGGTACTCTCACACAGAACAAGATGACTGTAGTTCATGAGAATACAGACGATAAAGAGCTCCTCGCAACTGCTATGGCTCTTTGCTGCGATGCACAGCTCAACTCTGACGACACTGTTACAGGTGAGCCTACAGAGGCTGCTCTCGTAGCTTATGCACATAAGTGCGGACTTAAAAAGTATGAGCTTGAAGCTGCTACTCCACGAGTTGCAGAAGCTCCGTTCGATTCACTCAGAAAAATGATGTCCACAGTCCACAAGACTGAAAAGGGCTATATCCAGTACACTAAGGGCGCTCCCGACGAAGTGCTGAAAAACTGCACTCATATGTACAAAGAGGGCGGCGTTCGCATAATGACAGAGTCCGACAGGCTCGAAATACTCCGCCGCAATAAGGAAATGGCAGATCAGGCTCTCAGAGTCCTCCTTGCAGCTTACCGTGAATACGATGAGCTTCCAGACGATATCTCTCCCGAAGGTCTTGAACACGACCTTATCTACATCGGTATGACAGGTATGATCGACCCTGTTCGTCCCGAAGTCAAGGACGCTATCGGTCTTTGCCGCACAGCAGGTATCCGCCCCGTTATGATAACAGGCGACCACAGAGATACTGCCGTTGCTATCGCTAAGGAGCTCGGTATCCTGGGCGAGGGTCAGAAGGCTCTCACAGGCGCAGAGCTTTCAAAGATACCTGATGACGAATTCAACTCAACTGTTGAGAATTACAGCGTATATGCCCGTGTTCAGCCTGAACACAAGGTTCGTATCGTAAATGCATGGCGCAAGAAGGGCATGACTACTGCTATGACAGGCGACGGCGTTAACGATGCTCCGTCTATCAAGAGCGCTGATATCGGCGTTGGTATGGGTATCACAGGTACAGACGTTACAAAGAACGTTGCTGATATGGTACTCACTGACGACAACTTCGCAACTATCGTAGGCGCTGTCGAGGAAGGCAGACGTATCTACGACAATATCCGCAAGGCTATACAGTTCCTGCTTTCAAGTAACCTCAGTGAGGTGCTCTGCATACTCATTGCTACTCTTGGTCTGGGCAGCCTTACAGGCGGTTCATTCGTCCTCTTCAATCCTGTTCACCTGCTCTGGATAAACCTTATCTCAGACTGCTTTCCGGCTATCGCTCTCGGTATGGAGCCTGCTGAAAACGGCATAATGTCACGTAAACCGCGAAGCAGCAATTCACACATCTTCTCAGACGGTCTTGGTATAAATCTGCTCTGGCAGGGTGCTGTTATCGCAGCTCTCACCCTTGTTTCCTACGTTATAGGCTACAACAACGAGGGTCACAGCGCAGGTATGACAATGGCATTCATCACACTCTGCGTATGCGAGATGCTCCACGCATGGAACATGAGAAGCCTTAAAGAGTCTATCTTCGCAATGAAGAAGCACAACAAGGTGCTCCTCGGTTCTATCGCATTTTCTGCACTTCTCACAATACCTGTACTCTTTATTCCAAAGCTCAGAGACATCTTCTCACTCGTTTCACTTACAGGTACAGATTACCTCTGGGCATTCCTCGCAGGCGCTTGCATAGTTCCTGTCGTTGAGATAGTAAAGTGCTTCCAGAGAGCCGCTGACAAGAAGTGATAGGTTAAAAAGTAAATATATTTCTGCCACCGGGTAGAATATGCAAAAAGCATTTGTTCACATATCGTTAGGTCTTAGAAGATATGTGGGCAAATGCTTTATTTTATGGAGGAAATTGCATGATAAAACTCATCAGGAATTACTTTTCTAAAGGCGAGCTGCTCCTCTGGAGCGCTTCATCTTTGCTCGTCATTATATCTTTTCTGCTTTTCGACAGAAAAAATTACCTTATACTGTCTGCTTCACTGATAGGCGTGACCTACCTGATACTAAACTCAAAAGGTAATCCGTCAGGTCAGGTACTTGTCATTGTTTTCAGCCTGATGTACGGTGTGATATCTTACAATTTTTCATACTTCGGAGAAATGATAACCTATCTCGGCATGACTACACCTATGGCTGTTTTAGCCTTGATATCATGGCTGAAAAATCCGTACAACGGAAACAGAGCAGAAGTAAAAATAGGTGGAATAGGAAAAAACGAAGCCGCTTGCATGATGATAATGGCTGCAATAGTTACTGTGCTGTTTTATTTTGTACTGAAAGCCTTCAACACCGCAAATATCATTCCAAGTACACTTTCAGTCACAACAAGCTTTATCGCCGTCTATCTTACATTCAGGAGAGATCCGTTTTACGCAGTTGCCTATGCCGCAAACGATGTAATTCTTATCATTTTATGGACAATGGCAAGTATGTCCGACAGCCGCTATATTTCGGTAGTTGTCTGCTTTGTTGTCTTTTTTGTCAATGATATATACAGTTTCTTCCGCTGGCAGGAACTAAAAAAGCAACAGATCGAAGCGTGACCGATCATTTGTTGACATTTTAAATTTATATAAGTATAATATTTATAGAGGTGATATTATGAGACTAAGACCATACATTCCAAGCCATGATTTCGATTCAATAAAAAACTGGGTAACCGATGAACGCACAAACGCCCTGTGGAGCGCAAATCACGCTCCCTATCCACTTGAAAAGAACGCTTTTGACGAATTTCTCGCGGATATGTACACCAAGCACGGCGACTGCCCTTTCGTTGCAACTACCGACGACGGGACAATTGTGGGCTTTATATGCACTTCCATAAACACCGAAAGCAACGAAGCTATGCTCGCTTTTGTAGTTGTAGACCCTGCACAGCGCGGTAAGGACTATGGCAAAGAGATGATCCAACTTGCCGCGAAGTACTGCTTCGAGATACTGAAAGCCGACGCGGTTCAGCTGAACGTGTTTACGGTCAATGACAAGGCACGTAAGTGCTACGAGAGTGCAGGCTTCACCGAAAGGCATACTACTCCCAATGCATTCCCATACGGCGATGAAAAATGGGGCAGATGCAATATGGTTTGTTCAAGCCGTTAGCTTGTAGGGGCTGATGCCCACATTAGCCCGTCTACATATAAACCATACACGGGGCGATGTGGGCATCGCCCCCTACAAATATTTTGTGGGCATAATACACACTGACGGGCGGATAATATCCGCCCCTACATATGGTTAATGTTACGTAACATATAACCAACGGGCGCACAGTGTGCGCCCCTACAATTCGATTCATGTTAATTATTACGTATAACACGGGCGACGGAACGTCGCCCCTACAAAATGAAAGCTCCGCGAATATGCGGAGCTTCAGCTTGTCAATAAACCTATTTTTTTAAGGGAACGCCTTCACTTGCAAGGCGACCCTAATCGGGTCCGGCACCCTCTGTCAGCTTCGCTGACATCTCCCTGCACCGCAGGGAGTCACCCTCTTG
>Ga0256405_10009489_pt1 | contig 13304 bp, 9 predicted proteins | sample RumenRJG_02DNA_FD_189096 | JGI IMG/M metagenome (GOLD analysis project Ga0256405, IMG submission 189096) | Bovine rumen microbial communities from Lethbridge, Alberta, Canada - RJG_02 | ecosystem: Host-associated > Mammals > Digestive system > Stomach > Rumen | place: Canada: Alberta | collected...
AGGCGCTCCAGCGGGGTGGCTATGATGACAACCAGGCGAGAGAGAGCCTGCTGCGCTGCGTCGTAGAGTATCAGCAGACCATCCGCCTGCGCCTGCACGGTGCCGAGAGCACCGCGAAGCTGCGGGTGCCTGGCGACCTCGAGATGGCAAACAAGAGCATTTTCCGCCTGCTCAACCGCTTCGTGGAGACGAAGCCGGCGACGGCGGAGAGCTCCGCCGTGCGCCTCGTGCCGTCGCCGTCGCGCAAGCCCGCGCATGATGTGCTCATCACCTCGCCCTCTATGGCGCGCGATTTCGCGTCCCAGGTCGGCGTCCAGGCGCCGCAACTCGTCGTCTGGCCGGGTATCTCCGCCAACGACATCACGGAGGCATCCCTCGCGGGAGATCGCAATATGATCGGTGCGGCCTCTTTGGGGAAGGCGGAATGGTTCCGCCCTGAAGAATTCTTCACCGAGCGCATGACGGTCATGGAGCCGGGAAAGATCCTGCTCGCCTCCCTCGAGATTGAGGGGATGGAGATGCTTGCGAACGAGGATCTTACGCCTGTGCCGCCTATCCGTCCGGAGCTCTTGGAATATTTGACGCCGGAGGACATCGCGAGTCGCCTCTCCATCGAGGACAAGCCGGACAAGATTGTCGTGCGGTTTCTGTTCCCGCTCTCCGGCGTGGACGGCATGCCGAGCGACTATCGGTTCTCCAAGGAGTATCCGAAGGAGGAGCTCATCTATCTCGATACGAATGTGCCTGTACTCGAGATCTGGCCGAATTTCCGCCGCGAGGGCTGGAACAAATATTATCTCTACTACGAGAACAGCGAAGCGCAGAATACGGGCAGCGACACGCTCGGCAAGAATTTCTTCTACGTCGATCCCTGGAGCTATGGCAAGAAGATCGCCGCGGACATTCCGGAGCACGGCCTCGCAAACCGTTTCACGACGCGCATGACGGATTTCCCGGAGGCGCTCATCGTGACGGTCCTGCCGTCGCAGGACGGCGCTTACGCCCAGCCCGTCGAGACAGGTGTGTTCCTGCTCAAGGCGCCGCCGCTCGTGAATAAGCAGCCGGATCTCTCCTGGCAGCTCGGTATCGACTTCGGCACATCGAGCACGATGATTTTCTACCGCGAGGGCAACCATGACCCGAAGCCACTCTCGTTTGAGCCGCATCTCTACCAGGTCACGGACAGCGGCGCGGCGCGCACGCGTACGTTCATCAACTTTATTCCGTCGACGTTCGATGATCAGGACACGCAGGCCGGATCTTTCCTCAGCATTTTCCACATCCTCGATGCCTCGCGGCTGCAGGATGAGATACGTCCGCTGCAGGATGGCCACGTCTTCTGGCTCAATACCAAGAATACGGAGGCGTTCCGGGAGGAGCAGCAGCGCATTGATGCCAACCTCAAATGGAAGGACGATGCGACGGGACGCCGCAAAGTCGCGACGTACATCAAGCAGATCTGCCTGCAGAGCCTCGTCGAGGCAGCCGTGCGCGGCGTCGAGAAAATCAAATGGAACTTCTCGTTCCCCACGGCGTTCTCGCAGGAGCAGCAGTTCGCGTTCCGCCAGACGTGCGAGGAGGCGGTCGCGGAATCGTACGAGGGCGCTGGGTTCCAGGCGGCGGAGCAGGGCAATCTCCTCGAGCCCTGGCCGGAGAGCAAGGCCTCGGCCTACCACTTCAACAAGCTCGGCCACAGCGACACGAATTTCAGCGAGGGCGCGATCTGTCTCGATATCGGCGCCGGCACGACGGACATTTCCATCGTCAGCGGGCAGCCGGGCAAGATCGTCTATCACACCTCGATCCAATTCGCGGGGCGGTACCTGTTCCACCCCATTTACGCGCATTATGACTACTTCGCCAAGGATGTCCCCGATCTCACGGACGTGGATTTTGAAAAGAAATGCGCCATCATCGATGCGGATATGCGCGAGCACAGCGAGGACTACCTGCGCCAGCTGAAAAACATCACGGGGCGCGAGGATGTCCGCAAGGTTCTGCAGGACACCCAGTTCGCTACGGCGGGCATCTTCTACTATCTGGGCGAGATCCTCAAGGAGCTCAAGGCCAAGGGCATCTATGCCGAGGACCATGTGCCGGATGTCTTTGTCGGCGGCAACGGCTCGCGCATCTTCTCCTGGATCACGGGCGGTGCCTTCGCTTCGGACAGCCCGTTCCTGCTCGTGCTCAAGCATATGCTCATCCACGCCTCGGGACTTGCGGAGGATTCGCAGTTCGATATCAAGCTCAGCGAGCGGCCGAAGATCGAGGTCGCGGCCGGCATGATCGAGCGCCGTCCGCACAACGACGAGGAGTTCTTCGACGAGGCGGCGCAGACGAAAAAGCTGTTCGGCGACCATGTCGATGAATACATCGCGTCCTCCGTTCTGTCAGGCGATGCTTATGAGGAGGCTGGGGCAGAAAAGCCCGGCAGCGCGTTCCTCTCCGCTTATGATATTGCCAAGGGCATCACGGTGCAGCGCCTCGATATGTTGAAAGACTTCGTCAAAGAGTTCAACAACGACCTGCATATCTGGTCGGACGGCGTGGAGATCTCCGAGGACGACGCACGCGACATCCAGAAGCGCGTCAACAGCTACTATGTATCGGAAAAGGACAAAGACGTCAAGAAGATTTATGTCGAGCCGGTCTTCATCATGGGCCTGCGGAAGACGGTAGAAAAGCTGGTGAATGAAAATGATGGCTGAGAGAAAAAGTGCCAAGCGCCTGCTCACGTTTCTGACGGTGCTGCCGGTCTATCTGACCGCAGGAATCGCTGATGCGGCGGAGAAACTGGGCGAGGAGGATACCGCAATGGCCGAGGGAAGCAAGAGCGCAGGCGGCGCCGCAGAGGAATCTGTCGAGAGCTTGCGGCAGCAGGTGGACGCGCTGGCCGGAGAGATCGGCCAGCTGCGCGGCGCGCAGGATGACACGCTCCTTTATGTCGCGCTGGGCATCGGCATCGTGGGCATACTGCTCGCGATCATCGCGCTGGTGGTGGCTCTGGGGAAGGCCGACAAAAAGGCACAGAAGAGAGTGAAAGAGACGCTGCAGAAACAGAGCGCTAGGATTGACCAGCAGGAAGCAGCCTTGTCCGACCTCGAAAAGCAGCTGGAACAAGCTGAGGCGAGAATCGCACAGCAGGGACGGCAGGTAGAAGCTACCCGCCCCGCAGTGCAGACGGCACCTATGCCACGGACGGCGCCGGACGCTCCTGCTGTGCCGTCGTGGGAAACGAGGGCGCGGACATTCGCGGCGGCATACAATCAGTTCCTGCAGACGAAAGTCTCGGGCATGGGGGCGCGCAATCTCAAGGAGCGCTTCCTGCAGGAACATCAGATTGTAGGCTTCTCCTGCGTGAATTATGCGGATCGCATGAGCAACCCGGACATCCAGCCGCTTTTCCAGATCAATGAGAATCAGAAAGAAGCGCACTACTGGGCCTGCCCCCTTGGCGGCAATCTCTATGCCGTCGTGCCGAATAGCAGGGAGTACGAGATGCAGAAGCATACCACGGTAGGCTATGGAAAGGTTTTTCGCTCGAACTATGCCGGCGGTGTTTATCACAGCATCAAGGTGATCCATCCGGCCATCTTCCGGGAGCTCGTGCTGCAGCGGCCGGGGCAGCTGCAGCTGGGGAAGTAAGTGATGAGTGGAGAGGATAAAGAACTCAGGTGGAAGGTCGAAACGCTTTCCCACCAGGTGGAGGAGCTGGAGCGGCGTCTGGAAAGGTTGGAGCGCGCCTATGAGAAACAACAGGACCACCTGATCAAGCAGGAATTTTCACATGGGCTTGCAGACAAGCTGCCACAGGAAAAGAGCCTTGTGAGGACGCCCGTCGCTGCCCCGGGCTCGCGCGCGCCGGGTCACGCGTCACCGCCGCAGCAAGACAGCGGCGGGAATCCGGCGGGAGTGTCGAAGCGTAATATCGAAACATTCCCTGACTATGGTGGAGCGTGGCCTGCTGGGAGGCAGACAGCAGCGGTGAGGTCGCGCTGGCAGAAGCAGCAGCCTGCGCCCTGGCAGCCACTGGCGTCCGCGCCGATGCAGAGCACGGCGGCAACGGCAGAGCCGGGGAGTGTGAAGGATTTCGTCGCGCGGTACAACGCCTTGCCGAGCGGAGGCGGCATTGCTGACCGCGATGCGCGGAAGACCTTTCTCCAGGATTTCTCCATCCAGGGATTTTCCTGTGCCAATTATGAAGAACGCATGTCGAATCCGAAAGTTGCTCCCCGCTATGAAGAGGCTGAGGTTATGCGTGCTGACTATTGGGCCAAGCACGTTCAAGACGACCTTTACGCCGTCGCCCCGAATGCGAAGCTCATATATGACTCCGCGCACCACGCGGCGGGCGGCATGATGGAGGCGTTTGACAGTAATTTCGAGACAGGGCACACGTATCGTCAGATCCGCGTGGAGACGCCCGCGTATTTCCTGAAGCGTGGTGGTCGCTGGCGCGTAAGGAAGAAGGGGCGGCTGCGGCTGAGTGAATAGTGCGGTTTTGACGTTGATTTCAAGGTGAGAAGTCAGGTGGAGATTATGGCAGAGAGATTGCCGCTGGGAGAGGTATTGCGGGCCGTGTTGGCGGAGGATCGCACGTTGCTGGCGCGGCGGGAGGATTTGCTCGCGGCGATGGAGCAGCGGGTGACGCCGGGCTTGATGCGGGACTATCGTTCCTTTCAGAAGGCGATACAGGGCAGTACGGTCGGCGAGATGGTTTTGGCGGCGGATGGTGCGTCTGTTGAGGAGCGGAAGAGTGTTTGTGCGCAGGCCATGGAGATCCTCGGCGGGCTCGGTATGCAGGAGCGGGCGGCGCTCCGTGTGGTTGAGACGCTCGTGCAGGGGCTCGGCTGGTCGGATGAGCCAGCGACCATGCCAGAGGCGATGCCTGATGTGATGCTGACGGATGCCGCTGTGTCAGCCGCTGGCGAGGAGGAGATCATCGATGTGCCGGCGCAGGAAGTCTTGGCCGGCGATGTGATGGATGCGCCTGCGGTTCCAGCGGATGAGGGTGCGTATCCACCGGCACCAGTGCCGGGCGGACTGTCTGCGGCGCAGGCGGATGGGGCGTCTCTGCTACGGGCGGCAGCGTGGAGCTGCGTTTGCGGCTGTACAGGGAATAAAGGGAAGTTCTGTGTTTCCTGCGGACGGCCCCGCACAATCGGTGAGACGCAGCCAGCGCCTGCGACATGGGCTTGCCGCTGCGGGCATATGGGAAACCAGGGGAATTTCTGTGTGAGCTGCGGTACCTCCCGTGCGGATGGGGAGGTCGATCCCTCGATTTTCTGGACATGCATCTGCGGTCATCATGGCAATAAGGGAAAGTTCTGTGTGCATTGCGGCCGGTCGCGGCAGGAGGGTGAGCAACTGTCCGGCAGGCCGTCGCTTGTCTGGGCTTGCCGCTGCGGACATCATGGGAATAAGGGGAATTTCTGCGTAGCGTGCGGTGCCTCGCGTGCGGAGGGCGAGGTTGAGACATGGATCTGTGCCTGTGGCTATCAGGAGAATACGGGAAGGTTCTGTGTCAATTGCGGGCAGCCGCGGCCAGACGGTTATTTACGGTAAAGGAAGAAGGGCGTATCCATGGCGGAGAGAGAAGGAAAAATCGTTCAAGAGCTGAGGCGTTGTCTTGCAAAGGACAGGACACTGCTTGCGCGTCATGAGGAGTTGCTGGCGGCATTGCAGCTCCCGTTGAGCGAGATGAAGGATTATCGTTTGCTGGAAAAATCTCTGCGGGATACCTCCTTGGGCGAAACCATGCTGACTGCAGATAGCGGCGATGCTGCGGCAAGGGCGCAGGCGAAAGAGCGTGCCATGCAGGCGCTTCTGGCGTGCGGAACGCAGGCGCGGGCAGCCGAGCGTATCGTTTCGCTGCTTGCGGCGGCGCTCGGCTGGGATACGTTGAGACAGGCACCTGCGCCGGTGGCGAAGCCTGTGCCCTCTGTCGAGGCGGCTTTGCCGAAGGCGCCGGTGGGGACGGAGACGGCATGGGATTGTCCTTGCGGGCAGAAGGGGAATCATGACGCGTTCTGCAGCAGTTGCGGCCGCCCGCGCCCGCAGGGACGAGAGGACGAAGGGGCTGTCGGGATGCCGCATCAGGCGCCCGCGGCGGCTCCTGTCCAGACACCGCGGCAGACGGTGGGAGCAAGGGGCGCACAGCCTCGTGTGCCTCGGTCGCCCGTGCAGCAGCCTCCCGTGCGAGGCACTGTTGCATCCGGCGGGCAGACGGTGAAGATCGCTATGATCGTTGCCATCGTCGTTCTGGCGGGCGTGTTGATCTTTTTCGGCATGCGGGAGTTCGGCGGCAAAGAGAATCCTGGCGTGCAGTCGGCGAGTACGAGCAGCTCGGCGTCCGCAAAGCCGACGAGGCCGGAAAAGCCTGAGAAGAAAGAGGCGGCGCAGCCAGCGGGATCCCAGCGCCCGGTGAAGACGGATCTTTCCCTCGGCGGCATCGATCTTGGCGATGCGGTGAGCGTCATCAAGGAGGTCGAGCAGGGAAAGACGGAGAACGACAGGAAGCAGGATGGAAGGCTGGTGCGCCATTATTTCGATGATATGCAGATCGTCACGGAGGGCAGCGAGATTACGGCGCTCGTATCCAATGATGACAAGGTGACGACAAAACGCGGCATCCACCAGGGTTCTTCCTTTGCCGAGGTCAAGCGCGCCTATGGGACGGATTATTATAAGACGGGACTCGGCGGCAATCTCACGGCATTTGAATACGAGGCGCAGACGGCGGACGGCCGCCCCGGACTCGTGCGGTTTGCCATCAATGATGATACGCACAAGGTGGATTACATCAGCGTCCGGCTGACACGGTAAAGGAGAAAGGCAATCATGGAGGAAAAGCAAGCAATCCTGGCAAATGTACTCAGGAAGGTATTGGCCAAAGACCGGTCAATCCTGGCGCGCCGCGAGGACCTCATCGCCGCGATGGGGATTCTTGTCCCCGTCGCTGCGATGCGTGAGTATCGTGCCTTGACAACGGCACTTCAGGAAAGCAACCTCGGCGAGATACTGCTCGCAGCCGATCAGAAGTCTCCAGAGGAGCGGCAGGCGGCACTGGGGCAGGTCAGGGAGATGCTCCTGGAGAAGAATATGCAGGAAAAGACGGTGGAGCGCGTCATCGCCACGTTGACAGACGCCCTGGACTGGGGGAAGGAGGCGCAGGCGGAACAGGCGGCGCCTGCGGCCGGGGCTCAGACAGCACCGCAGGCGGGCGCGGCGCAGCCGCAAATGCCAGAGGCAGAGAAGCCGCAGGCGGCTGCCGCGCAGCAGCCAGCGGCGACGCAGACACCGTGGGCCTGCGTGTGCGGCCACCAGGGGAACACGTCTGCCTTCTGCACGGAGTGCGGACGTTCCCGCGCCGAGGGCGAACGGCAGGCAGCAGCCCAGGCGGCGCCCCCGGTCGCCACAGCAGCGGGGACGCAAAGGAACGCGGTGCCGCCGGTGCAGCCTCAGGTATGGCCGGAGCCTGCTGGCCAGGCGGCCGGCGGAGCAGCGGGCAGATCTCCCGCCGAGGCGAAGAAGCGCATGGCGCTCATTGCCGCCGTGGTCGTGCTGCTCGGTATCCTGGTCTTCTTCGGCGTGCGGGAGTTCGGCAGTCAGGGCTCCGGCAGCTATGCGTCGCTCGTCGGCAAGCAGGCGACGGAAACTGCCAAGGAGGCGAAGACAGATCTGTCCCTGGGTGGGCTCGATCTCGGCGACAAGAAAAGCGATATCGAGAAGGCGAAGCTCGGCAAGGAAAATGACACGAAAGAAGAGAGCGGCTTCGTTTTTCATTATTATGATGATGCCCAGGTGGCGACAGATGGCGATGAGGTCGTGGGGCTGAAATCTGTATCGGATCGCCTCGCGACGAAGCGCGGCATTCATCAGGGAGATTCCCTCGCGGATGTCAAGAAGGCCTATGGTTCTGATTTCCAGAAATCCGCGGGGGAAGATGGGATGACGTACTATGAATATGCGTTCCAGACGGATGCCGGCGAGGAGGGCCTGCTGCGTTTCGCCATTCGCAACAGCGACCAGAAGGTCGGCTATATCAGCGCACGCCTGACGCGCTATGAGAAGGCAAAGGCGCAGCCGAATACGCAGGCCGCGGCGCCTGCCGCTGACGCGCGGGGCGCACAGGTGGCGCTGAACAATTTCTACAATGCGATTTCCCACAAGGATTACAGCGGGGCGTGGCAGATGATGACGCCGGAGCAGCAAAAGCGCATGGGGGACTATGATTCATTCCGCCAGGGGTACAGCACGACGCTGTCCAGTGAGGCACGGAATGTCACCATCGCTTCGGCGGCGCCGGATAAGGTCGTCCTGACGTATCGTCTCCTGGCGCGTGACCGTATGCCGGGCGGCAAGGTCAAGGCACAGGTATTCGATTGCTCGGCGACGATGGTTCCCTCTGGCGGGACCTGGAAGCTCCTCTATACGGAGGCGAAGCAGGTCAGCTCTCGTGTCGAGTGAGGAAGCAGGAGGCACAAAGGATGAAGGAAATAAAAGGATGGCGCAGGCTGGCCGCCGCGGTGCTCGGTACAGGGCTGCTGACCGTGGGTATGATGACTGGCTGCGGCAGCCAGGCGCCGACGGCAAAAGAGAGCGCAGCCGCGGCAGAGCCGCAGACGCTTGAGGAAAAGGCCGACGCGATCGTAGCCAAGATGACGACGAATGAAAAAATCGGCCAGATGGTCATGATTGGTGTCCACGGCACGGATATCGATGACGATAGCAAGGCCATGCTGCGGCAGTTCCATATCGGCGGCGTGGTGTATTTTGACCGCAACATCAAGTCGCAGGAGCAGCTCAAGGCGTTCAGCGAGCATCTGCAGGCGTATGCGCAGGGAGAGGAGGCACAGCAGAAGGTGCCGCTTTTCCTCGGTATCGATGAGGAGGGCGGCGTTGTCTCGCGCGGCAAGGGCGTCATTCCCGCGCCGGAATCCGAAGCGGCCATCGGCTCCTCAGGGAAGCCGGAGCTCGCACAGGCGTCCGCGGCCAAGACGGCGCAATCACTCCGGGCGGTCGGTATCAATCTGAACCTCGCGCCTGTCGCAGACGTCGGCTCGCGGGATTCCCGATCCTTCGCCCGCGATGCGAAGACGGTCGCGCTCTTTACGGGAAAGGCGGCCGATGGCTACGAGCAGGCAGGGATGATGTACGCGCTCAAGCATTTCCCGGGTATCGGCAAGGGGACGGTCGATTCGCATCAGGAGGTCTCGCGCGTGGATGCCTCGCGGACGACGATGGAGAAAGAGGATCTCGTGCCCTTTTCAGAGGTCATCCGGTCGCATCGGCCGGAGAATTATATGATTCTCGTATCGCATCTCATCTATTCCTGCTATGATGCCTCGCATTCCGCTTCGCAGTCGCATGCCATCATGACGGAGCTTTTGCGCGGGCAGCTGGGGTATCAGGGCATCATCATCACAGATGACCTGGAGATGGGGGCAGTCGCCAACCACGTGTCGATGCGCCAGGTCGGCGTGAATGCGGTTCAGGCGGGCGCGGACATCGTCCTCGTCTGCCATGAGTATCCCCATGAGGAGGATGTCTATATGGGCATCAAGGACGCTGTCGATGCAGGAAAGATCAGTGAGGAACGCCTCGATGCCTCCGTGCGGAGGATCGTCATGGCGAAGCTCGCACATCCGCTATGAGCGTAGCGGAGGAGATTTCAAGAACTGTCTGCGAGAGGATGATGAGATACGATGAGCGAACATGAGGAATGGGTCTGCCCGCATTGCGGCACGAGGAACAGTGACCAGTTTTGCGAGAACTGCGGCGCGCCGCGTCCGGCAGCGTCCCAGCCAGCCCCCGCGGAGGAGTGCGTTTCCGATGAGACGCAGGTCTTGCCGGGTATGCCTGCCGCCGAGGGGAATCCGTCCGTAGGCGGCCCAGACTACGCAGGACCGGAGGCGGTGCCGCCTCTGCCGCCGTCCCCGCCATTGCAGGCACCACCGGCAGCATTGCCGAAGAATCGTACCATGAAGATCCTCGGCGGCGTCGCCATCGTCCTGCTTCTGGCTGTCATCGGTGTCTTCGCCTATATGAGTGGGGCGGAGGACCGGTATGTGAAAAAAGCCATGGAAGCAGAGCAGGTCACGATGGATGCCCGGGAACTCGTCTTGGACATCAAGAGCATGAAGGGTGATCCAGACAGCGATCAGGATAAGGACTTCATCGAGCGCGTCCATAAGGCGAAGGGGAATCTCGAGAAACTCAGCGGCGATCTCAAGTCCATCCATACAGGCAGCAAATACCAGGCGGTCAACAAGGATCTCGTCGAGGCGGTCATGCTCGAGAAATCCATTTTTGATGATGTCGAAACCGTCCTGAAAGAGCCGACGGGAGAAGACGCAGGCAAGGCCGTCGGCCGGGTCAAGGATCAGATCCAGGAGCTCAAGGATCGCGGCGCGAAGCTCCAGATCGGCGCGGCTGATTTTACAGACGCGATGGATCTCACAGGGCTCGACCAACAGCTGACAGGCTATGTCAGAAAGCGGCAGGCGGCCGAGGCAGCCGCCAGGGCGCGCGCGCAGGCCGAGGCTGCGGCGAAGGCGAAGGCGGAGGCCGAGGCAAGAGCCCGCGTCCTCCAGCAGAAGCGTGCCAAGAGAACACAGGAAGAAATCGACGCGGCAACCGATGTCGACTATATCGCGACGGATCTGCAGGTGGTCAATGGAAACCAGCTGAGATTCGACGGATTCTTCCTCAACAAGACCTCGCATCCCATCGTCAGCGTCAACAGCTTCGAGCTCGAGGTGCAACTGTACAAGAACGGCGATGTCGTCTATTCCGGTACCGGCCAATTCGGCCGACAGGTCATGAATGGTTTGCTCTATCCCAATCAGCGGCAGGGCAGGCGCCTGAGCATCAACACGAATGACAAGATTCCAGATTTTGATGACTTCCGTATCAGCACGTCGGATGCAAGGTGGACGTATCGGCAGTGAAACGGTATCTGATTTTGAAAAAGGAAAAAGCATCGGCCTCTCACAGACGCAGGCGGTTCGATGAGTATCATCCTCAAAATTTATGTACGGTTGTTATGCAGATGTGAAAGCCATTTTTGATTTTTGCATCCGCCATTGGGGGCGGTATGGATTTCATAGCTAGATGAAACGTTTCCTGGAGCTGTGAAATTCAAGAGGAGATGTCTATGGCAAAATATTGTGCACAATGCGGTGCGCCGTTCCCTCCAGGGCAGAAATTCTGCTCGAATTGTGGTGCACCGCTTGAAACGGAAACACTTGAGACGCAAGAGAAGACGCAAGTATTTTCTCGTGAAGAATCCCCGGCAGTTGCACCGTGGAGTCAGCAGGAAGAGCCTGGTGTCAACGCGGAACAGATGAATGATCCTTCCGCGAACCATGGCAACCATGCGAACGACCAAAGCGTGTTGATCGGATTGCTGGTGGGAATCATTATATTGTTGCTTGGTGGAGGTGCATTCTTTGCCTATTCCTCAGCACATCAGGAAGCCGTACCGGGAAAGACATCGCCCGCTCCAAGTGTGGAAAAAGATCAGTCCGCGCGAACGAAGTCTTCCTCTACGTCGTCTGCTCCGGTGGGAAGCGACCTCATGAACTTTGTGCAGGAAAAGGATGCAGTGGATGGGGAAATCGTAAAACTTGCGAATGGCATCAATGGTTATTTGAGCAATCACGCAACGTTCCGGGGGAATTCCTATTATTCAGATGCGGCGAGGGGGCTGCAGACGCGCCTTCAGAATGATATGCAGCAGTTAAAGGGCACACAGGCGGCAGACGAAGGGAAGAAACAGGCGATATTGAATCTTTATCAGATAGAATATCGCCGGGTCAGCGGGCTTTATAACGGCGTGACGAGCAGCCACCAGGGCGGTGACTATCAGCCGGGGTTCGCGGCCGGCACGAAGGCATCTTACGAGTATGATGATGCGAATGCAGAGTTTCGCTCGCGTTATTCGGGAAAATGAGTATGCATCGGCCTGTGAAAAATCGCAATCGTTTGTTGCCAGTCGTCGCAATCACCATATCCTGCCTGTTACTGTTGGGCGCAGGGGTGTTCTTTTCCTATGGACCGGAGGAGCCACCTGCTGCGCCGCAGGTAGATCCTGTTGCTGCAGAGAACAAGGAGCTTTCGACGCCGAAGGATGCTGCTGATGATGATGAGAAGGCTTTGGAAGAACGGCTGTCGTCTCTTATGGAAAAAGATGGAACGCAGTATTCTGTCTATGTCCTGCTCCCGTCTTGGCCGACGCCGTTGGTGTCACACGATCGCCAACAGTCTTCCGCCAGCATTATCAAGATTTTTATTCTCAGCACGGCCTATGAGATGGCAGAGGAGGGAAAGCTGGATCTCGATGAGGAGATCCGGGTGAGGCGCAGAGATATGGTCGGCGGCTCTGGCATCCTCAACGGCAGGCCTGGCGAGCCGGTGCTGTCTGTTCGGGAACTCTTGCGGCTGATGATTACAGAGAGCGATAATACGGCAACGAATGTGATGATGGATCGCCTCACGTTTGCTGGCATTCAGAGCCATTGCGAAGCGCATGGCTTTACCAATACCATCCTGCGTCGCAAAATGATGGATATCCGTGCCCTGCGCGCAGGACGCGATAACCTTACGACCGTCGGGGATGTTGGTGAGTGGATGCGACGCTTGAAGGAGCGCCGTCTGGTGAGCCCGTCAGCTGATGAAGCTATGGAACAAATTCTATTTGCGCAGACGGACACAGAGTGTTTTCCGCGTGCGCTGCCACAGGCGGCAGCAGCGCATAAGACGGGTGAGCTTGCCGGTATTTACCATGATGCGGGGATCATCTATGAAGGCGGTGAGGGATATATATTGGTGATCTTCAGTTCTGATAGTAAAAATCGCAACAAGACATTGCAGACAATGCGCCAGATGACAGAGACTGTTCACACATGTTTCCTTTCCGGACAGTAGTTCAGGATAAATGCCTGAGGAAAGACGGGTACATTCGACACGTCGTCTTCATGCGCTTATACTGTCTTCTCGTTGCTGTCAGATTCCCAGTACAAAACGCGATGAGCGGTTTGTTGCTACGCTTAGGGAAACGCTGATTAAATGAGGTGCTTCGGATTTACGCGGATGCGCTGTATCTCCCTAGGAGACAAACCGGAGGCGTAGCGGGCTACGCTGAGGATTTGTCGACGACGGGAGGACAACGCAGACGCGTGAAGACGGAGTGCTGAATTCATCAGTGATTCCTTAGGATTGCAGGCGATGGGAGGACGGAGTGCCGAATTCATCAGTGATTCCTTAAGGAGGAGATCGTATGGCAAAGTTTTGTGGTTCCT
>Ga0256405_10009490_pt1 | contig 13304 bp, 10 predicted proteins | sample RumenRJG_02DNA_FD_189096 | JGI IMG/M metagenome (GOLD analysis project Ga0256405, IMG submission 189096) | Bovine rumen microbial communities from Lethbridge, Alberta, Canada - RJG_02 | ecosystem: Host-associated > Mammals > Digestive system > Stomach > Rumen | place: Canada: Alberta...
TCGGAGGAATTCTTTTTCACTATATCAAAGATACAAAATTTCTAACACATTAACAATCAATTTGTTGTAAAATTTTCATCAATTTACGACAGTCCCTATATAGCTAACCGTACTTGGAAATTCCGTAGAATGCTCCAGTAGAAGGCAAAAAATAGTTATGTATATATAATATGCTTTTATATAATATGCTTTTCCCCTGATATTTTTTTTACTCGCTAATAGACGTTTTCAGTGTCTGCTGGAAATTCCGCTTCAAAGTGACCCCTTTGTCCGCTTGTAAATGCCCCCCCCCCAGGACTAATAAACAGAAACCTAAATAGAATGCAGGCTGTTGTGGTTTTTCATCCCTACAGCCTGTATTTGTATATTTGATGAAATGGAAAGTTATGGGGGTCAATTCCTAATTAATATGTATTTTTATTCTTTACCGCCAATTACTACCTAATCTTACAATAGTCCCGTCCTCCCGAATAAAGGCAAATGACATTTTTTGAAGGTCCGGGTATTCTGAACTATATTGCTCGATGAGGCTATGTGTTTCGCCGAGACCGTACAGGATCAGCCATTCTTCCTGCATAGGGTGGACGACAGGGATTCGGATTTCAAACCCATTCTCGGTTTCGACGATATCCGACCGTTTGAATAAGTCTCTGAGCCTTGGTTTATCGGAATAATGAACCTCAACGAAGTGATCCCAAACTTCTTTTTGTTTTTCTGTATCCATAATTATAATATTTAATATTATTGATTATGTGTTTATCTATTGTGGCTGCATCCAATTTATTTGAAGGATTTTGTCCATAGATTGCCACATCCTTTTCTGGAACACATCAAAAGACCGGTTGATTAACGGGCTGTTTGCTGTGGCTCGTTCTTCCTCAGGACCCCCGTTCCAAACGCATGGAATGGGGCTTTTTGTGTCCTGGGGGTTGCAATTCCACGATAAAATGCGGTCTTCAAAGATGCCCGTCACTCTAGCACGCGCCGGAGCGTCCAGGCATACCAAAGATCGACGCCAATGGTGATGACCTCCATCATCCAAAAACCCCAGTCGGTTTCTAAGAATCCGGACATATAGAAAAGCACCGGAACCAGATTCACCACAAGAATCCGGATAACCATCCACAGGCCCACCGAGCCCAGTCGTCCACGATACCAGACATATATGAGTACCCCCAACGGAAGGTAAACAATCGGCAGCAGAGTTGCCGTGCCTGCATTCACGGCATGCAGCTTGTCCCCCAGACAACTTAACACGAAACCGAGAATGTTCAGACCGATAACAGCCCACCACAGCCAGGAGAGCGGATGGGACAGCCTTTTCATCCCGCGCATGCAGGCATAATATATGACTACCATCCCTATTGTGGTAAGAAGGGCATTCAAAACAGGGAAGTGGACCATCATCCATTCAGAAATAGTATGATGTGAACAAAGTGCAGCCAAGACCATGACGATGAAGGACGAGTCCAGGACTATACGTGACATGCCGCTTTGGATGACATCTATTTGCGTCTTTGATACCATTAGCAATATACAATTTAAGTATATATAAAGATACAAAAAAACTCTGTTCAGGGACATTATCTGCAACGTTTTTTGCCACAATGCAGCCATTTCTGCCAATATCCTATAGGGCGTATACAAGCTATTAGAACTATATTTGCAAATATGTTGTAAGATAATGATTGATATTTCAATTATAGTAACCTTGGCAATAGTCGTCACCATCCTGGCAGTGGTCTTGGTAATGTTTTTATTGGTGAGAACAACCCGCAAAGAGGTCGATAAGAACACGGCTCTCTCTCAGATATTGATGGATAAAGAATCCAGCGGCGTATCTATTGCTTCCGTTTCTCCAGTAGATCAGATTAAGCATGATATTACTTGCATGGAGAATCAGAGTGTAATGGACGACACTCAGTTGATGGCATGGATGGACGCCAAAATGGATGAACTCGGGCTTTACCAGCAACCGGACATGGATTTGAAGACCGTCTCAGAGACCCTTGGTATTTCTCAAAGAAGGATTCTCCGAATTCTGAAAAGCCAGCCGCAATATGGATCTTTTTCCGTCTACCTTACAGAAAAGCGCCTGGCGAAGTCCTGTTGCCTGCTCAGAAGCCATCCGGAATACACCATCGAGGCTATTTGCCTGGATGCCGGATTCCGGACACGACGCACTTTCCAGACCATTTTTAAAACCCGTCTGGGAATCAGTCCTTCCGAATACAGAAAATTATACTTGATGGAGCATAATAAATTAACACATAATGGATGAATCGTTTTATCCGGATTCGACTCTGAAGTGCGATGCTTTGAATCCTGACAGCGTGACTTTACTGTCATAATCCGAAAAGCAGCAGAAGATGGGATACAAGCATTTGACAGAGGCAAACAGAAGATAACGGCTGACAACGGATCCTTTGGAATATTGTAAACAATTATTCAATTCACATTATTATTCAATTCACATTATTAATTCATTATTTATCATTATGAACAAAACTAACGAAACTTACGAAACACCTTTATGCGAGGTGGTTGAAACTGAGCTGCAAGGCGTGATTGCAGCAAGTAACGGCAAATTTGATTCTTTTGGCTGGGAGCCAATAGATGCATAATTATTTACCATTTAATGATTTAGAATTATGAAGTACATGAATATTTTAGCAGGTGCCATTGGTCTGATGGCATTGGCAGCTTGCAATGCAGTTATAGAACAGCCTAAGGCGTTGAGCACCATTACTGTCGCTTATAATCGTGGTGCAGACACCCGTACTGTGATAACCCCCAATCCTGACGAGAGTTATCCATACCAATATGCTACTGAGGGTATTAAGGTTTCTTGGGAAAGTGGCGATCAGATAGCCTTGATTAAAGATGGAACTAAATACATCTATAAGACAGAAGAGGCGGGCGACGTAGCTACGTTTACCTTAGTCGGTGGAACAGCACCATCAGAAGAAGGTGATTACAAAATAGTTTTTCCTGCTGATTGGACGGGTGATTTATCTGATTTCGCAGCACAGGATATGTATAAATTTACCCCCAAAAACTATCTTTATGCAACTGGTACTGCTACACTCACAGATGGCGCATTTGCCCAAACTGCTACCCTTACTCCGCTCTTTAGCTTTATATACTTTCAAGAAGATACAGGATTCCATAATATGAATCTTTTAGGGTTCAGGGAGGATGGCTATGTGGATGAAAATGAAATTCTTAATATAGGTGTTGATCTTTCAGGAACAAATCTATTTGGCAACATAGAAAATTATGAAGCGCCGAGTGAAGAATCTGTTATTAGAATAACTAATCTTGCTATAAATTGTGCAAACGACGATTTGTGGGCTGCTGCGACCGACTATATGATAGCTATCCCTGTTCTTGAAGGGAAACCTGTTACAGATCTGAGATTAAGTTTTGATGGTTCAAGATGTTGGATTTATAAAAGTGATGGATCGGCTCCTTTGACCATTGAAAAGGGAGGATTAATCTATCGCTTAGATCCCGAGGGAGATAGTTTTTACTTCCGAGTACAATAAATATAGGAACAATATACTAGTTTACACTTAATGAAAACGCATCCTGTTCGGGTGCGTTTTCTTCTTTATCTGAAGTTGGAAGATATGCGTATGTCCGTCTACACCAAGAATAAAAATGAATCCTTTTTTCATAATCAAGCAGAACTCCGTTTATAAAAAGATAAAACAGGTAAACCCTATAGCCGACATGTTCCACTGAATGATTAATGATATCACAGTCTATATAGGGTGTATCCCCCTTTAAGTTTCAATTACTTAATATCAAATATCCGCAAGAGTTTGGAAATATGGGGGAGTTTGGATAGATTTGAGGAAAAGAACGAGCATGAAAGCGAATAGAATAATCCGGGCAACGACAGCTGTCGTTATTGCTGCAGCCATAGGGGGATGCATCTATCTCAACGGTTTGATGCCTATCATTACAGGTTATGCAGCGAAGAACATGGCTTCCGCAGTCTTCATATCCGGAAGGGATCCCGTTGAAGTGAAGGCCCTGGACCTGGATTTCTTCCCCATAAAGTTAAGCACGGTAAAAGTCGATTACGAAAAGAAGACCGCCACCGGCCGGTTTCTCTGGTATAAATCCGTAGCTGCATTCAGGGAGGGGTACGGTGTAACTCTTCTCAGGGGAAAGGGCAGGAAGACGTTTTCCGCAGATTCCTTCCCTCTTCCGCAGCAACCCGGATACACTGATCCGTTGGAGATGGGAGACCCGGAAGAAATCGCACGTCTCGAACCTGTAACGAAGGCGCTGTTTGAGAACCACACCTACAGAGATACGCCATTCGCATTCGTCGTCCTCCACAAAGGAGCCATAGTGGCGGAACACTATAGGGAAGGATTGGACCGTAACACCAGGCTCCTGAGCTGGAGCATGGGCAAAAGTTTCACCAACGCATTGACAGGTCTGATGTATGGAGACGGTCTGGTGGACATCAATGCCCCGATGGATATTCCCCAATGGCAGGAAGACGGACGTAAAGACATCACCCTCAAAGACCTTCTGCAGATGCAGAGCGGGCTGGAATGGCGAGAACAGTACAGCAACAGGTCTGATGTGAATTTCATGTTGTTCCGTGAGCCCGACATGGGCCTGTACGCCCTCTCGAAGCCTCTCGCGCACGAACCTGGAACGCATTGGTACTACTCCAGCGGCAGTACCAACATAGCTATGCGCTATCTGCGGAGCAAGTTCGGCTCTGACAAGGAGTACTACTCATATATGAGGGAGCGCCTTTTTGCTCCGTTGAGCATAGCCGATCCTTGTTTCGAACCCGATATGTCCGGTACCCCGGTGGGATCGTCCTACCTCTATGTCACCGCCCGCGACTACGCCCGGTTCGGACAACTCTACCTCGACGGCGGACGTATCGGGGACAAGCAGATTCTCCCTGAGGGCTGGGTAGATTTCACGGTCTCTCCGGCTTCGGGAAGCGATGGGAAATATGGAGCCTCCTTCTGGTTGAACAAGGATCGCGGATGGAAAGATATTCCCGAGGATATGTTCTCCTGCCGGGGATTTAACGGGCAGGCAATATTCATCGTCCCTTCACAAGAACTCGTGGTCGTTATTCTTGGACACTCGCCGGAGAACGATCACCACCGGCTTATGGGCGACATTATCGGTAGTCTGGCGCCGGAGCCTGCTGAAAAGAAACTAACCAGCATCCTCCAGGTGCTTGACACCAAGACAGGGAATGTCCGGACGGTCAAGGAGTTTCCAGGCCGGATCGAAGCGCCGAACTGGACCATGGACGGACGATACCTGATATACAACAGTCGGGGACGTATCTGGCGGATAGCACCGGACGGCGGGCAGCCGGAGGAGATACCGACAGGCGAGGTGACCGGTTGCAACAACGACCACGTCCTGTCTTCGGACGGCAGGAATCTGGCGGTCAGCGGAGGGTCCGCCAGGTTGAGAGGCTCACGGATCTTCATACTTCCGCTTGAAGGCGGAGAGCCGCGGCTGGTTACACCGGACTCACCCAGTTATCTTCACGGATGGAGCCCTGACGGGAGGACGCTATGCTACTGCGCACAGCGCGACGGGGAGTTCGATGTCTACACAATCCCGGCAGAAGGAGGAAAGGAAACGCGCCTGACCTCCGCCACAGGTCTCGACGACGGTCCCGAATACTCCCCTGACGGCCGCCATATATGGTTCAATTCAGTACGCAGCGGCCTTATGCAGATATGGAGGATGAATGCAGACGGTTCAGACCAGAGCCAGATGACCTTCGACAAGGATCTCAACTCCTGGTTCCCGCACGTCTCCCCCGACGGCAAGAAAGTCGTCTTCCTGTCCTACCGTGCAGGAGACCTCAAACCTGACGAGCATCTCCCTGACAAACACGTCTGTCTCAGGATAATGACCCACAAAGGGAAACGAGTCCGCACGCTTCTGAAATTGTTCGGAGGTCAGGGCACCATCAACGTAAACTCATGGGCACCTGATTCCAGACACCTAGCTTTCGTAAGTTACCGGCTGGAATAAGACAGTTTCTCCCAAATTCCCGGAAAACAGGCCACTTTATTATTTTTCAATCGGTTCCATCGCAAATTCCGTAAGCTGGACGCCGCCGCCGAGGGCAATCACGCCGGGACGGTACTGCGCTTTTCCGGAAACGGATGCTGCATCGCAGCCGCCGAGCTCGTTCCAGGTCCTGCCGTCTTTGCTCCAGAGGAATTTCAGGGTAAAAACGTCATCCACCTCCACTGCCAGATTCACCTTCCTGCCGGGATACTTCACGGATGCCACCGTTTCCTTTCCCTTCGAGCCGCAGGACACTACCTTAAGTTCTCCTGAATCAAGGACAAACATAATCTGGCGGCGCTCCCCCGCGGTGAACACGAGTCCGCCGTGGCCGGAAACATCCTTGGCATCGAACCTGTACGAAGGGCAAAGAGGCCTGAGGCACAGAACGTGGATAAGGTCAGACGAGCCCCGCAGGGAGAGAGTTCCCTTGCGAATGGTATACTCCGGGGTGTACTCTTTGTGACGATGCAGCCACTGGGGAGAAAGGGACGCAGACGTAAACCCGTCCCTGAAGCCAAGGGAACGCGACTGCACCGTGGCAGCGGAGACCGGCATCGGCTGGAGACCCGCAGATGCAGACCCGGTTTCTACCACCGGCCAGTCGTCTTTGCCGACGACTATGGAATGAAGGACTCCCTGGCGGCCGAGGTACAGTCCGTTACCTCTGAAAAAGGCGTGGCACAGATACATCATCCTTCCGTCCGGAGTGCGGACAGCCGTTCCGTGGCCGGCGGACTGAATCAGGGCGCCGTCGCCTTTCAGGATGGCCCCGTGGGGATTGAACTCGTACGGGCCCTTGAAACTGCGGGAACGGGCCGTACGGACTTCGTAATCGCTCTTCGGGCTGCAACAGTCGAGGGCGGAATAAAGGATGTGGTAGTAGTCGCCGCTCTTGAATACAATCTGTCCTTCCATGCCCTGGTCAACGGAATCCGTGAGCAGGGTGAACGGCTCCCCGGCAAGGCTCAGGCCATCTTCCGACAAAGGGGCTGCCAAAAGCTCTATATGCCTGTCATCCAAGCCATAAGCCTTCCATGTAATATAAGCCGTGCCTTCGTCCTCGAACACGAATGAGTCGATGGCTTCGCTCCCCCACTCCACGATTACTCCCTTGTCCTCGAACGGGCCTTCGGGCGATGAGGCCACGGCGACACCAACGCATGAAATGCCGTCGGACGCCCTCCTTGCCGTGTAGTAGCAATAGACAAGACCTCCGCGGACAATGAACTCAGGAGCCCAGAAATCTCCCGATGTCCATTCAGGGAAAGTGTCGAACACGTTGCCACACTGCTCCCAGTTGACAAGGTCGGAGGACTTGAATATAGGATATACCGGAGCGTAGTTCCCCGAAGTGGCGGCGGCGTAATAGGTCGAGCCGATCCTTATAAGCGTCGGATCGGGGGCGTCTCCAGGAATGACGGGGTTGGCAAATGTCCTCTGGGGCATCTTCATCGAGAGAGCCCGCTCCCCCTTGAGAGTCCTGGACGCCTCGCCTGTGAGGAAGAGGTAATGGTCCGAAGGCTTGCCGTCCATGCCGATGAATTCCGATTTGGCCGTAACCGGACTGTCACCGGTACATTTGAATATGGCGGTTCCCTCGTCTATTTCGTCAAACATGGCGACATATAGCATCTCGGCTCCGCAGCTGATGGCGGTGGATATCTGCTGCCAGAAGAACCGGCCTCCCTGACGGGGGATGCTCCCGACGGGTTTGATGTCATCAGGGAACTCCCTGATGCTGAGATTGTGCCAGCTGAATCCGGGATAAACCGTAGCGGCGTAATCCACCCCGTTTTCCTTGCACCATGAAATGTCTTTCTTGAAGAAATCCCTAATCCTGTCGCCCTCGTTGTGGAGCAGAGGGGAGAACCTCTGCACGGTCCAGGGAAACACGATGTCGGCTTTACGGATGATTTCGTGGAGATATTCGTCCGGCGTAGTGTCAGCACCCAGCGTACGCCAGTATGCAGGTACACCGAGCATCACAGCGCATCCTCCGTATTCCGGATCGTTGTGAAAGAAATCCAGCAGAGCCTCAAGCCCGATGTTGCGAATGTTGTAGGGACGGTCGGGGAATCCGATTCCCCAAATGGCTACGACAGGCTTGCCTTCGTGGTGAAGATAGGTCTTCCTGCCAGGCTGGTTGGTGACTTTCAGACTGTCCACCAGGTGTTTCCAGTCTTCAATAATGGCCGAGCAATCCTCGCCGCGCCCCCTCAGGCCCGATAGGTCGTACATCACGGCTATTGCCCTGTCATACCTTGAAGCCGCATCGAGGGCCTGGGAAAGTATCTTGTCTGCAGCTGTCGGCTTCCCTGCGGCAGAAGCCCTGGCCGCATTGAAAAACCTCTGCATGAACACTCCGTCCACTCCATAATCCCTCATCCACTTGAAGTGAAGGTCCGTGGTGGAAGGGTCGGTGGAACTGAATACCCTAGCGCGAGTGCCATCAGCCTTGACGAAAGGAGTCTCATAGGTCTTTTCATATTCGCTCACGTCCGGCCAGATGTCGACGGTACAGTGGTCATCGTCGAAAAGCCTGCCGGAGCCGTAATGGCCGAATCCGATTCCGTTACCGTCGCCTTCAGCCCTGAACCAGCCCTGGTAGCCGGCCATGACAAGGGACTTGTAACTGGGATACGAAGTTTCAAACGAATGTCTGGGACCGGCGGACAAGGAAAGGGCCGCTAAGAGACAGAGAATTGCAGACAGGAATCGCTTCATGATTGTGCAGTGTTTCTACAGTCAAATTTAAACAATTGCTTACAATAATCCAATTTCATCCCGTTACCGGGCTGCTTGCATTATCCCGACTTATTAGTATTTTTGTATTTGGGCTGAATATCAGTCCCTTGACTCAGGAAATCACACATTCTACATATCATGAAAAGAGTTCTAATATTAGCTATACTGTTTCTGGCCATGACCGGCTGCCGGAACCACAGGCCTGCAAGCACCTACTGGTCGGAAAGGGCTGACACCTCCTCCGTCGCTCTGGTAAATCATTTCTGGAATACAGAAAAGCATTATTGCAACTACGACAGCGCCGGAGACACCACTTTCCACTATTGGCCCCAGGCGCATGCGCTGGACGTATTCACCGACTGGTTTCTCCGCACGGAAGATCCGCGCATCAAGGACCTCTATGATCAGTGGTATGAGGGAGTTCCCGTAGCCAATGAAGGCAGTTTCTGGAACCCGTACTATGACGATATGGAATGGAACGGAATCGCCACGCTGCGAGTATACAAGGCAACAGGGGACAAACGTTTCCTGGATGCGGCCACGCAGCTGTGGGACATGATCATTCCGGCATGGAACGAAAGGGGGGAAGGCGGAATGACATGGAAAAAGGGTATGGAATGGAGCAAGAACGCCTGTTCAAACGGCCCTGCAGCCATCCTTGCAGCCAGGCTCTATCAGGAGCTGAAGAGGGGCGAAGACCTGGAATGGGCGAAGAAAATCTATTCCTGGGAAAAGACCCATCTCTTCGACAACGGCGCAATCTACGACAACCTCAACGGGGACACGGGCAAACTGGCCAAGTTCTGCCTCACATACAACCAGGGAACATTCATCGGGGCCGCCGTCGAGCTTTTCAAGCTAACAGGGGACGAATCATATATTGAAGACGCCATCCTTGCGGCCGACTACACCATTGACCATCTCACCAAGGAGGACGGCATCCTCCAGCCGGAAGGGGCCAGGGACGGCGGAATTTTCAAGGGGATTTTCGTGCGCTACTTTACGCAGTTGATTCTTGAAGGGAAACTGCCGGAGTCCACGAGGAACCGCTATGTGGAATTTCTCCGCCACAATGCCGAAACGCTTTGGAATGAGGGAAATGACGCAGGCGTATTCTCCCCCGACTGGCGCAAGAAGCCCGTCTCTCCCGCAGCCATGACTCCTCAGTTGAGCGGCTGCATGCTGATTGAAGCGATGGCCCTTCTCGAAAGGGAAGGAGTCCTGGCCGAAGTTTCGAAGGAGAATAAATAATTCAATGGCAAGGCCCCTTCATATCATATTGACAGTCGTCTGCGCGGCGGCCCTTCTCGGCGCCGGGTCCAAGCCCGAAGGGCACCTCTCCCCCACCAGACGGACATTCTATGTCGATGCCGAGAATGGCAGCGACGACTACGACGGCCTTTCCAAAAAGCGTCCGTTCCGGTCCCTCGACAAAATCAGCAGCCTCATCCTGGACCCGGGCGACTGCATAAGGTTGAAGTCCGGATGCGAATGGACAGGGCAGCTGAGGCCGCAGGGCTCCGGTCTTGAAAACGCGCCCATCCGTCTTTCACGATACGGGAGAGGCAGGCTTCCGGTAATCAACCAGGGTCCGCTTGCGGGAGCTGTAGTGAAGCTGAGCAACCAGGATTACTGGCAAATCTCGGAGATAGAGGTAAACGGCGGGACGGAGAAACCGGAGGAAGTGGTGGCAGGCATTGTCGTCGAGGCGACCACGGCCGGCAGGGTACTGAAGCATATCGTCATCAGGGACTGTGTCGTCAGGCACACGAACGGAACGATCAAGGCCTACGAGAGCTCCGCGATATGGGTCGGAGTACCCGGATGGGACCACGAGAACGGGCTTACGACGGGTTTTGACGGTGTTTTGATTGAAAACAACCGCATATACGGCTCCGACCGGAACGGCATACTCGTGTGGACCACGGCCGGTCCAGGGAAACGAAGCCAGTTCCAAAACGGCCTGATACCGTCCAAAAATGTCATCGTAAGGGGCAACCATCTGGAGGACATCGGAGGCGACGCCATCCTTGTCCTCGGTTCAGATGCTCCGCTGGTCGAGCGCAATACAGTCAGGCGATGCTGCCTCAAAACCGGGGACCCGGCATACGGGAGCGGTTACAATCCGTCCTCCGCCGCCATCTGGCTCCATCACTGCGAAAATGGAATCATGCAATACAATGCCGTGTACGACTGCGTCAAACAGCCGGGCAACAATGACGGGCTCGCCTACGATTTCGACATCAACTGCAACGGATGTATCCTGCAATACAACTACAGCGAGAACAACGCCGGCGGCTTCCTCCTCATCATGAACACTGCAACGGACAATGTGGCGAGATACAATGTCAGCAGGAACGACCGCGACCATGTCCTCTACTGCCACAGCACCCAAGGCAATATCGTGTATAACAATACCTTCGTCATAGATGACGGAGACTCCTACATCGTGCCCCTTTCCACATTCGCCAACAACATTTTCTTTGCTGCAGGGACATCGACGATGTCGGTCCGGGAAGAATGGAAGGGCGTTTTCTCCAACAACTGCTACGGAGGGAACTGGAAAGAGCTTCCGAATGACAAGGATGCCATCGTGGCCAATCCTGGAATCAGCCTGAAATCACTCCGGCCGGACAGGAAATCTCCCTGCCTGAAAAGCGGGGAAGTCATGAATGACAATGGAGGCAGGGACTATTTCGGCCGTCCCGTGCCCAAAGACAGTCCTCCGGATATCGGAGCCGTGCAAAGGTAGTACAGACGCTGAGGCTTCAAAGTTTGTCAGGAGCCGTTTTCCAGATTTCGGACACCACCAGGGCCGCCGGCTTGGGATTTCCCTCGAAATCTATGATGGAAGTATTGATCGGGCAGGGGAAACAGTCATGTCCCATCCATATTATGAAACCGCCGCATGACGGGAAACGGGCCTTGTTCTTCCGCAGGGCGATGGCAAGTCCTTCGGACTGCCTGCGCTGGCTCCAGGAGACATATCCATCCAGATCGTCCGGGTTCCCTCCCTTGGCAAGATACTCCTCCCACTGGAGCCACCAGTTCACACTTCTCCAGTATGGATTGGAATCGGTGGCCGGAAGCACTTGGCATTCACCACGATACTTTTCCAGAATCTCAACGGGGGACGAACCGGGAACTCCCACTTCCGACATGAACAGGGCATCGCACCTGTCCCAGAATTCCTCGACGCTCTCCATGGACATATCAGAGCCCGAATACGGGAGGTTCCACGGCCCGTGGACATCGTAGCATATCCCTTTGCCGAAAACCTCAAGGGAAGAACCGATGGTAGGTCCGGAAGGCGTTCCGGGGACGAACCTGCGCGTATTGTCAAGCACATCAAGCCTTTCCTTCATCATTGCCGCCATGGGGTGTCCGACCGTTATCGGAGCGGTGTCCCCCATTTCATAAAGTTCGTTGCCTCCGCACCATATAAGCAAGGCCGGATGGTTCCTCAGGCGGACGATATAATGGTCCACGATTTCCCTCATCTCATCCACCGCCTGTTTCTCCACAGGGGGATAGTTGTCAAGGCCGGAAGAGCTCAGCGGGAAGTCCTGCCATATCATTATTCCCAGGCGGTCGCATTCCTCATACAACCATTCCTTTTCGGCAAATCCACCTCCCCAGATACGTATAGTATTTACACCCAATTCCTTATATGTGGTCAACAAACGGGTATAATCTTCTCTGGCCAGATCGGCGAAATTCGGCTTTACCGGGGTCCAGTCCACTCCCTGGAGGAACAGCGGAGTCCCGTTGACGGAACAGATCCAAGGATCGGCCTCGGGAGCAGCCCCTTTGCACGGGAGCCATTCCACGGAACGGAAACCGACCTTCATCTCCCTTCCGTCCAGCACTGCCCCATCGTCGCCAAGCATCTCCAGGCGAAGGTCATAAAGAGGCTGTAAACCGGCTCCATTGGGCCACCAACGCCTTACTTTCAAATTGTTCCATTTCTTTATCGGAATTCCTGCCGGCACTGTCTCCTCCAAGACTCTCCTGCCTTCAGGAGAAATCAGCGAGACCCTGACCTTATGGGAAGGCCGGTTGTCAAAACGGAGGGAAAGAGAGCCGAGATCCTTCGAAGATGAAGCCTCGCAAACAGCCTGGACATCCCCGATCTTCGGCGCTGAAAGGTCTTCAGAACCGATGAAGACATCATCCCAGACGCCTGTCTGAACTGTCCTGACGATCCAGTCCCAACCATAATTGAACCGTGGTTTCCATTCGGTTATCTTAGATGTCCACCCTATTTGGGCCAGGTTCTCCGGAGGGCAGCCGAATTCTATCACCAGGGTGTTGCCGCTTTCCTTGAGGTAAGGGGTTATATCGAAACGATAAGGGAGGAAGGAATTGCAGAATGTTCCCGCTTCCTTGCCGTTTATGAGGATAATCCCTTTATAGTCAAGTCCCCTGCAATCAAGATATATCTTCTCCGCCGGGGAATCTTTTTTTATCCA
>Ga0256405_10009491_pt1 | contig 13302 bp, 15 predicted proteins | sample RumenRJG_02DNA_FD_189096 | JGI IMG/M metagenome (GOLD analysis project Ga0256405, IMG submission 189096) | Bovine rumen microbial communities from Lethbridge, Alberta, Canada - RJG_02 | ecosystem: Host-associated > Mammals > Digestive system > Stomach > Rumen | place: Canada: Alberta...
TAATGTATAAATTTACAGATAAACTGTATATATTATTATATAGGTGGTTTTCATTTTGGGGAACCATTTAAGGAGGGGTTTATATGGAATATATATATTAATAAGGAGAGATATATACGAAGTATATATAGAGCCGTTTAATATATATATTAACTATTACAGAGAAATATTACTATTAATTAATATAAGAGAAGTATTATACACACATAAGTATTAATACTAATAACAATAAATAGAGAATAGTAATACCCTACTTAATAATTAATTAACAAGGAGAGAGAGAGATAACAGAGATGAATGCTATAAACAATATCCGTATAGTCATGGAAAATGCTAAGCTGGATTATAAAACTATAGTAAGTAATTTTAAGTAACTATATCCTACTGGGAGTAATCCTGGTAGGGTATAGTATTTATTGTATTGTAATTTGATTAAGGAGTCTATAATGTATAAAAATAAAGAACCTATAATACTTTCTAAGGATAAGATGCCTAACACATATGTTACTTTGGATACGATTTACACACCGCTTATGTCAGTTATGATGCAGGGTAAACAAGCTTACGTAGAAGCCTATTATATCGATAAAATCAATGTAGACATACGTGATCTTAAACGCAAATACGCAACAGAGCAATTCATTTATCGTATAACTGGTGTATGCTGCTTCGCATATGACAGCATGCTGGCTAGAGCATGTGTGTGCCTGATTAATCGTGAATGTTGTTATGCTTGGTCTGAACGTAAACGAAATTTCATAATTCTACCAGATTCAGATCTATTACCTGATAATTTATATTGGATAACGGTATTTGAATTAATTTATAAATTGAAATATCCTCAGTCCAATAATACTAACAAGTGTCTTGTATATGCACTTAATTGTATGCTTAAGGCAGGTATGTTGACAATAGATGATTACATGAAAGCTGATGAATTTGAATCGGCGCGACATGAGCCGTTGTACACATACTCTTTGCACAGGATATGTATGTGTTTAAGAGATGGTAAATTACGATTACCTAAATCAGTGTATAGGTACTACAGGATATTTGGGAAGCGTCTTAAACGCAAATACAAGAATGATCGGATGCTTGGTGGCGAGGTCTGTCATTTACCTAAGGACTATAATGAATACGATGTTGCTGAAGCTTACACTGATGCATTATGCGAATGTATAAAGCTCAATCCGCCTGTCCTAGCCGGCTGCATCGATAACCGCAGAAAATCAAAAGGACAGTTTGCCGATGTTAGACAGATGAAAGACAACATAGATCTTGCTTATGTATATACACATTTGCACATACACGGTGAACCAGCAAAAGACTGCCGTATATATTCGAATCCCTGGGCATTTGTGAGAAATAGTATATTACAGGCTGAGGGTATGGCTTCGGCGAGTAATGATCACATATACCTAAAATCCGAATATTTTGCATTCTGCACCGTCGAAGAAAATAGTATACACTTAATGTTTACTTTGTTTCACGAATGTGGTCATTTATATCACTGGCGTGCTAAAGAAAGATATAACTCTATGATAACTGACGATGCACATGAAAATAAATGCGGTGCGACATATGAGCATCATGCTAATAAGTTTGCACTATGGAATTTGATTGCGTATGGTATATCCATCGAAACAATAAGCCGTGCACACGCTAATATACTCAATAAATTGAGCGCTACAGGAGGTACCGTAGTTTATAGTTATCGGGTATTGCTTAGATATTGTAGAATGTTATCATATTTCAATAGTAAGTATGGTAAATTGTACATGCCAATGGACTTAGGATATATATTCATTAATCGTGAAACTGGAAAATTGTATAAACCGAACGATGAGGTAAAGTGTGTGAAATAGTGACAATATATTTGAGGTAACTCTATCCTACTAGGAATACTCCTAGTAGGATAGTGTATTTATACGGTAATAGTTAGATTTAACTATCTTATTTTAATTTGATAAAGGAGTTTTTCATGGATGCAATAGAAGTAATAGTTGATGTATCAGGAACAGCCAAGTTCTCAGTAAAAGTCTACCACACCCCAGCGGATGATCATGGTTGGGTTGAAGGGAATATCGTAGTACAAAGCGAAGACTATCAATGGTTAAATGGTTATTCATTTTCAGCTAAAGTGTATGACACACCCTCGACGTTCGGTATAAATGAAGGACGTATCAGTAAGCTATACGTTAAGGACGTAAGTACTAATACTGAAGTTATTGGATATGACCGTGGATGGTATTGTGAGCCACAATATCCGCAGGAGAAGGCCGTATTAGGGGCATTATTGACGATTTTTAAACATTGTTAAAATAAATAGGAGTTTATCATGAATATATCGGCAGTAACGGTTGATGTATCAGGAACCCAGTTCCCAGTAAAAGTCTACTATAACACTGTGGATGATCGTGGTTGGACTGCAGGTCGTATTGAAACACTATCGGGTGTAGATCATTACGAATCATACATCTATGAATTTGAAGCTAAAGTATATGACTTACCTTCAAAGTACGGTATAAATGAGGGAGGTATCAGTAAGTTGTATGTTAAGGACATAAATTCTGACACCGCTACAGAGGTTATCGGGTATGATCGTGGGTGGTATCTTAAACCACAGTGTCTACAGGATCATGCCGCATTAAAAGCGTTATTGAGGGTTTTTGGTCACTGATAAAGGAGCTTATATGCCTAGAATATCAACAATGATAATGGTTGATGTTGACAAAACATCAAGAATCGAATTCCCAGTAGAAGTCTGCTACAATACGATAGATGAATATGGCTGGACTAACGGGTATATTGAAACACAAAGGAATTACGTATTTCATTATGAATTCAGCGCCAAAGTGGATGGCACACCTTCGCATAACGGCATAAACGATGGTCGCATCAGTAAGTTATGTGTCAAAGACCCGACTACTGGTAAAGAAGTTATTGGGTACGATCGTGAGTGGTATCGTCCACCGCTTTTTCCAGAAGAAGACGCTATATTAGAGGCGTTATTGACGATTTTTAAACATTGCTAAAATAGGAGTTAAAATATGGATTTTAAACAAGCAGATTTCTTTGAACAAGCATGTACAGCCGTAGTATTCAGCTCATTAACTAGTTTTGATAAAGTTGAAACATTTGGGAAAAGGTTCTTCATTAATCCTGAAGATAGAACATGGATATCACCTGAGTTCTTTATTCGTTTTACTGATGGTAGCACAGTTATGCTCACGTGGTATGATCCAAGTAATGAGCTTCACGTATCTGTCGCATATGACGGTGGTATTAAAGCAGACGCAGCATTTGACATGCCGTACGAAAACACTATAGCATCGGCATCTATTGCAGATATGCGAGAATGCCTATTAGTTTCACGTCCATTAGGTACAGCAACATGGTGCGGTGAACTACAGGATTCTATCCTTGTGATTCTTAGTTATGCAGAGGCTGATAAACTAGCTGAATTATTCAATAAAAATGATACAGATAATAATGGTGTTAAATATGTAAACCGCAACCCTAATGCGGAACTTGAATAGATAGGAGTTAAAATATGATTGAATCAGTATCAAGTAAAGAACTATATGAAAAATTTCACGAATTTTACATTGCAGTGATAAAACACATTATCTGTAGTATAAAACTAACTAGAGACGATGGTGCACCTGTCGATATGGAAATGTTACATCATGCACAGGAATGTTGTCTTGCCGCATTTGATGAATTGAACTATTGCCTGTATGTTCGTGCACAGGATAAATGTGATAGAAATCCATTGACGATATTAACTTATACGCTATCAAGTATTGATGATGACGAGTTAATACCAGTTATTCAAGAGAAGTATAAAAATAAGTTATCTGAGGAAGAATTCCATATGCTGGGTGCATTATTCGACACCGTTTCTGAACAGCTATCAGGATTCTTATCGTCATCTTGTAAATTTCTTGTATCAACTCACGATATAGATTTATAAAAATTAAAGGAGTAACAAATATGGCTAACATTGCCCATAATACTTATCTCTTTTACGGAGATAAGGATGAGTTAGTTAAGTGTCACGCGATGCTTAACGACATCTATGAGAAAGTAGGTTCTGATGAATCATGTGTGAATGTAACATCACTTGCTCAGAACCCTGAATGGATTAGCTATATTGACGATGTTAATCCAGGTTTAGACAATAGGTTCTATATGGTTACTGAAAGTGACAATTATGGGAATCCGCTATACTGGTATAATTGGGTAAATAGCAATTTTACCAATCTATCAGTTGCGTTTCGCTGTGAAGAACCAGGCATGGAAATATTTGAACAAGTAGATCCTGATAATGAACTCTCAGATGTGGTATGGGTACAGGGTAGGTACATACCGAGAGAAGATGTTCAGAAGTTACATCCTACGCTCAGAGACTGTTGTCATATAGAAGCTAGTGGACCAGCTAATTCTTTCTATGTGATAGGTTCATTCTACCGTGATGAGGTGTTCAATAATGGTGAGCTATCAAATTTACCAGATACTATCGAAGTACGTGAGTATACCAATACTACGTATGATGCATTGATGGTTGAACAGAAGCGAATTAAATCTATTGAGGAAGAATGGCGTACTGCATATGAGAATGATACATTGTCTGAATTCTGGAGTAAATATGACAAATAGTGTACATGGTATACGTATAATGAATGGGTTTAGGAAATTAAAGGAGTAAATAATGGCTAATATAGCTAATAACACATATCTGTTTTATGGAGATAGAACAGAACTTGTTAAATGTCATGAAAAACTTAATGAGTTATATGAGAAGGTCGGTAGTAATACTGTTTGTGTTGATTTAACTGTTGAAAATACAGTTATTAACGGTGAATGGATTAATTACCTTGAAGAGCTTAGTGAAGGTGCCGATTCATTCAAGATGGAAACTGAGAGTAAGTGGTATGGTAATCCCGTATACTGGCATGATTGGGTGAAAACTAACTTCCCTAAATTGTCAGTAGCGTTCATGTGTGAAGAACCAGGCATGGAAATATTTGAGAAGGTTGATCCTGATAACAAATTTGATGACTATATCTACATATGGGGATCAGATGTATCTGATGAAGATATAGAAAAACTACCGCCAGTGCTTAAGGATGTGTTATTCGACGGCTATGTTTGTGGTACATTTCTTAAAGATGAAGTATTCAATTCAGAGTTCCAACCATCAGATCTTCCTGAATGTATAACATACAAAGAATATGACAGTACAACATATGACACGATCAGAGCTATCGATGAGGCATATCTTGCTGAAATGAAAGAAAAAGAAGCTACTATCTAGCTAACTGATAATCATAATACAAAATAAGATATACACCTACCTATAAAGGCGGGTGTATATCTTTTTATTTTTTTACTTTAAGATTTCAGCAACATATCCGATGTAAGTAGCTTTGATATACGAGAGTATATCTTTAGCCTTAGATTCATCAATGTTGTAAATTCTAATATCGGTGTATGTGTTACTCTGTACGAATTCTAATGTAGATTCATCTATCCATTCCTTGGCAACCACAGCTACCTTAGAAGCATTGGAATCTGATAATTGAATCTTTAGAAGAATATAGCTTAGAGTTTCTTTAGCAGGTACGGAGTAATCAGATCTCTTGATGTCCTGATAATAACTATCAACATCATCAAACTGTCTAGCAACGTCATAGTTACAAATAGCAGTTACTACACCAATCCACACACCGTTGTCGTGAGGTGATGTAGTTTTAAATCTAATCATGTCTCCGACAGCTATGTCATTAACAGATCGTAGAGCCATTTATTCCTCCTCTTTAACCATAACTGCACCATATACAATTATCTGGTTAGTCAGAATGAATTTTAACAATAATTCTCTAACTCGTTTCAGTAACTCTGTAGTTATAGTAACTGGTTGAAGTACAGGATAGGTAGATCCATAGTTCTCAGTATCTTCGTTGTTTTCAACTTTAGATAAGAACTCACGGAATTGTCTATGCTTACCATCTAACACATTTAGATATATCTCAGGGTTATCACTGAACAGTTGCATAGTATCGTCGGACATTTCTTCCGATGCATTACAACATTTGTTCTCTGTTACTAAGTAATCAGTAATCTTACTCATACAGTCGAACATATCCTTCAAGATAGTTTTGATGAAAGTACCAGTATTCGCAGTATTGATAGATGCGTCATGTTCATAATTCTCAATTACATCATGAATAGCACAACGGATAGCCATAGGACCATTGATAAGGAATCCATGTTTCAATGAAGACATGATAGCACCTTGAACGTCCTGAACAACATCAGCATTAGCTATCTGTTCATGAGCAGGGCCACCTAATCTCAGTTGAGGTCTATGAATACAAGCTATCTTGTTTAACATTTCTGTAAATAATCCACCCATCTTACCATCGACCTTATGTCCTTCCTTGTATAGCTCTAATTGTTTTTCTAGAGTGTGTCTAGTGTCCGCATAGAACTGGGTTGCAGTTTCAGGATGAGCGTACATTGGGTGTAAGTTAGAAGTTGCGTTCTTGATCACACCGTAGAATTCCATGTAAGTATCATGGAAATGTACTTTTTCAGCTGTAAAGACGTGCTTATCTTCCACGATGAAATCATTTTCTTCATCCATGTCAAATGGAATAACACCAGCTATAGCAGCAGTGATTAAGATTTCATAATCGTAAGCAAGTCCTGCAATCTTGTATTCAGGAGAGTACTGCCAGTAAGCTATCTTTTTAGCTCTCTTCAGATTAATATCCTGAATCTCAGTTAAGATAGTACCTGCTAACATTCTTGAGATAAGAATGATAGGAGTATTAGGATCAGATTCTCGTAAGTACTTCTTCAGAGAATCAGTCTTAGCACCCATGTCATCCACTGGAATAGTAGATACGATAACCTTAACATTATTCTCAATATACTCAGTACCTAACTCAGCGTTGAGGATACCTTCCTGACCAGTAATACATCTCAGTCTAGTATCGTACTCAGCTACTTCTACTGAGAACGGTTTGCCATTTTCTTTAATAGAGTTGTGAGAGGTAATGAAATCCCACGCCATAGACGGTGATTTCTCAAAGATCTCTTTCATAGCTAATGCTAATTCAACATTACCACCTGAAGATGATAATGCCTGCATGAACGCAACTAATCCAGCGGTCTTTACCTTTACCTCTTCATCAACTTCTTCGGTATTGTTAATTTTTTCGATGTTAAAAGTATACTTATCTAGAGCTTTAACAATATCGTCGAAGGCTTTTTCTACAATCTTATTAACTTCAAATACAGATAAGTTATTATCCTTTACTAAATGAGCCCTATCTACAGCGGCTTCAAGAAAGTAAGAAGAGAATAACATACTAGTTGTAGTACCATCTTTAGCTACATTATCAACTCGCTGGCCTACGTAAGTCAATAGTTCTTTAATATATCTCTCTAGTGGAGATAAGAATTCTACAGCTTGTAAAATACGAATACCATCACGAGTAAATACGTTAGGTTCGAAATTTACACCAGCTGACATATTGTTCACAAGCATTGCGTACCCTGACTGTGGACCGCAATGATTCTTTAAAATTTTCTGACACTTCTGCAATGTAGTCTTGATCCTAGGAAGTGACTCATTCATAGGAACTATATTGTTAGTATCAAAGTTAGTATTGATCACCGCTCTTGTGCTAGGATCAAGTCTATTGCTTTCTTCCATCATAGATTTAATTCAACCCTAATCGCAATAATAAAAAAATCAATCACCAAGATGAACACACAGTATTCATCTCAGCGATTAAAATGATTTTTATTTTTTATTTGATTTTGATCTATTCTGATTAACCTTCAATAGATCACTCTGTCTGGATTCTAATTCTAGTTTAGACTTATCCATTCGTCTCTTGCATATTTCACCAACAGCTTCTTTGAGACGTGAATAAGTGACCATATTGAATCCACGCATAATGTCCAACGGGCTCAGACCCAACAACTTAGGAACGTCATACGTCACACAGAAAGTAAGAACATCTTCCCAGATGTTATCGTGAATAACTCGATTATCCGGGAAGAGTGCATGCAGACTTGATGGGTGTGAAACGTAATAGTCCTTATTGAAGAACTCATCATTGAAGTTTCTAATAAGCCAGTGCTTAGCTATACACACAGCTTCTTTAGAGATACGTTCATTGTAAATTACGAATTCATCAAACCATTGTTGGATTGTTGCTGCTTCGATGCTACCCGAACTAGCTTCGTGAGCCCTAGGCTGAAAAAAGCGTTCATAGGGTCATATGGAATAAATCCACCGTAGCTAGTATCTGGGACAGTATGACAATCAGGGCATTCTGGATAGTAGAACGCAATATGAGTAATCTTAGTCGAAAGGATGTAATCCTTGATGAGATCACCGAAGTTATCCACATTCTGCTGGAATTCATCCAGAAGCATATTGATAACCTTGTCATTTTCCTTAGAGTCAGTATTTTCAACCACGAAGGTCTTATCAACACCGTCGATAGTTCTAGTTAATTCAATAGATTCAATCCAAGGCTTATAGCAGCGATACTGGTTATAAGAGATGTATTGTACTACTTCATCTCTAGAAGTTACCTTAGTCTGACGGGAAAGATCGTTGTTGAATTCTTTACCTACCTGCATGAAATCTGCTAATGTAGCCTGCTTAAGGTTAATCTTCCAACGTTTCTGATTGTCAGTATCACCATAAGAGAAAGTGATAGGCTTATTGAGATTAAGTAGTTCACGATACTTAGCTAAATCTTCATCATCAACCCAACCCTTCTTTTCCTTGTTAGGTTTGAAGTGGTTGATCATTTCATCAGTGATCATGTCTACATTGTTAAGACGAAGTTTCTCAAGATCTACCTTCTCTTCATGAACAGTACGGCATGATGGGTTAGAGCATACATATCTAACAATAGCACCATCAGCATACATCATAGATGCTAACGCCCACACAATCACTGGGAAGTCCTGGTAGGAAATAGCATTAAGAAGTGCCTTAGTATCCTTGTAATGTTTGTAGTTACTACCATTGATAGCTAATGGAAGAAGTTTTTCAACGATATACTGAGTAACTTCTAAGTCAGCGAATAGATAGTAGAAACCACCAAACTCACGACCATAATGGTAATCATCATGGTTGATAGTAGTGAAGAATCTGTTAATTGCATCAAGAGAAAGATTTCTCAGAGTAAGAGTAATACCAGAGTTCCATAAGGTCAACTTACGAATACCACCAGTTTCAATCATGAATGCAGATAATGCATCTTCACCAGTAAGAACATTTCTTTCATTCTCAGTATACTTAGAACTAAGCTTACCATGAGAAATACCACGACCTTTGATATTACCTACGAATTTCTTCTGAAGATCTTCAGGGTTAGCAGATACCTTTTCAAGAGCTTCTTTCAAACAAGATACAGCGCCAGAGAAATATCTAGTAGCTTCATCAACTGCATTCCAGTCGGATGCCATATCAGAAGCCATGCTGCGTAATGCTTCTTTGTTATTCTTGTTGTTATCAAGAATATTTGTTCTGTGTTCGAACGTAGCATCCTGGTTACTTAACGGAACATTGATACCAAAGTTTTCCCAGTTAGTAGCAGATGTGTTACCATCAGAAACATCACGACTCCATTCCTTACTGAATTCTTCAAGAATAGCATCATCATCATCTTCATCATCAGCTTCATCAGCAGGATCTGCGAACGGAATATTCTCATGTTTTTCTTCAACTGGTGCTGGTTCTTCTTTCTTAGGTTCCTGGACAATAGGAGCGCTAGGAGCAGCTACTTTTACTGGTGGTACCTCAGCTGGTTGAACTTCAGGAGCTGGTGCTTGCTGAACTTCAGGAGCTGGCTGTACTTGTGGCTGCACTGGTGCAGCTGGTTGCTGAGCATTAGCGTTATTGCCGAATGCTCCATTTTTGTAAAATCCTCTATTCATGATTACCTCTGGTTTACCTCTTCACCTTGTGAACGGCTATGCACTCGTCACTGATAGGTATTGAAATAACATTAGGGCGATACGAAATGATGGTTGCAACATCATCTTCAAATATCGCCAACGAATAAACACACTTGTCTTTAACCCACAAGAATCTCTTGAGAGTATAAGGCTTCTTTAATTTTTTGATGAATGTTCCTAGATTGACGGTAGACAGCCCATCCATTCCAAGAATTTTGATTTCAGGTAAACATTTGTTAAAAATCGGTTGACCATTTTTAACGAATAAACTCACCGGTATACTGGTGAAATATAATCCTCCCGTTATCTTTGGATCGAGGTCTACAGTATACTCCACCTTATCAAAATCAGGTCTTAGAATTCTAGCAACATCACTGGCATGATCTCTAATAACTTTGATCACATGAAAGTCTCTAATGTAGAATCCGAATATATTCTTATCTGAATAAGAAACTACTCCTTTAGGAGTTAATACTCTAGATCCATCATCAGTGATCAACACATCACAACAATCAATGCGTATAGTATTCAACAATGAAAATAAATTTACAATGTGAACACAAAAGAAATCATCAGAAGGTATTTTAAAGAAAGTCTTAAACTCATTAAGAAATTCAGTATCTTTGAATTCAACATAGTGAAACCCTAACTCCCCAACAGAGAAGTCCATAAGTCTATCACCATGTTCCGATCCACCAGAAGTAGAATTACTCAGTATAACAGTATTATCAATGAAGTTAAAATACGCATACGGTGTTGTTCTAGATGTACTGGTTGAAAGGTAATGTCTGCATTTCTCTAGGAATTCTTTAGAAATGGCCATGATTAAATCTCCCTAGTTATCCCTAAAGAATCATTGTCATAGATTTAAACAGACTTGACATCTTCTTCAGATACGTCGATCTCTTGATCTTCATGAGTTCTCTCTTCTTCAAATACAGCATCAGGTATAGTGTTTTCATTAGTCACACCTTCCTGAACTTCTTTGATTTGATTATCGATTGATTTAATAGCTACTAAATACTTGTCGAAGAATCTCATCATTTCTGCCTGAGCATCAGCAAGGACAGTAGTGCTATCTAGTAAGATGTGCATCTTTTCAGTAGAGGAGTTAGTATCCTCCAACTTAGCAGCTACGTTATTCAATTCTGCTATCGAAGCATCTAGAGGATCGAAAGAAGTAAGTAGTGAGTCTAATGAATCACTAGATAAGAAAGCGTACTTGGTAGGATCAGTCTCTCTGAGAACACGAATGGACGCTACCTTCTCTTTAAGTTCTTTCTTGAGGTCTTCTTTCTTCTTGAGCAAATCAAGTGCTTCAGATACAAATTCTTTAGCAAACTGTGCGGTGCTCAAAGGTTGTTTGCGGTATGATCGTTCAAACCTAAGACGTCTAGCTTTTTCTTTACGTTGTACAGCTTTAGCTAGTGCCTTCTTATTTCTTGAATGATTAGAAATAGACATTGTTTTCTCCGAAATAAGTATACTTAAAGGGCCCAAAATGGGTGACCTGTAATATGTTCTCAGACAATACAAAATGAAACTCATCACACCCCACTACAGGGTGTGATGAGGATCACTTTACAGTAGTTAGGTAGTTATTACTTAACATTATACTTCTGCACGAAGCTATTAGGTAAGCAGTAACGGAGCTGATGAAGCATATCTGCTAACATAGCACCGGTGAACTTACGAGAAACAGCAACAGTAGCAGAACGATGGTTAACTGCAGAACTTGCAAGATACTTCAGAGCAGCAGCTTGTTCTTCAGGAATACCTTCGGATACAGTAACTTCTTCAGTAGTAACTGGAGCAACACCAGTTTCTTCAACCTTTGTTTCTTCCGCAACAGGAGCTTCAGCAGGAGCTTCTTCAGCTTCAATAGCCTTGATTTCAGCTTCCATCTGCTTTTCAGTAATTTTACCAGATCTCCAAGCGTTGTAGACATCACGAATAGAACGCATAGCTGCTGGTGCTGGTTCCTCTGCTGGAGTTTCTTCAACAGGAGTCTCAACAGGTGTTTCTACTGTATCTTCCACAGGTGCTTCTGCAGGAGCAGCTTCTGGAGCTTCGGTTGGAACAACAATGTTCTCAGAAGTAGATTCTGGGCAATCAGTCTCAGCTTCCATAACGAAGTGTGCAACTTTAGCAAGAAGTGCAGTACGTGGATCCTTAGTCTTAAGGTGTTTAGCGATAAGAGACGGAATACGTTTCTTGATAGCAGGTGGAACAATGTGAAGTGCCACAGCCTTGTCAACGATAGGGTCAACAACTTCAGCAACTTCAGTAGTAGTTACAGTGTGTTCAGCTGGGTTTTCGATATCTGGAGATACAGCCTGTTCGATAACCTCATCAACAATAGCTTCGAAGGTTGCGATTCTAGCTCTCATGCAAGACTCTTCTGGCATAGAACCAACTACCTTGATAATTTCTTCATGGCTTGCATCACCTTCACTGGTTTCAGTATACACTGGATTCAGTTGCTCTGCTTCGTATTCGTCGCAGAGTTCATTTGATAAAAATTTACGCATTTCAAAACCTCGGTTTCAAATAAATAGGGTTGTTAAAGGGTTAGAAAACCAATAACATGTAAATTTACATACCATGTCAGAATACTTGATCATCAGCATAAATGCATATCTCACACAACCCGGCTGAATAGGTTGTGTGAGACTATGACACATCGTAGGTATGGTTATCCGTATTATCTGCCAGAAATCAGTGAGGTTGCTAATTTCTGAACACAATACGAATTAGGGTTTAGGTGATAATTTATCCGAGGGAGTTAGTAAATATCCGATTGTTTTATCTGATCGTGCACAGATACGACATCGGTGAAACACGCTAGCGAGGAAAAACCTCAAATTCATCACCACCTAAAATTCTAGTGCGATTAAGCTAAGTCAGAATGTTCACAAGGAGAAGATCCGTTCTGACTTAACCTAGTTCGTTTTTCAACACACATTCGAGACCGATTTGGATTTCGAACTCAAGTTTCTGAACGCATGTGGGCATGAGCGAAGCGCTGATGGCTAAGGCGCTAGCTCAACCGATCACAGGATCATCCCAACTCAGATTCAAGTTCGTGTGCATTTCGATCCAAACTATGTCTGTGCTCAATTATTTTTTGACAGGTTTTGTCATGTCACCCGTGGAACGGTCCAGTTTCCGCGGTCTGAATTTTGGTCATTCCATTCAAAAATAACAGGTCTGATCATATTATTTGTCGCTGTCTCGCACGCGCGCGCGTCAAAGCCTTTTGCGCCTATCGGCTTGTGATTTGGCTTTCGCCTCCGGTTAAAC
>Ga0256405_10009492_pt1 | contig 13302 bp, 19 predicted proteins | sample RumenRJG_02DNA_FD_189096 | JGI IMG/M metagenome (GOLD analysis project Ga0256405, IMG submission 189096) | Bovine rumen microbial communities from Lethbridge, Alberta, Canada - RJG_02 | ecosystem: Host-associated > Mammals > Digestive system > Stomach > Rumen | place: Canada: Alberta...
ACCACCTCCATAAAAGAATATGAAGCAGAGCTGATGGCTGGTATCCTGAGCGGCAAAGTCTATCCACCAGAAATCATCAATGGATCATATCTCCGGAATATTACCCTTTCGGAGGGTTCTGATGATGAACGGGCTCAAGCACTCAAACGCATGGCAATTGGGGAAGTTCCCAATACCTCCATGCTGGAGAAACAATTTGGGAGTATGATGGAAGCCCTCTTCCATGAGGATGGGGCCTCCCTCAGAATTGAACTGCTGGCCCACCCGGAGGTGGCCAAGTTTACGGAGAGTCATGCCCAAGTCATGGATAACGCCTTCATGCAGGTTGAAATGTCTGAAACAATGCGGAACCGCCTCAAGGAATCAGACTACATCTTCAGTGGATTCAAGACTTTCCATGAACTAAATGAGGCCTTCCCTTCACTTCTGGATGGAAACGGCAATAAAAAGCCGTTTGACCAGTTTTTAAAAGACGTTAAAAAGATTGACCAGACATACAATGAAAGGTACCTCAGGGCAGAGTACAACTTCGCAGGTGCTTCTGCCGATATGGCTGCCAGATGGGAGCAGTTCTCCAAGGATGAGGATGAATACTACCTCCAGTACCGCACGGCCAACGACGGAGCCGTAAGGCCGGAACACGCAGCTCTGCATGATGTAACACTGCCGGCATCAGACTCTTTCTGGGATTCCTACTATCCGCCAAACGGATGGAACTGCCGCTGCACCGTAGTCCAGGTTCTCAAATACATGCACGAAGCTACTCCGCACGACGAAGCAATGCAGCGTGGAGCAGCAGCCCTTGCAAAAGACAAGAAAGGAATGTTCAAATTCAACCCAGGCAAGCAGCAGAAAACCTTCCCAGACTACAACCCATACACCATCAGCAAATGTAATACTTGCACACGTAAATTGGAACTTGCGGACACTATCCAGCCTAATCAACTGTGCCAAGCCTGTGTGATAATAAGGTCCATGGTGCAGAAAGAGGCTGCCACCGCTTTGACAAATGAGGATAGGAATGCCATTAGGATGGCCGCCAACGAATGGGCTAACAGGCATCTTCCTGAGATAACATTACCCAACGGGCAAAAGGCAAAACGTCTGGTTATTGACAATGATGGGAACCAACTCATCGTTAGCAAGCGATTCTTCTCTGAAACATTTGCAAAGAATGTCCGCCACGGTCGTTTGGCAGAGACAATGGATTTATCCACAAAAGTGGGGGTGTGGCTGCCATCAGCGACATTGACTGGGGTAGAAGAAGGCAGGCATCATGCATGTAATTTCTTGGTTTATGAGGCTACCTATAACGGAATATCAATCCAATGTAAGGTAAAGGACCAAGCCGAAAAAATGGTCTATACCATGAAAATTATATAAAAAAAGGACTGAAAATCTTCCCGAAGGGCCGAAACCCACTATGAGAAGCCCAATCAATCCTTTCTGCAAATGTATGAAATATTTTTGACTTTTGCAAAAAATGACTAAAGAAGAAAAGCTCTCGCTGAAGCAATGGCAGCGGCAGGCAGCCGAAGTCTATCTCTATAATTCAAAAAATATGGAAAAGAATTTGGAGAATAACGGCAAATACTCCAGCAATGGCAGCAGCAATAGTACAGATTCTTCCAAAAAGCTGTCTTCTGTGAATCTTCCAGAAACCGCCCTGGTGTATTATCATCCGACCTTTATAGGTTATCTTGAAGCCGTCTGGAACTTGTTCAAGCAGGCCTTCTGCTTCAAGAAAAGAAAGGACTTTATTTTGATCGGAAGGAAAAGAACTCTTTCCTCTATATAAATCTTCTGCGGCTATGATTCCGTTTGTGGAAGAATCAAACATGTCTAAAACGAGGTCCAGCACTTTGTAGTTATATCCGAGACTGTTACGCATACTTTTTCGCAAATGTATAAAAAGGGATGCGAACACACCCTATGAGTACCCTAGCTTGGATATACCGCATCATCTGGGCCGACCTCACCCAAGGCAGCATAGTCTTCAGCCTCAAAAACAATAAAGGCCGGTTTTCTCCGACCTCCATTGCCTATTTGGATATGTTTTGATCTTTAGTAGCCTCTTTAGGCACATTGATGGAGACCAGTTCCGGATGCTTGTTTAAATAAATATCACGTAATTCTATAGCCATTAGTCTCAATATAATGGTTAAGGAGATTCTTATTCGAACCGTATCGTTATTATTTGTTTTAAGGGGAATTTCATCAGGCTCATTATATATGTAATTCTTTATATCCTGAAAAATATCATTTGACAAGTTCTTCAAAAGAACCTCAAGAGCATTATCTTCAACGTCAAATGCGGTTTTCGGTGTTGTTTTTTCTATCTCAGCAATAAAAAAATCCTTATTATTATCAATGGTTGCTTTTGCTTTTGATATTTCAAATAATTTTTTGCCCAACTCTGTCATTACTCTTGGACTATGTTTGGGGGCTAAAATATCTATCATAGAAGTATCTGTGCGCATCACCCATTTTGATAATTCTGTAACTATATCATTTGTAGATAAAACCGCATCCTTGATATCCGACAAATTACGTAATGAGTTGCTATGAGATTCGCAGGGCAACTTATCGACCTTCCTTTTGTAGTCTTCAACAGAAGAATGGTACTTCGCCACTTTCCATGTTCCTACTACAGTTAACAAAACTAGAACTACCCAAGGTGCGTGTTCCAATAAAAATGCTATTATGCTATCCATAATGATTGAAATTTTCTTGGATCCAATGCAAATATAATGCACGGATCCGAAAAAAGAATGCCAAACGATAAATTTATCCTGTCCTCCCCTCAGATTTTGTTAATTCTGGATTTGTTTACACAATCCTGGAAAAAAGAGACCGCCAGCTTCGGATTTGAGGCTGGCGGCGGCATTGACATCACTATTTAATACTACTTGCTGTCCTTATGTTTAAATTATCTTACATTGCCATTGCCAGGCTTTGGCAGAGAGCTGCTGCCTGGTGTGTCTCTACGGCATTGCCTATGTACTTCTTTCTCTCTGCAGTTGTGCCCACCAGCTTGTAGTTGTCACCGAATCCCTGGATTCTCAGCAATTCCTTCTCGTTAAGCATCCGCATGTAGATGTCACAAATTCCATACATAGCCATGAACTCCTTAATCTGGACTTCCATTGGACTGTCATCCTCGTACACCGCTATGGATGCCCCGTACTCTGCCGTCACAATATATGGAGGCTTTTTGTCCATCCTCGCAATGAGCGTGAAACAAGGTCGGTCAATGGAGGAACCCTCTGAACCAAACTGAGGATTCAACAGGAAATTGTCTCTTTGGACAGAAACCAGGTTGAGTTTCGGTATGGTTGTGACGGTCCCAGCTGGCCTTTCAATGGATGAGGGCTTTCCTGCGCCATACTGCTGATCCAGAAACTGAATCGTATTGAGAGCAATTTTGTCCCTTGTGGGGATGGTCGGTGATGGATCTTCCAAAGACACGGCCTGTCCGTTTCCATAGTAAGTGGTAATGAAGGCGTGATGGTCTATGCAAGTAATGGTGCTGGCTGGGCCATCAATGGAAATGTTCTTATCGTTTGGGGAACCGGAATACTGCTTTGACAGCCACTGAACCCTTGCAAGTGCAAGCCTGTTCTGCGTAGCTACAACAGGGCACGGCTCATCTAGAGACGGTGGAACATACTTGCCTCGCTGATTCATTGAATTGTACTTTACCAGGAAAGAATCTTTGCCTCCGGCCACAAACTTTATCAGTCCGGCATAAATGCGTTCAAGTGTCTTTTCTGCCAGCTTCTTTTGACGGAAGATGGATTTTCCTATATCGTCAAGGTCAAGTACCTCCCTTACAGGTTTCCATGGCTTCAAGGTGCCGAATAGGCTTGGCAGAGGGTTGCGCTGGTGAGTCGGTTCTGGAAAGGCTATCTTCATCCCTTTCTTGGCAAAAAGGCCATAGTACCGTTCCCGTGAGGTGTATGCACCGTAATCTGCAGCATTGAGAATGCGCCAGTCAAAGTTGAACCCGTACCGCCTTACCTTGTTAACCCATCGGAGATAGAGTCTGCCCTTATCCTTGCTCACAGGCTTGCCGTTTGTGTCCAGCTCTCCCCAGGACATAAACTCCCTCACATTCTCAATCTGAATGTAATCCGGCTTCAAAGCCTCAATATACCGGAATAGATGCTCTGCCAGCGTCCGGCTGTCAGCGTCTCTGGGCATGCCGCCCTTTGCCTTGCTGAAATTGGTGCACTCCAGACTGGCCCAGAGTACAAGCATGGCACCTGGGTTCTCTTGCCTCTGCTTTGCAGCGATTTCCACCAGCCCCGACAGTTCCAGCGTCCGGATGTCCTCTGTGAAGTGGACGACTCCAGGATGGTTTGCCAAGTGCGATTCAATTGCGTGCGGATCGTGATTGACGCAGGCAATGACCTTTGCGACCTTGGTCCCCATCACACGGGCACGCTCAACGCCTGTAGTAGTGCCACCTGCCCCACAAAACAAGTCAATGTAAAGAAGCTTGATATCGCCCGTTTCCATGGCTTATAATGTTCTCTGAAGGTTTACCTTGTAGATTTCAATGTTTTCTACGATGTCTTCGTGGTTATGGTTGGTGAGGGTCTGCTGCAGGGAAATATTCCGGTAGGAGTTTCCACAACCACCTTCAACCTTCTGCTGGATCTCTTCTGCTAGGCTCCAGCATTCCAGGTTGCCGTCCATCTCAGAGCTGCCATCAGCGGCAGAGCCTTGCCACTCTGTGACAATGTGCAGCATGACAGTGCCGGTGCCTGTCCAGGACTTCTGAGGGCCGTTGAGTGGTTTCCAGTCTATCTGCCCAAACTCGATGAACACTGCCGGCATTGGCCAGGATTCATCCTCAGAGATAAAGGCCACATTCTGATTCCAGAGGTCAATGTGCTTGATTTTCGGCTGATCGTTCTCATCTTTGATGAGCTTGAGGGCTGCGATCAGGTCTTGGTATAGTTCTTTTCTCATGACTAAAACTGTATTGTAACTTCCGTATATGTACTTTCAAACCCTCCTACAGGTATGAAAGACTCTTTGCCAATGGATATGCTCTTGTATCCACCATGTTCTTTCTCCAATTGCTCGGCAAGCTCTTGAAACTTGTCTTTATACTCCTGAATTGTCATTATCGTTGTCAGTTTTTTTGTTTGATTGTCTTTTCTAAATCATTTAGAGCATCCTCATATCCTTCATGGTATCCATCGTGATAACCGTCTTCATAACCCTCTTTGTATCCCTTGATATAGGCAAAGTGGTACACAAAAGCGAAGGCAATGCAGAGAATTGTGGCGAATATGAAGGCTGCTAACATCATAGATCCTCCTCTTTTAATGGCATAGCCTTATCCCAGATATCCTCATATAGGATGATTGGCTGCACTGTATCGGTCTGTTCTGCCGGTACTGCCTGCTTGTTTCTGGACTTGTATTTCATAACTCTTTCAAGGCCGTAGATTACCACTCCCAAAGCTACTCCAAGTAGAAGTACAAATAGAAGCAATGCCGTTTTGTCTGATTTGTTCATTGTTCAAGTGCTTTAACAGTGTTTAAATGTTCTTTTTTAGGTTGTCTATGATTGTCCTGGAATAGAGTTCCAGATTGTGTTCTATGATGCGCTTTACCATCTGCTCCAGTTCCGGAGAAGTTCCCAGGAAACGTCTCCTTGGAATCCGGATTGTCTTTCCCTCCTTCATCAGGGCGAGGTGCTTCCAGAACTCGGCTTCCGTGGAGAGCTGCACCTGGGCTTTGCTTTTGCTCAGCGATCCGTCCTTCTTCCTCTTGAACCCTCCTGTTGCCTCATAGTATTTATGCCAGAAGAAGGCTTTCATCCGGGCCGTAACCTTAATTTCTCCGCCCTCATTATGGATGGCTGCGTATGGTAGGGAGGTAAAGAAAGTAATGCTGGTATCGTCGCTCTTGCTGGTAATGCTGCGCCTTAGTGCCCCTGAGCTGATGAGTGTCCCTCTCTGGGATCTGGACGGACTCTTGCGTCTCTGCCAGGCTTCAGAGAAGAAAGCCTGTCTCTCAAAGTTCCTGTCAAACTCCGAGGCTGCTTCCACCCTGATGTCTGCGAGTATCTTCTTTATTATGTTGCGTTCGTCCATCAGTTCTTTTGTTCAGTAAAGTCAAATAAGGTCAGCTGGTCATCCGGGATAATGTTCTGAGGCTCCATGGAAGCTCCCAGGATGTTGTAGAGGGTTCTTTCGCTGATGGCATAGACAGGATAGATGTATCTGCGCCATATCTCCCTGTTGGAGAGACCGTCCTTGGCGTGGGCATCATATATCCTGTTGATGTCTGCCACCTTCTTCTTGTAGCTCAATCCCCGTCTTTTCTTTGCCATTTTTATCCCGAAAATTCATATATTTGCCTTGCTTCTTGATTTATCCGGCTGATTCCTTCGGGATGAGGCCGGTTTCTTATTTGTGCTTCAGTTCTTTTACGTTAAAGGTTATCTCAAATTCTCTGGTCTTCTCATCAACGCCCCCAAAGAGTGAGGGGAAGATGTTGTGGAGGTAGTGAATGTCCAGATCTTTCTCTCCGGACGGGGATTCACATATAAGCTCCCCGAACTTCCCCCGACTCATAGTCCTCCTCAGGACAAGCGTCACCGGATAGGATGTCATGACTCAGTCATTCCTAGAGGTATCGGCTTCCAGGCGTTGGTCTTTTCGTCCTTCTCCCAGGCTCTGACAAAGGTCTTGGACGGTATCGGACAGTAAGCCTCCTCGATGATCTTCACTCCCTGGATGAACTTCTCGTCTCCGGTCTCATCGGCGATTTTGCGGAGCTGGATGATGCGCTGCGCCTTGAGTGTACCCTTAGCATCCTTTGCCAGAAGCTTCATTACCATACCCACCAAAGCCTGGCTCTTGGCATCAGTGGCCAGAGACTGGATATACTCCGTAATCATCTGGATTCCGTTCTCTGCGGTGTCCAGGTAATTGTCGTTCATATACTGGCCGATGGTGATCTTCTTGGTTCCCTCGGAGTTGGTGAACGTGTGGGAGTAGAAGTTCATGTCCTTGCCGTGGCGCTGGTTGAACATCTCGCCTTTGATTGCCAGGATGGCCTTGAAGTTCTCCAGCACGGAGTCCTTGGCCACCTTGATGTCGTCGCTGAGCCCCTTGAGTTCCGGAATGGCCGCAGCAATCTCATCATCCACCATCTGGCGGTAGGTCTGACGCTGCTCCTGGGCTTTCTGTTCCGCAGCTTTCTTCTCTTTTTCGGCCTTGAAAGCTGCAAATTCGGCCTGCTCTTCTGCTGTCATTACAACAGATTTCGTCTGATTTTCCATATTCCTAGTTCTTTGTGATTCCGTTCTTGAGTTGTCTAAGTTCAGCCTCCGTAACCATCAGTTCTCTGCGGATCTGGTTGGTGGATTCAATGAGTTTCTGGGTTGCCTGAGACAGTTCTGCGCTCTCCTTGTTGCGCTTCTCGATGATGAGCTCTCTGCGCTTGAGGATGGCCTTGAAAGACCTTACTTCAATTTCCTTGATCCCGACCTGAGCAGCAGGAGATAGCTTGCTGGTGTCGGTGATAACGATAATGCTTGCCATTGTATCAGTATTTTAATTGTTGATTGATTCAGTTTTTATGTTGTTGGATTCCAAGGCCCTTTGAACAGCCTGGTTCCATTCCTTTGCAGTTGCGTCCATATAGCCCTTGCTGTCCAGGGCTGCCTCGTCTTTCTTCAGGAAGCCGAAGGTGTTGTACACCCTGCGCAAAGCCGTTACGGAAATCTTGTTGAAGCTCTTGCAGTTGGCACTCCTGCACGCCATGGTGATGGCATAGGAGATCTTCTTGCCCTTAGAGTCAAAACGTCTTCCTGTTGCGTCCAGGTAGCTGCAGATGGCGGCTATGACACGTCTTCTCCAGGTCTCTCCCTCGTTGGTGTAGGCCGCTCTCGTCTGCTGGCCCTTGAGCCACTCCATCATCCGGAAGTATTCCTGAGGATAATCTTCGTAGATGGTCTTCAGAGAAGTGGTCCTTCCACCGCTGAACTCGGAGATAATGCTGCACTTGAGGTCGTCAGCATAATCCTTGCTGTAGTTCTCAAGCCCCTGGAGGTACCGGTAGAACGCTCCGAAGGCTGATTTGCCGCTTCTTTTCCTGATTGTTCTGCTCTTTTCCATACTATTGTTCATTTTCACCCCAATACCTTCTGGCACCCTCATCCCAGACTGTGATGTAGTTCTGTCCTTGATAATCAGCCTTGAAACGGCTGTTGACGTATGCCCTGTAGCCTTCCACTCGGATCTTGACCATAGCGTCATACCTGACACGGTTGGCCAGACGGCCTTCAGGAAGCCTGCCTTCCGCCTGGCTGATCCAGATCCAGAGGATATCGTTGAACTTCCGCTTGATTTCTTTGTATTGAGCATAGTTGATTCCGCTGTACTGGATGCTGTCCATAATCACGATCTTGGGATGCTTCTTGGCGGAGAGCCTCTGGACAAGGTCTTCTATGTCCTCGCAGTCCAGAAGGTTGAACCTCCTTGCCACAGAAGACATGTCTGTCCTCTCTATGGCAACCTGGATACTGCGTCCTATGCCTTCCTCCATACTGTTGTAAAGCACCTTGCCGAACCTGCACAGGTACTTGGCCAGCTGCATGGCGAAAGCGGTTTTTCCGTTGAAACTCTGACCCCAGATAATCCAGCTGCCGCAAGCTGCCGGATTGCCGATAGCATCTTTCCAGATGCCGTCAAAGGAAAGGGTGTCGTTTCTGGAAGAAAGCACCTGGTATATGCTCAACGCCTTGTTCATACCGCCTCCTTCAGCTGCTGCTCATGCTTTATCTTCAGGGAATGGATTCTGCGCCTTACTCTCCTGAGGTCTCCTTCGCTGTCTTCAATCACATCCCTGATATCATCTGTGTCTTCTAGGCCGTTGGCCTGGCATACCATAGTTATGTCTCTGTTGGAGACCCCGTTCAGAGGTATGAACCTCCGGCAGATACGGCTGTAGATTTCGTTGTAGCCTTTCTTGTTGAGCTTCACACCTCGGTTGATCCTCTTCTCCAGGAACGAGGTGGCCTGAAGGATGAGGCCGCAGCGCAGAGTACCCAGGTGATCTTCAAGTGAGTTGTAAATCGTGATGAAGAAGTAGAGCAGGTTGTCGTTCAGCTTGTCAGCTTCATCCAGGATAAGCAGAGGATGGTCAATGCTCTTGATCTTCTTTACGATGGCATACATCATGTCTGCTGTCGTATAACCGCTCCAGTCACTTCCCATGACAGCCAGCAGCTCCTGCAGGAACATCTTCTTGTTCCAGTATTCGTTGCAGCAGAGGATAAACGCTGTTTTATTGCCCCTGCAATACTGTTTTCCGGCCAGAGTCTTGCCGGTTCCGGCCTTGCCTGTGATGGCCATGGCCGTTCCGTTGTTCTGGGCATCTTCATAGAGGTAATGCAGCGTCTGAAGATCCCTGGTCTCAACGATGTTCCAGGTGGCGGAAGAGTAACCGCATCCGGAGGCCACTTTCCTCCACATCTCATCCTTGATAAGGTTCCAGTCCCCTTTGAGCATCCTGCTTACGAGGGCAGGAGACACCCCCAGGGCTACGGCAGCCTTGTTCTGGCTGCCCATCTTGGCACAGAACTCCGAGAGAGCTCCTACCACGTTCTGCTTTTCTGTCTGGTTCATAATAAGTCGGATTTATAATGAGTCATTTGTTTACATCTTGGCTATCACCTCCAGAGGGTCAAAGTCTTCATCCTCCACGGCATTGCTTTCTGCCTTGGAGACTGCGCCGATGCTGACAGGCACAAGCTCCTTGGCCTTGGCAGCACCTTTTTTCTTGGCCGTCCTGTTGCTTTCAATGCCTGCAAGTGCAGGGGAGACCATACCATAATCTTCGTTGGAGGTGCCGAACTCTTTCTGCAGAGCCTCCATCCTCTCCTTCCTCTCAATCCTCTTGGCCTTGTTGGCAAGCTCAACCTTCTTGATGAACGCAGCCTCCCACTCATCCTGCTCCTGCTTGCCTCGGTGGATCACGGTCTTGGTCTTGGCTATAGCGGCCAGACGGAGAGATCCGTCACTGGCGCGGTCATACAGGAACACCTGCTCCATATCGTCCGGATCGAACTTCACGACGAAGCTCTTGCCAATGTTTCTCTCCAGCCAGTCCAGATCCGGCATCCCTTCACCGTCCACAACCATATAGTCATAGCGGATGTTCTGCTCCCTGAAGCTGATTCCGGCGGCAGTGCAGGTGACTTCCCTCGGCCTGGTGACGGCAAACAGCTCTACCATATCCATTATGCTCAGCTTGACTGTCTGAGGGTTGGAACTGGAAAGGTAGTTTTCCATCCTGGTCTTTCCGGTAGAGGTCATGGCGTTGTTCCACTCGGTCCTGCGTTCTGTATATCTCTTGATTATTTCGTCTTTGGTCGGAAGATTTTCCTTGTTGGCCAGTATATATTCCATATTGGCCTTGCTTTCCGCTTTCCTGGCTGTGATGTTCTGCCCCGTGAAGTACCAGTCTTTCTTCAGATACTGGCTCTGGAAGCGGTTGAAAGCGCTCTCTATGGTCTTGGATTTACCGTTGTAAGGCTGCGTGTGAATGGCCAGATGGGCCAGTTTGTTGAGAAAATCACTGCTTTCAAGCTTCTTGTGGCCGCCCTGGTTGTCGAATGTAATCTGATATGGCTTGTAGCCGGAGGTCTGGAGGGCCATCTTGTATGCCTGGTACTGCGCTTTGAAGTCTTCTTTGTCGCTGATGCAGAATCCCAGCAGCACCTCAGAGTAAGCGTCCATAACCTCATATACCTGAAGGGTTCCAACCTGACGCTTGCCAGCATTGTCCAGATACTGATAATAGTAGTTGAGCTTGGTTCCGTCGCTGTACCAGAGGCTGTCTCTCATGCCAGGGAGCTTGGTCTTGTGCTGGTAGCTGAACTTCTCCTTGCTCTTGAGCTCTCCATATCTGTAAGCCCACCAGTCTGCCACAATCTTCTCATCATAGATGAAGTTGTATATGGTCTTCGGAGAGGAGATGAGCTTCCATCCGTTCATCGTCATGGCCTTGGTCAGGTATTCGTCATAGAGCTGCTCTATAGACGCAACCTTGTTCACCTGGTCTGTCCAGCGGCTCAGAAGCCATTCCTTGGCTCTCTCGGTGAGAAGAGCCTTGTTGCTGTTGCTGATCTTACCGCTTACAAGAGCCGCATAACCTTTCGTCTCAAACTCTTCTAACTTCTGCTTCAACCTCCTTGGATTCTCCGGAAGAGAATGTTGAACTTTATTTCTTAAACAACTAACAATGGCAGATACGTTCTTCCAGAGTCCACTTGTGCTGCCTCCACGGCTCTTGATGTATGTAAAGCGGTAATTATAGTATTTGCGCAACGCAATGAGTACACTCGCATTGACGGTATATTCTTCAATGAGTTTGTCACTCAGGCGCAGATCTTCTGTAGTCTTCCAGTTCCTGTAGAACTCCAGGGCTTCCTGAGAAAGTTTATAGAAACCCTCCAGGCTGTCCGTCTCAGCTGCTTTGTCGAAGTTCTCTCCATACTTTTCACGAAGTTTGCTCAGGATCTTCTCCGGAAGCGAAGCCACCTCAATCAAAGCCGGTGACTCAAAGCTGGCTCGACGGACACGATTGATCTTACCACGCTCAATAGCCTTTCTGAAAGCATCAAAGGAGTAGATAGAAGGAACTATCTCGTTATAACTAACACACAATATGTTGTTGTATCGTATCATTACTTCTCGGTCTCAACTCCACCTCTTTTGATAGCCACTTTTCTAATACGCTGGGCAAGATCTGTGTTGTATTTTCCTTGCAAAGCGCTTGTAACAGTATTTCTGTTACAGCCGATAAATCGTGCTATAGCCTTGACTTCTCCTTGCTTAGTGAGTATCTGTTTCATTAGAATAATTGTTATATTTGTAGCCGTTATGCAAATGCTTAACGAATGCAAATATAATAGATTTTTTTCTCATACAAATATTTTGTGTGATTTTTTGAGGAGGAGAAAGTATGACTTCGAGGGAAAGAGTAGTGAAATATCTTGATAGTAAAGGGATAAGCCGTTACAGATTTTATAAGACGACAGGCTTGTCCAATGGCTTTCTTGATAAGAAGGGGAATATCAGAGCTGATTTGTGTGAGAAAATATGCTCACACTTTGAGGATCTGGATCTGAATTGGCTGATAACTGGAAAAGGGGAGATGCTGAAAGGTGAAATGCCTGTCAAAAACTTCAAAAAGTTAGGTTCTCCGTATTATAACGTTGATTTTATGGCCAATTTTGAATTGGTATATAACAACCAGACCGCAAATCCCGATTACTATATAGATTTTGAGCCTTTCAATATTCCAGGAGCAGTTTGGTGTAATGTTTCTGGCAAATCTATGGAACCAGAAATTAGCAATGGGGATATGGTTCTTATTAAAGAAGTACCTTCATGGCAAGACTATCTTGACTTTGATGATATATATGGAATAGTGACTTGTAACGGTTTTAGAACTATTAAAAGAGTTAAAAAAGGCTCTTCTAAGGATACTTTTACACTCGTTCCGGCGAATCCCGATTATGAATCGCAGGAGATCAAGAAGGAAATGATCGCTCACATCTTCAAAGTTCTTTGTGCGGTCAAGAAGTTTTGATTCTCCGCACTTTTTCAACACTAAACTGCCGCAAATCACTCATATATTGCCTCTTATTATGCTCCTTTGTGGGTTTTAATGGGGGGCTTATCCGTCAAAAAAGCCATTTTTCAGCATTATTTTGACCCTTAATGGGTAGCAAAACACTCATTTTTGTCCTATGAGATGTCGCACCATCTGTCGCACCATCTGTCGCACCATCTCCAATTTTTGGCGTGGCGAAATATAATAAAAGCAGCAGGGGCCAAAGGTGCTATTTGACCCCCTTTGGCCCCTAATTAAACTTAGAGAGAGGATTGCCTGAGTGTGGTGAAATATGCCTGAAAAGGCCTTGAAATGCCGCTAAAATGGCTATATTTGCTAATGGATAAAGGTGTGTGCCTCCAAAATAAAGCAGGATTTAACCAGGGATAAATTTAGGAGCCGGAAAATTAAAGATCAATTAAAGCAAATTAAACTTTTTGCACATTTGGATTTTCTAAAGAATCACGGCAGGAATGAAGGCAACTCACTGAAAAACCGAAGATTATTCAAGTTTAACTCATTGAATCAAATTGTACATCTCTATATCCCGCCCTTAAATTAGCTCTCTCCTTCCTTGGGCCTTGCTGAAAAGGAAACCTAATATTCCTGAAAGATGGCAAGTTTCTTGTTTGGGTTCAAACCAGTCTGTATT
>Ga0256405_10009493_pt1 | contig 13302 bp, 36 predicted proteins | sample RumenRJG_02DNA_FD_189096 | JGI IMG/M metagenome (GOLD analysis project Ga0256405, IMG submission 189096) | Bovine rumen microbial communities from Lethbridge, Alberta, Canada - RJG_02 | ecosystem: Host-associated > Mammals > Digestive system > Stomach > Rumen | place: Canada: Alberta...
ACACCTAAAATAATTGCGGACGGAGGTATAAGGGGATATTCTGACGTTATAAAGGCTTTAGCATTAGGCTCTGACTATGTCATGATAGGCAGTTTATTTGCAAGATGTGAAGAATCTTCCGCCGAAAAGATAAATGTGTTGGACAAAAAGTACGCGGTTTTTTATGGCATGGCATCACGTGACGGGCAGAGAGACTTGAATCTTAATAGTAAAACCCCGGAAGGTATGGTAAAACGGTTGGAAGTAAACAATACAATACCAAATTTTTCAAAAGAACTACACGATTACATGGCTTCTGCAATGAGCTATTGTGGGTGTAAAACATTAGGCGATTTTATAGGAAAACAGAAATTAGTTGTAAATTCAACAAATTCGGTTAAATCAATTAATTAATTTTTTTTGGCATGGAAACAGATAAAAAGTACACAGAAAAAGACGTAGAGAATATAATAGCCCAATTTAAATTAGAGGAATTATTAGACAAAATAAACGAAAAGTATAGCCTTTCTGAAATCTTAGAAAACTATGACAGGCATGACGTTTTGGATTGTTTCGATGATTATGACATACTTGATAGTATCGAAAATTCTTGGGCAATGGACGAACACGACGAACAAGTTAGGATGTCAGGATATTATGACGGATATCAAGAGAGGGATGATGAATTAGAATTAGAAAGAAAGGATATACCTGAACATTTTAGAAATGCGAATAAAGACTGCAAATATAGATTTTTATGCGATTTGTTTAACTTTGACTATTATAATAACAAACGTCGTTTAGAGGAAGAATTATTAAAAATAGTTAATTGCTAATATTTTTTCTCATTTTATTTGGTGGTTTCAAAATAATTTCGTAATTTTGCATCAGTAAACAAATAATTAAACAAAAATAATTATGTTAGAGATAATGTTTTTTCTTTTAGGGATAATATGTGGATTACTTATAGTATGGAGTAATGTTATACCGTCAACTAAGTATTGTAATCGAAGTTACAATTATTATAAGGATTCTCTAAAGTTACAATTAAAAGTACCTCAGTATGAAGTAAAAAAAGTAGAACAAGTATACTGTAAAAATAATATGGCAATTTGTGCGAAATACACTTTACAGAATTGGCATATCAAGAAAAAGAATGATATAGAGATGCAAGAACTATATCTTTACGACGAGGTAGGTAAATATAATATTGGAGATATTTTAGTCCTTAATAAAAAGTAAAAGAATATGAAACCATCAGAAATACAAAAATACTTATGTGATATAATCCGGTCACAGGTAAACTATTGGAAGTATACTAATGACATCACTTCTCCTACTCATACTTCAGATATTGAAGAAGATTGTTTAGAATTAGAAGATATTATTAGTGATGAAAAAATTGTTGCTCTTGAACATTTATTAAAAGAATTATATTGGTTTATTAGAGAATTTGATAGCAAAGAATAGATTATGAAACAAGAAGATAAAGAACTGTTGCTGGAAGACCTTTGTGTTAATAAACTGGGTTGTATTGTTTATAAAGCGTCTAAATGGGAAAAACTTGCCGCCAAAATTTTTCCATACTATATTCCTTTTATTCATAAAAGAAGAAGGGTTAAAATTAGGCAATATTGGAGAAACAGATGGAGAAGAAAACTGCATAATGATTTGTGTAAGGTTTTATCTGAAATATATTTAAAAGGATTACCAGAACCAACCAAAGAAATAAAATGGTATGATTGGGAATGGGAAATAGTAACAAACAATAATTCTTATGAAACCTGAAGGTAGAAAAACAGTTAAGTTTCCAGCTAAACGTGATGTGCATCCGAAGAGGGGATGGGTCAACTGGTGGGAAAACATTGGTGATTACATTAGCAGGAACACAAGAAAACAAATTTTGAAAAAGGAAATTGAAAATGAAACAAGAAGATAAAGAACTCCTTTTTGTAGACCTCTGTGCAAGGTTGCCTTATGGGGTAAAAGTTAATGCACAATACAAGGATGGAGACGGTTGGAAAACAGAAGACAGGAAAATTTTAGGTCTTTATGAAGACGGACAAGTTTATCTTGACTGTGTTTACACTACCATCGATTGTATAAAACCTTATCTCCGTCCAATGTCAAGTATGACTGAAGAAGAAAGAAAAGAATATAACCTAACTAAGACGCTATCAATTGTTGACTATCCAACACTTAAATCATTTGATTGGCTTAATGCCCATCATTTTGATTATAGAGGCTTGATTGAAAGAGGTCTTGCTATTGAAGTAACTGAAGAAAATAATCCTTATAAAGGATAAAGTTATGAAAAAACAAGACACATTAATAATAACATCACCACAAACAAACTTCGAAGAAATAGAGTTTATTCGGAAAAACGCTTTGTTGGATTGGATAAAACAACAATTTGAACAAGGCTTTAATGACGGTGATTACGCAGAATACGGATATAAGCACGCATTAGAAGAAATAAAAAATTATCTAAATAACTATGAATAAGATTTGTACTGATGTAAAGCAATCCAAGAGACTTGTGGAGTTAGGAATTGATGTTAATACTGCTGATATGTTTTGGGATATGGCAGAACCTGACAAAAGAAGAAAACCAGTAGTTGGCCCAATATCTGATTATTATGATATGGAAGGTTGGGCAGTTCCTGCTTGGAGTCTTTCTGTTTTATTGGAGATTCTTGCTAAAGAAACGCGTAATATAGATGAGGATGGTTATGTCGTTCTTTCATCTTATAAAGGCAATTGGTGGGATATATCTCCGATTAATTGCAATAGTGAAGAAATTAAAGAATCAAATAGCCCGCTTGATGCAGCATTTGAAATGGTTTGTCGGTTGTTAGAAAACAAGAAATTATGATATTTATCAATCCTTGGGCATCTTATCATCCAGATGATATTCCAGATTTAACTCCACATGATGATGAAGAAATGGTGGGATGTTTGGCTGGTGGTTGTGGTTTTATTGTATCAAGCATAATTTATGCGCTGCTATTCTATTTGTGTTTTAATCTTACAGAAGGCGTATTAAGGCCAATTTTAATTATGATAGATAGCGCAGTAATATATCCAACATTAACGATATGCTTGATGAAATTGTCATTTAAGGTTGGAGACAAAATATACAAAAAGAAAAGAAAATGAAAAGTTATGACAAGAATAGAATATTATAATATCCGAGAAAAAATTGGAATATTACAACAAACTTCTGATTTTCTAAATCAAGTAATGAAGATGTCAGAAATTTATCCTCAGTTTAAAGAAATGACTTTGGATGAAATATATGAATATCTTAATCAGAAAGAAACTGTTTTGGAGTTAGAAATACAAAAAGACTTAAATGTAAAATGATTGAATTTCTTGATACTTTATCAGATGAAGACGTTTTAAAAGTTCTTGATTGGCTATATGGACAAAATGAACCAATTTGGGAAGAATGTTCTGAAGAAGAATATGAAGAAAACTGTCCTAAACGCATTAAATATATTAATGATTGCTTTGGTGAAGGTAAATTACCTACAGAAGAGGATTTAAAAACTTGGTCACAGTTCGATTATAAGAAAGAACCTGTTTATAAAGAATGGGAAGGTGGAATACTTGATTTAATAAAACTACAAAAGGAAAAAGAACCTGACTATTATAAATACTATAAACAGGTTGGCACAAAAAGAAATGTTATAGTAAATAGTCAGATAATGGATTATCTTAATAAAAGAAAAATTAATTATGATTAAAGAGGCATATTGTTCATTTGAATTAGCAAAGCTACTCAAAGAAAAAGGATTCCCAATGAATGAACATTTGAGAATATACATAAATAAGGATAATCTCTGCTTAACTGATGTAGGGATGATGTCCTATTTAAGTAAAGAAGATTATGTTCATTTTGAAGATTTCTTTATTCCAACAATTACTCATCAAATGGCTATGGCATGGTTGAGGGAGGTGTATAATGTTTTTATCTACGTAGAACCTTTTATTACAACAAATGGGCTTCAAGGATATGAGCCTTATTGTACTAAAATAGGTGGGGAATTTATGTGGATAAACCCTTTTATGTGGATAAACCCTTTAAGGAAATATAGTAACACTTCATCAGATACATATTATGAAGCTGTTGAAGCAGCATTGAGATATTGTTTAGAAAATTTAATTTGATTATGATAAAAGAAGTATATTGTTCTTTTGAAGTAAGTAAACTTCTGAAAGAAAAAGGATTTAATGAGAAATGCAGAGGCGGCTATCATTATGAATTTGATGATAACGACAACATCATTGTTATGTTTGAAGAGTGGATGGCTCAACCCTATAACAATGATGTTGTGGATGAGGGATTTTTATGTTCTGCACCAACCCATCAAATGGCAATGGATTGGTTGAGAGAAGTGCATAAAGTATTCATTGTTATTGATGCTTATCATGCAGACCATTGGGAGGGGTATATAGATAGTTTTGAAATTAGAATATATAGCCATGCGTCAACAATAATAGTGCCAAATGAGATTGCTCATCACACCGATTATACAGAAGCAGTTGAAGCAGCGTTAAAATATTCACTTGCAAATTTAATTTGATTATGGACTATAAAGAAAAATACGAACAAGCTCTTGAAAGAGCAAGAGAAATTATTAAAGACTACGAAAACCGCGGACTTAAAGACATTCTATTCTATGCAAAAGAAGATTTTGAGGCAATCTTCCCCGAACTCAAAGAGAGTGAGGATGAAAAGATTATAAAAGAACTTATCACACATTGCAGAAATACAAGATGTGTAACAGAAGAAGGCGCTGAAAGAATAGCAAAATGGATTGCTTGGCTTGAAAAACAAGAAGGTTGTGAGCATATCAAAAAAGAGTGGACTACAAGTGATGCTGCTACTTTAAAGGAATTAATTGATTTCCTTGAAAACGGAACAGCAAAATTACAGCATGACCTCACTCGATATGCAAACTGGCTTAAAATTCAATTTACGCCAATTGAAAAGAAAAGTGAGCAGAAATCTACTGATAAGGCTGAACCAATACCAGAAAGAAGATGAAATAACGTATAGCAATTAAAACGAGAAAGATATGGCAAGAAATAAACAACTTACTGTTGGTGAATTGGAACATTATCTGTCGCTTATTAAAAACAAGGATATTAAAGTCTGTATTGGTGTCGGTGAATGTGAATACCCACTGTGTTTTTTGCTTAACAGTCGCGGAGACTTGCTCTTACACACATCTTTATATCAACAGAAACAAGACGATAATCTTAATGAGGTTTTGTCTTTGAATATCAACACAGAAAAATGATTTTCTATCACGGAACATCACAAGAAAATTGGAAAGCCATTCAGCAAGAAGGTTACTTGTATGGCAGAAGATATATTATTGACAATAATGGAAATATACTAAAAGAGATTGATAGATGTACATATCTTGGAAAAAAGGTTGCCCTAAACAAATAGTATTGGAATCGCTATATAATGATTTAAAGAAACTGTAATTATGAGAGTAAAAGTCATAGTAGAAATTAACGGAGTAAGGCATTGTATGATTAGAGGCCGAAATAATGTAGATCCATGTTCAAAATGCTCATTAGAAAAGCATTGTACTAAGATAATAGGTAGTCCGTGCCTTAGTTCTTATGATTATTTCAAAAAAGTGGAAGAATAATGTTTAAGAGTATATTTGGCCACTTAAAGACGGTGTTAACGCATAAATATTGGGTATTTGTTTATTGCTGCAAATTAGGCATTCCGTGGCAAGGAATAACTCATGATTTAAGTAAATTCTCATGGACGGAATTTTCAGAATCCGTTAAATATTATCAAGGAGGAAAATCTTCTCCTATACCCGTAATAAAGAATAAAAACGGATATTCAAAGGCTTGGCAACACCATAAAGGTAGAAACCCTCATCATTACGAATATTGGACGGATAATTATGATAATGGCACGACATGTATAAAAATGCCATATAAGTATGTTTTAGAATTGATAGCAGATTATCTTGCAGCAGGTAGAACATATAATGGAAAATCTTTCACCATTAAAAACGAAATTGAATGGTGGGTTAATTGTAAAGATAAAAGAGCCATCGATAAAGAAACAAAACTACTTATTTCTTATATTTTTGAATGTATTGATGCAGGAGGATTTAAGAATATGAGAAAACTCAGTGATAATTTAAAACACATATATAATGATGATTTAATGTATTGCTTGAAATGATTGATTTTATAGAACCGATTAATCCAAACACGTTACAATTATACGAATTGTATCGCAGTATCCCGTTATCAAGTCCGGGTAATCTGACAAGGATATATCCAAAATATGTGAAAATAACCGGAAGATCCTTTTCGCCTCCTGCTCCGCATGAATACCTTACGTTCACGGATTTTATAGTGAAACTTGAAGAGGATGAAGAATTTATGGATATTATTTTGAATAAACATAATAAATATGGAAATAAATAGATTTTGTACCACGGTTGAACAAAGTAAAAAATTGGCGGAATTTCTTCCGATTGCCAGTGCAGATTTATGGTATGCAGAAAGGTATGCAGGACAAGTGTTAGAAAATGGTAAATATGTCGTAGAAGAAACGCCTAATTATTATTTGTGCTTGACTCGTCCTTCAGAAAGCAATTATTCACAGGACGTAATAAAAGACGTTCCGTGTTGGTCGTTAGACGCATTACTAAGTATTTTTACCGATGAAACTACTATTAGAGTGTCTTCACTTAAAAATGGTGATAGAATTTACTCTTGCGATTCGTTTGAATACGGGACACCTGCCTATGATAACGCTATTGATGCAGCGGTTGATATGGTAATGAAATTGCATAAAGAAAATTTAATATAAATTATGGAATATATAATGCGAAAAAACGGATTCTGTAAAGGAATCGAGGTAAAGAGAGAACCTACATGGGTCGAAACAAAATATTGTCTTGAAGAAATTCTTGGTTTTGATTTAGATTATGGATTAGAGATTGATAAACCTAATGAAGAATCGGCAGATGAAGATGAAATAAATGACTATAATGAAGAAGTAGTAGAAGAAATAAAAAATATCCATAAGACGTTTATTGACTTCATAAAAGGTGAATGTTCTTGGCATTGGCTTTGCGACGTATTATATTGTTATGACAGTACTGATGAATTTACAATTGGTAATTTTGCATATTTAATTAAATATTTGGGAGAAAAGGGGATAGTATGAATAAACATCCATTAGATACAGTTAATGATCAGTTAATTAATGGCTATTATAATAATCTTCCACCTTACTCTTATAGTAAAGATGTTGCTACTATTGGTTATCTGATGGGATTTTGTTCAAAAACAGAATATGAATTAATTAAAAGTAAATACGAATTTTATGGCAGCAATAGACAAAATGTATGTCCATTCATACTTTGAATATGATGATATACGGACGTGGGCAATAGTTTATTATCCTGAGTTATTATTTTACATGTCTAATTTTACTATGGACTTTGAAGAATATGCCAATAAACGCAATCAATGGTTGGAAAATTATAAAGCCCATATTAAGAAAGATTATGAACGTCTTGGGACATTTAAAGCAAAAACTGAAGCTGTACATAATCTTATTAAGCATTATAAAGAATCAGCAAATTATGATTGTCCTTTGAGGCAAGCAAAAGATGAAGTAGATTATTGTATAAAACAATATACAAAACTTCAAGCCGGTGACTTTGCTTTAGAAGATGATTATAGTCTATGCGTAATGAATACTCCTCTTAAAATAGATAGAAAACTTTTATGGATATGTCCTGTTCCGTGTGTTAGAAAATACCTCGAAAAACAATGTGGATACAAGACAAGATGGTACCATAAGCTATTTTGGAGAGGCAAAAAACATTTTTAATTATGCAAATAACAAAAGAAAATTTAAATTTACTTCCTGAAAAAGAAAGAGTTTATGTAAATAATCTCATTGATTATGATTTACAAGAAATAAATTCCTTTAATAAAGGAGTGTTTACATTACATTGGCAAGAATATCATGACGAATACTCTCCCGAAAGAACAGATCCTTGCCCCGATTTTTATGGAAAATATGACATAAGAAAAGATGGTAAAAGGGTTATGTATCTTCCTGTTGGTTTAGTAGAATTAGACGAATATGTATTTTTTCTTTTTGAAGTTTTAAAAAACTCTGTCGAAAATTTGGAAGGTAAATAACTTTTTTGTAATTTTGCGTCATGAAAAATAAAAATAAAAACGACGTTAAAAAAGAGTTAGATATTGACGACATATATTCCATGGGCTATGCAGGTGACCCATATTGTGAATACATATCGGTCGTTATAATTAATTAAAAAAATAATAATGTAGATGTCTTATGATAGTATTTCTGTTTTTTATTGTATGCATCATTGTTTCGTTTATGCTCAGTGCATGTCATGGGGCCAATTATTATGGTAGAAACAATTGGTTCAACAAGGAAGTTGAAAAAGAGGAGTTAAAAGATATAGAAAAAGATGCCTAAGCGGATGGACAAACTAATAAAAATAGGATATACAAATAATGGTCCCATGTACGGAGATTATGACAAGTACAAGGCTTGTAATCTTTGTACTAATTTTATTGGGTATGGCATGCATCATTTCTGCGGAAAATGCAAAATAGATGAAAAGGAAATCGGTTTGTTTGATTACCGTAAAACAGCAAAAAACTGTGACAAATTTAACTGCGAAGAAGAGTTGTCAATTTTAAAACGACCAAAGGAAACAGAAAACATATAATTATGGACTGCGAAAAGAAATATAACGAAGCTCTTGAAAGAGCAAGAAAAATTCATAATGATACGGAGTTTGATTATGAAAAGGGAATGATAGAAGAAATTTTCCCTGAACTCAAAGATAGCGAAGACGAGAGGATAAGGAAAAAATTGATTTCTCATTTTAAAGGTCTATTAGTAGAAAGTTCTAAACAAGAATGTAATGACTTTTTAAATAAAGAATTTAAGGAATATATTGCTTGGCTTGAAAAGCAAGAGGAACGTTCTGATACAAACTCTAATACAGAAAATGACTATACGAAAGTTTACGAATGGCTTAAAAAGAATAAAGACCGTTATGTTCATAACCTTGGTACATGTGGCGAATACATCCCGTATTGCAGTGACAAGATGATTACAGATTTAAAAAATTACGTAGAATCCAACTAATAGTATAACAGTAAACATATATGAGGTTCAAGATAATCAGCCACAAGGAAGTTGTCGAAACCAACGTGTTCGGCAAACCCGCAAGAATACACACTTACTACACGATTGAGCGCGTAGTATGGTTTTTCTTTCGCTTTGCATTGGAATTTACAGGTCAAGGCGGTACGTCATTGCCCGTTGCAATCCACCAATGTGATGAAAAGGTCTATGTTAGATATAGGCCGCCACGTTTTGCAACGCAATTTGGTACAAGACAACAAGCAAGGGACGTTCTGCATGATATGTATCAAAACCCCGACAAATATATAAGAACTATATGAGATTGATAATTGACATTCAAGATGATGTTTCTCCGCATGTGGCGCTCCAATGTGTAGAGCGCGTAATAAACGGTGGCAGAATAAGTGGCAACGGCAAATCATACTGCTACGCATCTTCATTCATAACGTCAGAAGGCGATGTGTGGGTGTATTGCCATGACAATAAGAAGAGTGACAAATTCTTCGTTGAGAAAAGGTGGATGAAATCAAGCGACCAAGAAATATATGAACTGTGCGATAAAAGCAAGTAACAAATAAAGTCATGATTGAAAATTTTAGATATAATGATTTAGTTTTATATTGTAAACATTGGTATAAACATTCTGACAACATCTTAGATGATCTTGGATATATATTTTCTCAGATATATGCATGGACTCCAAAGACGGAAGAGGAGGTTGCTCAATTTATGCTAAGGGCTATAGATGTTCTATATGATCAACTTAAAATTAAATTTGATTCCGAATATAATGGACATTATAATAATTCATTTGCTTCGTTTCAAGCAGAAATTAAGAACAGAATGAGGTTATATCAAGTGTCTTATGATATGGCATGTATCTATTGGGCCATGAATGTCTTTTCCCAACTTTCACGAAATGAAATAAAACTAAATCCCCCTGTGTATGGTAAAAAAGAGCATTTCAGGATGGGAGGACTATTTAGCGAACGCCCTATTTCAATGACATACGCTGAAATGAATAGAATCGCACAAAAAGCATTTAAATAAAAAAAATTATGAAGAAACTGTTATTAATAGCATTCGTCGTTTTGATGATGGTTGGATGCGATTACCAAAATCCTGATGGCTCTTATGATACCCACAAAAGCCTTAGTTTGGAAACTATTGTAATAGATAGTTGTGAATATGTATCTGGTTTTTATAGACTTGCCCACAAAGGAAACTGCAAATTCTGTGCTGAACGCAGAGAAAGATTGATAAATAATTTAAAATGAGTAATTATGACGACAGTACTACTAATGTGTTTTTCTATGCTGATTCTGATATTGGCATGCATTATTGATTTTGTTTCTGATAAAAAGAAACGCTTTCCAATCAGTATTTTTTTAGCGTCTATTGCAGGAGTCCTCATGATGACTGCTGTTGCAACTGGTACCCCATCAGCAATGGATGTATATAAGGGAAAAACCACTCTTGAAATTACTTATAAGGATGGCATACCTGTTGATAGCGTAGTGGTTTTTAAAAATAATTAAAAATGATTATCGCACAAAAAGCATTTAAATAAAAAAATTATGATTAAAGAAGCATATTGTTCTAAAGAAGTATCTATACTTCTGAAAGAAAAGGGATTTAATGAGGCCACAAATAGGTATTATAATGCTCAACATGATGAGATACGAACTGTTTCTGATACTTTTATGACTTATTGGAATAGTGAAGAACACATGAAAGTGTTAATGATGGAAGGCGCCCTTGCTATTCCAACTCATCAAATGGCAATGAAGTGGTTGAGAGAAGAAAAAAGAACATCTATTATCATTGAGTTTGACCTCACAAAAAGAGGATATTGCCCTTATGTATATCAACTTGATTATGATATGGAATGGGTTGTTAAATGGAGAATAAACACTCCAATGAAATATGAAGAAGCGGTTGAAGCAGCATTAAAATATTCACTTGAAAATTTGATTTGATTATGGACTACAAAGAAAAATACGAACAAGCTCTTGAAAATATGCGTAAATTTCGTGACGCATTAAACAATCATGAAATACTTGATTTGTCGGTACCAAGGAAAGAAATTGTTACTGATATAGAATACTATTTCCCTGAACTCAAAGAAGATGAGGATGAATTAGAGTGGCTAAAACAGTTCATACAAGAAGAGGCATATAGTCTATCTCTAGATATTAGAGATGATGAAGACCAATTTAGACTCAAAATGCTTAAAAGGTCACTTGAATGGCTTGAAAAGCAAGGTGAATCTATAAAAATTAAAAAGGGTAAAAATTATTTGTGCACAAAAACACACAAGTATGCAGGTGTAGAATGGATAGAAGGTGTAAAATACTATTCTCCTGAAGATTATTCTTTAATAAATCAAGGATGTACATGTTATTGTCCTAAATATAGTAAAGAAGAACACAATAATTTTTTCAAAGAAGCGGAATATGATGGTTGTCTTGAAAAGCAAGGTGAACAAAAACTTATTATTGATGGAATTTTAACAGCAACTAATTATGATAAAATGTTTCAAAATTGTAATGTGCATAAGTTTAATGCTGGTGATTGGGTTGTGGACAGTCTTGTTGGTAGAGTGAAGCAAGTTCAAAGTATCGACAATTATGGCTATAACTTTAATAATGGTGACTTTACATCATTCGATAGTGCAAATGAAAATTATCATCTTTGGACTATCCAAGATGCAAGGGACGGTAATGTACTTGTAGATGATTGTGGCAATGTGCTAATATACCAAGAGCCTTCGACGGATGGTTACTGTCATTCGTATTGCTATTGTAATGAAATGGCGTTCATAGGACAAGGAGGAAGCCACGGAATAGAACATTCACACCCTGCCACCCAAAGACAGCGTGAGTTATTGTTCCAAAAAATGGACGAGGCGCATTATGAATGGGATGCCGAAAAGAAAGAGTTAAAGAAGATTGGTGGTATTTCTAATACATGCGAGGCTGTTGAGTCTGAAAGCGAAATGGCAAAGGCTGCATTATTTTTCATTGAAAATTGTAGAGACTATTTTGCATGTAATGGCGTTGCCAAAATTGATGTTATAAATTGGTTTAAAGAGACATTCTATGGCAAATAAAAAGAAGAATTGTTATGGGTTTTTCAAGGTAAAAGGAGAACCTGAAGAAGTTACCGAGATACGAGACAATATTTTGAAATCATTTAGTGACCTTGTTTTTGATGAAGGTCCTCATAAATATTATCTAAACGGAGAAGAACTACCGTCTATAACAACCGTCATGGGTCGTTATGAACACGAAAAGGATTGGAATGGTATAGCATCCGGATATGCTGAAAAAAATGGCTATACGGCTGAATATTGGCTTGACAAATGGAAGTTTAACAATTTAATAGCCACGCAAACAGGTACGCTTGTACATGAATTCGGGGAATCAATGGCATATGTAAGAAACGGTTTGCCTGAACTGATAACCGAATCATGTAAAGTAAAATATTATAAGGAAAAGAATTGGCTGATACCAACAAGAAACAAGGAAAAAGCCATCATATCGTTTTGGGATGATATGCCTGACTGTTATCATTTTGTCTTAGCCGAAGCAAAGGTATATACAAACAAGAACCCGAAATACCAATTAAAGCAACCGATGGCAGGCACATTTGATCTCCTAATGTATTATAAACATCCCACGGACGACGCAAAGAGCGGCCTGATAATAATGGACTATAAAAACAACGGAAGTCTTACAAGTAAATACAACATGGAGAAAATGGTTATGATGCTGCCGCCATTTGATAATTTTGTGGAACAGGCCAAATCGGTTTATACCGGACAATTATCATGTTATCAGATACCTTTGGAAGACTTGGGGTATAAGGTTCTTGGGAGAAAATTAATATGGGTTAAGGATGACGGGACATATGAGAAAATTGATGTGCCCGATGTTACAAAGTTAATAAGAGAAAATTTCTAAACCCATTTTGAAAAAAATCAAAATAATTTTTGTATATTTGCCAAAAATAAAATAAAGCGTTCAAATGGAATATAGTTCAGTAATTAAAAGCGTGTCGGACAATCAGCATGAGATTTTATATAACATCATGCAATTGCACAATGGGGGCAAACCTTT